>JACCDY011044802.1_pt1 | contig 10524 bp, 9 predicted proteins | sample 7446391 | NCBI WGS metagenome assembly JACCDY01 (sample SAMN15323451, study PRJNA562643) | freshwater metagenome | isolation source: river surface water | place: USA:Blue River Watershed | collected 2017-08-18
ATAGAAACATCGTGGGGCGCTAAGTCAGCATCAAGAGCCTCAAGCAATCGCCGGCTGGCAATGATGTATCGACGCCAGGCTTTCATCTCAGATGGATTGAGCCATTTAGGTGTTGTAGCGTCTGCCATAGAGACAATGGTACGCGAGAAGTTGAACTTTCAACTACTTGAAAACTCAGGAGCGAAGCGACGATGGCATTGAAAAGCGGCATAGATCTAACGCACGTTGATCCAGCTTTTGCACCGGGCGATGATTTATATCGACACTTAAATGGTGGCTGGCTTAAGTCGCACCAGATTCCGGCAGATCGCGCATCCGATGGCGTTGCATACGCACTTCATGATGAAGCCGAAGCTCAGGTCCGCGAAATTATCGAAAGTGCCAGCGCGAAAGCGGGCGACAATGGTGATGCCCAGAAAATCGGCGATCTCTATCGCTCATTTATGAATACCGAAGCAATCGAGAAGCTTGGAGTTTCTCCCCTTGCCGCCGACCTTGCTGCCATCGATGCAATCTCCTCGGTTTCAGATTTCATCCGCACGATGTCCATCCTTGAGATGAAGGGTGTTGGCGGAATTTTCGGTGCATCCATTTATACAGATGCCATGGATTCAGATACCAACATTATTTACCTAAGCCAGGGCGGCTTGTCGCTGCCAGATGAGTCGTATTACCGCGAGGAGCAGTACGCCCCAATTCGTGCAGCCTTCGTAGATCACGTTGTAAAGATGTTTGCTCTCACCGGTATCGCACTTTCTGCAGCAGATGCTGGTGCAATTTTGGCACTTGAAACATCTATTGCAGCCTGCCACTGGGATCAAGTCCGCGATCGCGATGCAACTCTTACATATAACAAACACACTCGTGCCGAGTTAGAAAAATTGGCACCGGCACTTGATTTCCCATTGTGGCTAAAGAGTGGCGAAGTTCCAGTAAAGGCTTTTGAAACTGTCATCGTTCGCGAACCAGATTTCTTTTCAGGAGTTTCAGCGCTGCTAGAAAAGTTTGATCGCGATGTCTGGGTGCTCTGGCTGAAGTGGCAGTTGATTTCAGGGTCTGCGCCATATCTCAATGACGCCATCGTGCAACAAAACTTTGCTTTCTACGGCACTACTTTGTCTGGCACTCCACAAATTCGCGAGCGCTGGAAACGTGCTGTTTCATTGGTCGAAGGCTCACTCGGTGAAGCCGTTGGTCGCATCTATGTAGAGCGTCATTTCCCGCCCGCTGCAAAAGCTGCCATGAACGAACTCGTTGCTAATTTGATTGAGGCCTATCGAATCAGCATCAGCGAATTACCATGGATGAGTGAAGCCACAAAAGCCAAGGCATTTGAGAAGCTCGCTAAATTCACTCCAAAGATTGGCTATCCCGATAAGTGGCGTGACTATTCATCGCTAGCAATTTCTGCCGATGACCTCTTTGGAAATCTTGGTCGCATCTCAGCATTTGCCCGAAGTTACGAATTAGCAAAGATCGGTGCACCCGTTGATCGCAGCGAGTGGTACATGACCCCACAAACCGTTAACGCCTATTACAACCCGGGCATGAATGAGATTGTCTTTCCGGCAGCAATCTTGCAGCCACCATTTTTTGATTTGGATGCGGACCCTGCAGTTAATTACGGTGGAATCGGCGCCGTCATTGGCCACGAAATCGGCCACGGCTTTGATGATCAAGGTTCTAAATACGATGGTGATGGAAACATGGTCGATTGGTGGACGCAATCTGATCGCGATGAATTCGAAATCCGCGCTAACGCATTGATAGCCCAATTCGATGCGTTATCCCCCGAAGAAACCCCCGATATCACCGTAAACGGCGCTCTCACAGTGGGAGAAAACATCGGAGACCTTGGCGGGCTTAGCATCGCCTATAAGGCTTATTTGCTGGCTTTAAAGGGCGAAAAAGCCCCAGTTATCGATGGTTTAACTGGCGAACAGCGATTCTTTCTTGCGTGGGCACAGGCATGGCGCGGAAAAGTTCGCCCAGAAGAACTGCGCCGTCGCATCGCAACTGATCCACACTCACCTTATGAATTTAGATGTAATGCCATCGTTAGAAACATTGATGAGTTCTATACAGCCTTTGGCGTCAGCGAATCGAACAAGCTCTGGATGAATTCATCCGAGCGCGTTCGTATTTGGTAGAGCAGATGGGCAACGGGTTTAGTTACGAAATTTCGCATCGAGATGAAAAATCTCTCGCGCGCGTAGGAACTATCGCTACTCCCCACGGACAGATACAAACTCCAGCCTTTATTCCAGTAGGCACGAAGGCCACTGTTAAATCAGTCTTGCCTGAATCAATGCGAGACCTTGGCGCACAAGCGCTTTTGGCAAATGCCTATCACTTGTACTTACAGCCCGGGCACGATGTTTTAGATGAAGCCGGTGGCCTCGCAAAGTTTATGAATTGGGATGGCCCAACGATTACCGATAGTGGTGGTTTTCAGGTTCTATCCCTCGGTGTTGGATTCAAAAAAGTACTGGCAATGGATGCAAAAACATTTAGATCCGATGAAGTTATTGCTGGGAACAAGGAACGACTGGCCCATGTCGATGATGAAGGTGTGACATTTAAATCCCACCTAGATGGATCGATGCACCGATTTACTCCAGAGATTTCCATGCAGGTGCAGCACCAGATTGGCGCCGACATCATCTTCGCATTCGATGAGTGCACAACTCTTCATAACACTCGTCGCTATCAGGAAGTTGCAATACAGCGAACCTACAACTGGGGTTTGCGTTGTCTTGACGAACACAAACGCCTGACCGATGTCAGAATTGACAAGCCATATCAAGCACTCTTCGGCGTTATTCAAGGCGCACAGTATGAAGATTTGCGAAAGAAAGCTGCCACTGATTTTGCCGCGATGACATCTTCGGATATTTCATACGATGGTTTCGGAATTGGTGGAGCACTCGATAAAGACTCATTGGGCACAATCGTTAAGTGGGTCAATGAAATATTGCCCGAAAACAAACCAAAGCACTTACTTGGAATTGGTGCTCCGGAGGATCTCTTTGTCGGTGTCGAAAACGGCATAGATACATTTGATTGCGTGCTCGCATCTCGGATTGCGCGCACGAGTGCGGTTTACACAATGGAGGGTCGCTTCAATCTTTCAAACGCCGCTTACAAGCGCGACTTCAACCCAATCGATGACGAGTGTGATTGCTATACCTGCACGCATTACACACGCGCATATCTGCATCATGTTTTCCGTGGCAAAGAAATCATCGCAGCCACCCTGGCCACCATTCACAATGAGCGATATATCGTGCGTTTAGTCGACCAAATGCGACAGGCGCTATTGGACGGAAACTTCTGGGATATGAAAGCTGATTTCTTAGGACGTTACAAACACAAATCTGGACAATCTAACGATTAAGAAATTTCTTTCTGTAGTTATCTGCTGACATTTCATAAACGTCTGCTACTTCATTATCTTCAATAATTTGCTCGCCCATCAAGTTAAATCCAAAAGATGTAATCAAAGCCATTGATGCAACATTCGTTGGACTGACGCTATATCGCAAAGTTTTCACACCAGGCTCAGTAACAACCCATCCCCACATTCCTTCCAATATCTCTTTACCAAATCCTTGGCGTTGATACGCCGTTTCTACGCCAAGCCCAATTTCCATCATTCCGTTTTCATCGGGTGCTCCATGAAAACTCGCACTTGCAATAATTACTTGAGTACTTCGTAGCACCGCCCATCTGACAAACCATTTGTTGACAGAGGGATCTTGTTTTACCTGTGGGACTCTCCATGCAAGTGGACCTTGAAAATCAATAAGTACGCGAAGTGGATTTGAGAATGCTTTTCCAGAAAGTGCCTTTGAGTCATCGCGTTTTTCAAATAATTCGATCAGGTCATCGGCTTCGATGTGATGCAGGTCGAGACGATCTGTCTGAATTAGTTTCACAGCCAAAGTATTTCGGTTAAGTTCTGGAAATCGGCATAAATCAGACGTATAGTTCTGCCCATGATAAATATGGAGTCAGTAGACCTCTGGCAGCAGGCAACTGTTGTATTGGATGCAGCCATCGCAGCCATCTTAGGTTCAATCATTGGTTGGGAACGCGACCGGGCAGGTAAATCTGCTGGTCCGCGCACAATGGCCTTAGTCGGCGCTTCCGCCGCGGGAATCGTGGCTATCGGCGCTGTCCTAAATCAGACTTCTGACTTTGGAGATCCAACCCGTGCACTACATGCCATCATCACTGGCATAGGTTTCTTGGGGGCAGGACTTATTTTCACGAACAGAAATTCAGGAATTCAAGGCGTAACAACTGCCGCTACAGTCTTTGCAACCGCCTCAATGGGGTGCGCAGTTGGCCTGGGCTTTCAATTCGCCGGAGTTGGAATGACCGTCATCATACTTGTGGTCCTTCGTTCCACTCAGGTGCTAGAAAAAGCTTCTTCCCTTCGTCACCACGAATGATTTCACCCCCGTAGTAGGGGCTTCAAAAAAATCCAGCAAAATCCACTTACCCACTAGCAATTTAGGGCAAATAGGTGAATATTTAGCGCCCAAGAGGGCGTCCCTAGCGCCTTCGGGAATTACCCCTACTTAGGCCTAATAGAAAGAGGTTACTTGTGTCGAAGAGACTCAAAGTCCTTGCTGGCGTAGCCGGAGTTGCACTTGCAGCTTCAATGCTCGCTGCAATGCCAGCTGGTGCTGCAGCATCAAAGGCAGCAACAGCAAAATCAGCAAAAGATGTTGGAGGTCTTGCAGGTTTGATTAAACTTGCAAAGGCTGAAGGTCAACTCAATGTAATTGCTCTTCCACGTGACTGGGCTAATTACGGAGAAATGATTGATACATTCTCAAAGAAATATGGAATTAAAGTTAACAGCCAAAACCCAGATGCCTCTAGCGCAGATGAACTCGTAGCTGTTAAAACTCTTAAGGGTCAATCACGTCAACCTGACGTTGTCGACGTTAACCCTACATTCGCAGTGCAAGGTGCAAATGAAGGTCTATGGGCTCCTTACAAGGTAGCAACATGGAATGACATCGCAGCCGATGCGAAAGATCCAAATGGTTTGTGGTACTACGACTACGGTGGGTACGTTGCAATTGGTTACGATGCAAAGCGCGTGAGCGTTGCGCCAAAGTCAATCAAAGATCTTCTTCACCCACGTTACAAGGGACAAGTTGCTCTAAATGGAAACCCAGCTCGTGCAGGAGCAGCATTTAATGCTGTATATGCAACATCAATTGCCAATGGTGGCGGTCTACAAGACATCACTAAGGGACTTGATTTCTGGGCACAGATGAAGAAGAACGGAAACTTCATCCCTGTTGAGGCAACACCAGCAACAGTGCAGAGTGGTCAAACACCAATCACACTTGACTGGGATTACCTACAAGCGAAGTATTCAAAAGATGCTGCAGGTAAGGTCGACTGGAAGCTAGTTGTTCCAAGCGATTCTGTATTCTTCGGTGGATACGCGCAAGCAGTTGTAAAGAACTCACCAAACCCAGCTGCAGCTCGTTTGTGGCAAGAGTTCTTGTACAGCGATGAAGGACAGAACATCTGGTTAAAGGGTGGCGCTCGTCCAATTCGCTTAGACACAATGGTGAAAAAGGGAACAGCTAACAAAGCTGCGATAAAGGCTCTGCCAGTTACTCCTAAGGGTGCAAAGCCAATTTATCCTCCTTTGGAAGATTCACTATTGGCTAGAGATCTCGTATCAAAACTATGGGGAACTCTCTAAAAAATGACATCCGCAGCAATGCGGTCTGAAAGTGAAACCACGACCGGGGGCAACCCCGGTCGTGGTTCTCTTAAAGGCCCAATACGTTCACTCAGAACCTACGTTGGGCTGTTTCCATTCTTTATTTATTCTGCAATCTTCTTAGCCGCACCAACACTTCAAGTCGTTATCTTGGCGTTTAAGAGTCAAGAAGGTGCTTGGACTCTTGAGAATCTTCAAGAAGCCACCACTGGGCTTTATTTGCTCTCTTTCCAACAAAGTATTTATCTTTCTGCAATTTCAGCAATTACTGCGGCAATTTTTGGCTTTATCGCAGCCTACGCAATTACCATTTCAAACATAGCGATACTTCGACGAGTTATTCAGACAATCTCTGGCGTTTTTGCAAATACTGGTGGTGTTCCACTTGCGTTCTTCTTTATCGCATCTATTGGAACATATGGATTGCTAACAACAACACTTAAAAAATTTGGTGTGGATTTGTATGCAGGCGGTTGGACTCTCTTTACTTTTTCAGGACTAGTTCTAGTTTATTTGTACTTCCAAATTCCTTTGATGATCATTGTGATCTTGCCCGCCATTGATGGACTTCGGCTTGAATGGCGTGAAGCAGCCGGAAGTCTCGGAGCATCAAAGTGGCAATTCTGGCGCTACGTTGCAATTCCATTGCTCGCACCTGCTTTTACTGGTGCGTTATTACTTTTGTTTGCAAACTCATTTGCTGCTTATGCAACGGCATCGGCTTTAACAAGTGGAACGATTCCTTTGGTTCCACTTCAAATTGGAGCACTCGTTGCTGGAAATGTGGTCGCTGATAAAGCAAATCTTGGTTATGCGCTCGGCTTCGGGATGGTTGTCATCATCGGAATCGTCATGACAGGTTATGCAATTCTTCAACGCAAGACGGCGAAATGGTTGACTAACTAATGGCTACTATGACGGCACCTGTGCGGGTAAAGAAACGCAAAATTCAAAAGGGCATGACTCTTACTCCAAAACTTGGACCTGGACTTGGCTTTGGCTTAGCAGTTGTCGCGTTCTACTTCATTATTCCAATTATCAGTTCATTTGAATTCAGTATTCGTGGGGCAAATAACGAGTACTCCCTGGAAGCTTATGGCCGAATAACTTCTCAGCCGGACTTCGGAAGTGTTGTTGGACTCACCGCTCGACTAGCACTAGTCACAGTAGTGCTTTCAACTTTGATCATGGTGCCTACTGTCACCTTGGTTCATTTAACTGCAAAGAAGTTCCGTAGAGTTGTTGAATTCATTTCTCTTCTGCCACTAGTTATTCCACCAGTAGTTCTGGTTTTAGGTGTGCTTGCAACAATGCCTGTAGCGCTCAAAGGAACTCCATACTTATTGGCATTTGAATATGTGATGCTCTCTATGCCCTACACATTTAGAGCACTTGATGCTGGATTAGGTGCCATTGACGTGCGCACTCTTGTTGACGCTGCTCGCGGTCTAGGAGCCCCATGGCGCACAGTCTTCGTAAAGATTATTGCTCCTAATATTCGAAGTGCGATTTTTGGTTCCATATTTCTTACTCTTGCATTAGTTATGGGTGAGTTCACGATGGCCGCTCTTCTGCTCTGGAACACATTTCCTACCTGGATCGCATTGGTCGGTCAACAAGAGGCAACTCTTGCAGTTGCACTCTCCATTTTTAGTCTTGCCTTCGCTTGGGTTCTACTTCTGGCGCTTTCAGCAGTAGAGCGTCGCCAGAAAGCACGTCTCTAATGTTAAAAAAAGAAACTAAAGGGGAAACAAAGTGAGCACATCATCTAGTAGTCGAGTAACAATTAGTAATCTCCGTCGAACATTTGGTGACGTAGTTGCTCTCGATTCCTTCTCACTCGACATCAACCCGGGCGAACTCGTCACACTACTTGGTCCTTCAGGTTGCGGCAAAACAACTGCCCTTCGCATGGTTGCAGGACTTGATGTTCCAGATTCTGGCCGCATTGAAATAAATGCAAATGCAATTAACGATCTTCCACCTTCAAAGCGAAATATGGGAATGGTTTTTCAGGCGTACTCACTATTTCCTAATATGACAGCAATTGAAAATGTTGAGTTTGGATTGCGTGTTCGCGGAATCGATAAAGCAAAGCGTCGTAAGCGCGCTGAAGAGATGATCGAACTTGTAGACCTTGGAAAGCAATCAAATCGTTTCCCGAATCAAATGTCTGGTGGGCAGCAACAGCGTGTGGCACTAGCTCGTGCCCTTGCAATCGAACCAAATGTTTTACTCCTCGATGAACCGCTTTCGGCACTAGATGCAAAGGTTCGTACACACTTGCGCGATCAAATTCGTCGCGTTCAGCAAGAAGTGGGCATCACGACACTCTTTGTGACACATGATCAGGAAGAAGCCATGGCAATTTCTGATCGCGTGGGTGTTATGAATAAGGGAAACCTCGAGCAACTTGATAAGCCAGATGTTCTCTACAGCAATCCAGCTTCTGCCTTCGTTGCCACCTTCGTTGGCGCCATGAACCGCGTACCTGGCAAGTTATTAGATGCAGGAAGTGTTGAAGTCCTTGGCAAAAAGATATCTGTTGTTAATTCTGATCACGGATTATCTTCAGGCTCCACGGTCAACGTAATGATTCGGCCAGAGCAATTTTCAATCACCACTGGAGATTCTGTGACTATTACTGAACGCTCATTCCGCGGCCCAATGACTCGCATTGTTGTTGCGCTAGCTGATGGGACTCACGTTGATTTAGATATTGCAAGTGCCGAAACGACAGCGATGACACCTGGCAACCGCACTGGATTAACTGTTACCGCAAGTGCAGCAATTATTGAAGCACGATAGTTAACTTCTTGCGCTCAACCGCAGTACCGTATTGCGCTCATGCGGTGCACCCATTGCCCAATCAGCTGGGTGTTTGGCGCCTAAAGCTTCACGTTTTTGCCAAACATTGGCACTAATGATGCGAGAGAGTGCGGCCATTTCTAATGGAGTCTTTGCGGCGTCATAAGAAGTTCCTGCAGCATGGTCAATAACAGTCAATGCAATAAACACTTCACCGCTATCACTTTGAACGATTTCGATTGTCCGGCTCTGTTGTGGCCAATCCGCGTGGGACGCAGTTTCAATCTGCCAGAAACCTTTTTCTTCAATCTCTGTACCAATCCATGCCACGTGATGTCTATGCTCGTGACCTGCAAACCACGCGATAACTCGTGGATACTTTAGAAGCATATCGGTAATTTCTTCTACACATACTCTTTTGCCTGTAGGTGAATAGCCATTAAACATCTTGCTGAGAGGATGGTGTGAGGCCAAGACAACCAAACGATCGCTTGTCTTTATTTCATTTTCTAGCCATTCGAATTGATCAACATCTAACGATCCTTGCCAACCACCGAATTCGTTAACGCTATCAATAACAATTAGCTTAACTTTTCCAACATTAGTTGAGTAGTACATATGTTTTTTCTCAACATGTTCGTCCGTAAACCCATGACCCTTTGGATTACCGGGAGAATTCAAATGCTTAGCAGCGTATTCTCCACGCTCGACTGCACGTCGACGAACATCTGCTGTAACAATTTCAAATGGTGCATCTTCGGCACGTGGCAGAGAAGCAGGCCCTACTTCATTAAATGCCTCAAGAGTTTCCTTTAGCGTAAGTGAGGACGGGAGTCCGACATATCGCTTGTTTCCCATGAGCGCTTCTTGTGTTTGCGGATCTGGGGTAACAGTTCCTTGCAAGAGTGCATCGTGGTTTCCGTGCACGGCGTACCAAGGAAACTTTAATCCGCTCGATTTAAAAGGTTTTCTACATGAATCTAGCAAACCAGGAACGACTGGAAATCCGTACTTTGCTCGCGCATCATCATCTTCTTTTCCTGCTGGTGTGCCGTGTGGGTGCCAGTACTTAACGTCATAGTGTTCTGCGCCATCATCCATCACACCTTCATACTTGGATAAATTACCTGAATCGGGTGTGATTTCTAAGCCATCAAGTAGTGCTAAATACCAATCAACTTCATTGTGTTGTGCGTTATCAGTTGTGTCTCCAGTAATGATGGCGGCATCAATTCGATGTCCAGAAAGCGGACCGGTTGTGATCTTATTGAGTGCTTGAATCATTGATTCAACAACGTGTGGTGACAACATCGCATGTGGACGATAGCAACCAATAGTTCCTACTTCATCGCGAATGGGACTATCTGGATCTGCCCAACGATCGAGAAATTCTGGACGAAGCGGAGATTGAGCATCACAGACATGCAAATCTGAAAGATGGTGCATGAGAAGAAGTGGTGTTGAGTGTGAGGGAAAATCGGCCCCAAGATGCTTTTGATCTGCTACCTGCTCGAGTTCAGACCAACCTTTTTGGTTGGGAGTTTTTCGAATGAAAGCCATTGCGTAATCCTAATACACTACCCAAATGAATAAGAGAGCAGATACTTCAGTTTCGCTACATCCACTCATCGCAGATCGTTGGAGCCCACGGGCATACGACGAGAATGCGACTATTTCCTCTGAAGATCTGACAGCAATTTTTGAAGCTGCGCGTTGGTCGCCTAGTGCGTTTAATGCACAACCGTGGAAATTTGTTGTGGGCTTACGTGGTGATGAAAATTTTAAATCAATTGCTTCGGTTTTAATCCCCTTTAATCAGGAGTGGGCAACTCGTGCATCTGCACTTGTGTTGACGAATGCAATTACATTTCGTGAAGATGGAAAGGAAAACCCAACAGCTCTATATGACACTGGTCTAGCTGTTTCTCTAATGACTGTTGAAGCAAATCATCGTGGAT
>JACCDY010517849.1_pt1 | contig 10523 bp, 8 predicted proteins | sample 7446391 | NCBI WGS metagenome assembly JACCDY01 (sample SAMN15323451, study PRJNA562643) | freshwater metagenome | isolation source: river surface water | place: USA:Blue River Watershed | collected 2017-08-18
TATGCAATTCCAATTGTGAGATTGGCAGCAGATGCTGGAGTTGCAACTAGGGCTGAAACCGAGAGAAGTGCGGCAGCGATAACAGCGCGGAGTTTCATTAGAGAACCAGACCGAGATTCTTATAGGTGGCATCGAGTGTGGATTGGGCGACTTCTCGCGCCTTCTCAGAACCTTGGTGCAATATCTTCAAGAGATGGGACTCATCTTGTAGTAATTCAAGTGCATGGGTACGAATTGGGCGTAAATACTCAACAACAACTTCTGCAACTGCAGATTTAAAGTCTCCATAACCTTTACCAGCAAATTCGTTCTCTAGATCGGCGATCGATGAACCCGAAAGAGCAGAGTGAATGGTGAGCAGATTGCTAATGCCCGGTTTTTCAACTGCATCGAATTTAACTTCGCGCCCAGCATCTGTTACTGCGCTCTTAAATTTCTTGAGATTTACCTCTGGGGCATCGAGAATATCGATGAGCCCCGAGCCTGATCCTGATGATTTACTCATCTTCGCTGTTGGGTCTTGAATGTCGTAAATCTTGGCACCTTGCTTGAGGATGAAGCCCTCTGGAATCTGGAAAGTCTGGCCGTAACGTGAGTTAAATCGTCCAGCAATATCTCGAGTCAACTCGATATGTTGGCGCTGATCTTCGCCCACCGGCACAAGATGTGTTTGGTAGAGCAAGATATCGGCAGCCATCAACATCGGATATGTGAAGAGTCCGACGCGGGCAGCATCAGCGCCCGCCTTCGATGACTTATCTTTAAATTGAGTCATACGGCTTGCTTCACCAAATCCGGTCATGCACTCCATAATCCAACCGAGCTGGTTGTGCTGCGGCACTTGGGATTGAACAAAGAGCGTAGATTTTTCGGGTGAAATTCCGAGGGCCAGTAATTGTGCCGCGGACATTAAGGTGCGCTTGCGCAGAAGTGCAGGATCGGTCTCAACGGTGAGCGCATGGAGATCCACGATGCAATAGAAGGCATCATGGCCATCTTGAAGCTCGACCCACTGCTTAACCGCACCAAGATAATTGCCTAGGTGGAAGGAATCGCTGGTGGGCTGGATTCCTGAGAGGACGCGCTTCTTGCTCATAGGCGCATTCTCGCACGAACTAGCTACAACTTCGCCTGGATTAATCCATAGAAGTATTTAAGAACGCGAAATCAATAAACGCCCGACGCGCTTGCCTTCCATGGAGAGGACTGAAATTCGAATTCCATTGACGTTGAGCAGGTCACCCTCAACAGGAATGCGGCCCAAGAAGTGCATGACATATCCGCTAATAGTTTCGTACGGACCTTCTGGAATATCTACGCCAGATTGTTCGGCCAGGTCTTCCAGCGACATAAGGCCATCAACTTCAAAGTCGCCGGTTCGAGATTCGATAGAGAGATCCTGCTCATCGTTATCGTATTCGTCTCTGATATCTCCAATAAGACATTCGACGAGATCTTCCATCGTGACGATGCCATCTGTTCCACCGTATTCATCGAGAACAATTGCAAGGTGCTGACGTTGAGCGCGCATCTCGGTAAGCGCTGGTAAGACGCCTTTAGTGCCTGGTAAGAACATGATGTTACGGGTGAGCTCTTGAATCTTCGCCTGAGAATTTACGAGAGCTGGGTTGATGAGATCTCGGACGTGGATAAATCCAATGACCTCATCTGATGATCCACGAACTACTGGATAACGCGAGTGTGATTTCTCGGATGCGAGCGCCATTGCCTTTGAGATTGTGAGCGAGCCATCGATGAAGTCAACCTCTGTGCGAGGAACCATGAGCTCGTGAACCTGGCGCTCTGATGCATTAAAGACTTCCTCAACAATGTCACGCTCTTCATCAGTCAAAGCGGCATGTCCTGTGACGAGATCAAGTAGCTCTTCCTCTGACATCTGCTCGCGCGCCTGCTTTGGATCGATGCCAAAGAGGCGAAGAACGAGATCGGTTGATTTAGAAAGTAGCCAGATCACGGGACGGAAGATATTTGCAATGAGATCGATAAATCCGGCAGACCACATCGCTATCGGTTCAGAGCGAAAGAGCGCCAACTTCTTTGGGACCAATTCACCAAAGACGAGGGAGATATAGGCGATGATCAGAGTCAGGCCAACGAGTGATGCCGTATTCGCAACACCGCTTTTCAAGCCTCGATCTTCCAGCCATGGAATAACAAATTGGCCGAGCTTCTCAGCGCCAAGGGCGGCTGAGAGAAACCCAGAAAGGGTTACTCCTACCTGTACTGCGGCAAGGAGGCGGTTGGGGTTGGAGTGGAGCTTTGCCACCTTGGCGCCACGGCGACCACGCAAGGCAACCTGTCGCACCTGGGATTCACGGAGTGAGATCAGCGCAATTTCGGCAGCGACAAAGAGGGCGCCGAGAAGGATCAGGGAGATTACAAGGGCGATTGGAGCGAAAATCGAGCCGGTCGGCGCAGGGTCCATAGTGTGAGAAGTGTAGCGAGCCTCTTCCCCCTCGGTCTACTCACGGATAACCTTGCCCCGTTGGTCAACCGACCAACGCCTTACCCTCGGAACGTCGGGCACGTACCTGCCCGGATAAGGAAGAAAAAATGGCATCAGTTGTATTCGAAAATGCATCACGCATCTACCCAGGCACAACCACTCCTGCTGTAGACAAGCTCAACCTCACCGTCGCAGATGGCGAGTTCTTGGTTCTTGTTGGTCCATCAGGTTGCGGTAAGTCAACATCACTTCGTATGTTGGCCGGCCTTGAGGAGATCGATGGTGGACGTATTCTTATCGGCGACCGCGACGTTACAAACGTTGCTCCTAAGGATCGCGATATTGCGATGGTCTTCCAGTCATATGCGTTGTACCCACACATGACAGTTGCAGAGAACATGGGCTTCGCGCTCAAGATCGCTGGCGTCGATAAGGCAGAGCGCGATAAGCGCGTCCGCGAGGCAGCAAAGCTTCTCGATCTTGAGGCATACCTCGAGCGTAAGCCAAAGGCTCTCTCAGGTGGTCAGCGTCAGCGCGTTGCTATGGGTCGTGCGATCGTTCGCGAACCACAGGTCTTCTTGATGGATGAGCCTTTATCTAACCTCGATGCAAAGCTTCGCGTTGCAACTCGTACCCAGATCGCAGCGCTTCAGCGCCGCCTCGGAATCACAACAGTTTATGTAACTCACGACCAGGTCGAAGCGATGACAATGGGCGATCGCGTTGCAGTTCTTAAGGATGGTCTCCTCCAGCAGGTAGATACACCACGTAATCTTTACGATAAGCCAGCAAATGCATTCGTTGCAGGCTTTATCGGATCTCCTGCAATGAACCTTCTCGTTGCACCTGTCTCAGGTGGCAAGGCTCAGATGGGTGATCTCAATATCGATGTTCCTGCATCAGCTGGTTCATCAGTGATCGTCGGAATCCGACCAGAGGGCTGGACACCAGCATCAACAGGCTTCCATGTTCTTGTTGAGGTTGTTGAAGAGCTTGGTTCAGATGCATTTGTCTATGGAAAGCCAGCTGATTCAGGTGTTCAGTTCGCTAACTCAACAGATGAAGGCGCTCAGGTCATCGTGCGTTGGGATCCAAAGAACCCACCAAAGCCAGGCGACACAATCACAGTTTCTAACGTAGCTAACGCTGTTCATCTCTTTGATGCAGCAACAGGTGCACGTATTAACTAATTTCTGGTTACAGGAAAACCCCGTCGATGATTCGGCGGGGTTTTACCTTTTAGTAGACCGCATCGTCCGGAAAAGATCCATCATCCCAAAGGCTTTGGAAATCGGGCATATTAGTAAACTCAACTTCATCTCCAAAAATTTGGATAATAGCCAATGCCACAGCAAATGGGTCCGATAATTCAGACCCAATACTCGGACCTGTAGGCGTGACCATAAGTTCCGAATTCCTGAGGAGATAATCTTCTATTTCGGCAATAATTTCAGGCGTGCCTTGGAGATATGGCTGATCGGCAGACCAGGCCACATACCAATTCTCCGTACATGCAGAAAAAATCTGAGCTCTTTCACTCATATATGCGCCCCTTGAATACTTCCGTCGAATAGAAAAAGCACCTCGGCTGTATCGCCATTCATACGTGTGAACTATCTTGATAATCGCTTACCATCTGAACTAAGTGACTGAATGACACCCTATCCGGTGGAATGAGATGATTCTGAGCATTGTCAGTCAATTTATTGAGGCGTTCTAGAACTCTCTTAGGGTCTCGATCGTAAATATGCGCACCGACACTTGCGGGAAGACCTTCGATAATCAGTGAATTGAGTGCGGCATCTGAGACGTGCAAACTAGATCCATATACAAACAATCTTGATGTATTTCTTAAAGCCGAGTAGGCACTTACCCATATCGGGTTCATTGACTTTGAATTTATCAATGTGCTCTTCTTTGACGTGGGACCGGCAATTAGTGGGGACATGTTTTCACAAGCCTGGCGACTTGCCATTCGCGTTTCTTCACGTAGAAAATTCGAAATTAGACTGCCGTCTGCATAAATGCGTTCAGAGGACTCAACTTCTGGCGTATACCAGTCACAACTTCCATGGAGTTTAAATATGCGCGAGTACTTAGTCTTATCGATTTGACCCGCGGACAAATAGGTACCTGCGTATCGCTGATGGGCCATCTCAATTTGACCGACATGTAAATCGTACGGCGTTCCGATTTGAATTCTCTTATGTGATATGAGCTCTGCGATGGCTTTTTCAAAAATCAAATCATAATTTGTTGTAATAATATTTACTCGAGCATTAATCAGCACTTCGAATTTATCAAGCTGTTCAGGTGTAAAAGTCAAATTGGATGAGATTTGTTGGATGTAGGAAGATATGACTTGTAGCGCAATCCGGACCATAAGTTTCCTTCGGTCGGCAACCTTGGGGTCTTTGAAATACGCTTCACTTTCTTCAAGTATTTGAAACCACTCCTCAATGTTAACTTCGTCCAATTCCTTATCGCGGAATAACGAAAGCTGACGATCGATTGCCCGAACCTGCAAGCTAAGTTCTTCGTCGGCAAAAACAATCTTGGTAAGTTCGTTCATGGTCGGGAAGTCGCGACATATCTCTTTCGAAAATCCTGCTCCGAGAAGGAGTGTTACACCAAAATCAGACATTCTTGACCTAGCTTCTCAATTTGAAGGAAGCTCTTCGTACTTTTCGATAGTGAGTTCCATTAGTTCTGCGAGCGCATCAACCGCATCAAGTGTTGTCGCAAACCACTCTTTACCAGCCTTAGTTCTGCGAGCAGCACTTCTCTCATGGCCAAATCGTTCGATAGTGGTGTGAAATTTCTTCTCGATCTCATCGACATTCATTCCGTCTTTATGGAATAGCCTCAAGAGCACAGGGTCTTCTGGCATTGACGTTTGACGATTTTGCTCCACGATGCGCTGCCATACTGAGTTCTTAGTGGAACCAATCTTCAACCAGCACACATCAGAATCTTCTATCGTGCCATAATGCAAATATGTAGGGAATGAGTAGACATAAATTCCTGATTGAAGAGAATTGGCTTGTGCTGCGAGTTTCTCAGACTGTTTTTCTAAGGCTTCGCGATCCTTTTGAACCGCTCCAAAACTGGCTGAATGATTCAGTAAAGTTTCACGAAGCTCTAGAAGATAATTTCTCAAGCCCTCTGAAATTTCAGGGTAGTTCTTGATTAGTCCACCCACTGTTGATGCGGCAGACCGAGTAACCGTCGCACCTCCAGGCATTTTTCCCTCAAGTAATGCATCGAGATGTTGATAGTAGTTGTAAACAACACCTCGATTCGCTACGGAAGACTTTTCAACTATCTCTTTCGCGCTTGTTATACCTTCTCTCTTTAGACGGAATATCTCACCGAGTTGATTTTCATTCTCGACAAGTATTGCCTCTAACTCACTCCGCAGTTCGTTGGACAACATGATTTTCTCCTTTTAATTAAGCGTGATTACAAGTTGGAGAAGCGATCGAAGAACGCCTTGAGTTTGTCGATGACAAAGGCTTTTTGGAGGGCGTGTTCTGCGCCAGCGCTGAACATATTGCGGGCCGGAAGTAGCTTCACGACAGCGGTACCGGCAGTCTTGAGTTGGCCATCCGCGAATGCCTTAGTAACGAATTCAAGAGTCTCAGCCTCATTCAGGCCCTCGGATCGAACGAGCTCATCAAGCTCTGCCTTCTTCTCGCCTTCAATAAAGTCTTTCCAGTGAGAAACTACATCAGTCTGGTTATTTACTGAGGCTACGAACTTCTCAATAAGGTCTTTCTTGCTTCGCAAGGTAATGCTTGATGCCACTGTACGGCTGATTTTGGCAAGGATTTCCTTATTCTCTCCCCCGGCACCTTGTAGCTCCTTAACAAGAATCAGGATGTAATCAACATTGATCTCAACTTGCTTCACTAATTCGATTTCAAAGACTAAGTCCTTGATGATTGATTCTTTATCTCCATCTAAATTCTTCTTAAACTTCTCATGCAGGAGGATGTAGGTGCTCTGATAATCCTGTGATTCAGCTGCTGTCAGGAGCTGGGTAGCATCAAACTCATCGAAAGAAGTCAGGATATTTCTGAGTCGAAGGATGCTGCTGTAGAGATTTACAAAATCTTTTTGATCCTGCTCTGATTCAGGTAGCTTCCCCGCTGAGAACATATCCTTCAGCTTTGCCACCTCTGATGCATACTGGTCGTAATACTCTCGATACTGCTTGAGCAGAACAATTCCACCGGCATCTTTGTTTCCAAAGAGCTGGATGGATTGATTGACCTCATCCTCTAAGTCTCTAAAGCAGACAATATTGCCGAAGGTTTTGACCGAGTTAAGGATGCGGTTGGTACGCGAGAACGCCTGCAAGAGTCCATGGAGCCGTAAATTCTTATCCACCCACAGGGTATTTAAGGTTGGGGCATCAAATCCAGTGAGGTACATATTGACCACGATCACAAGGTCAATCTCGCGTTCCTTCAATCTCTGCGAAAGGTGTGCGTAGTAGCCCTGGAATCCTTCAGATGAAGTGTTGTAGTTCGTCGAATAAATTTCGTTGTAATCCTTGATTGCCGCCTCAAGGAAGTCTCGCGATGCCACATCTAGATCAGCGGTCTCGAAAACCTCATCAGGAAGCAAGCCGTCAGGCTCATCTTCATTCGCTGAGTAGCTGTAGATTATGCCGACCTTTAGGCGGGAATCAACTGGAGAATCTTTCTGTAGCTCTTTAAAAGTTGCGTAATACCTCTTGGCGGCATCGATTGAAGCGGTGGCCAAGATTGAGTTAAAGCCCTTGAGTCTCTTGTTCTTGAGGGTATATCCACTCTCTCTGCGGGTCTTCTGATCAAAGTGGCCCAAGATGTACTGAGCAATCTTTGTGATGCGCTCTGGGGCGAGAAGTGCCTTCTCGGTATCAATTGCACTGACCTTGGCATCTGCCAATGCCTCTGGAGCTTTGAAAGTATTTACATAATCAACTCTAAAGGGCAGCACATTTCCATCTTTAATTGCATCAACGATTGTGTAGGTATGGAGCTTCGTACCAAATGCCTGCTCTGTGGTCTTTAGCTGGGCGGCGCTTCCTGATGGAGCGTTGGCGGCAAAGATTGGCGTACCAGTAAATCCAAAGAGATTGTAATTATTGAATGATTTCTTAACAATCGAGTGCATGTCACCAAATTGGGACCTATGGCACTCATCGAAGATTAATACGACTCGCTTACCTGCTACCGGGTTATTCTGATTCTGCTTCAGATAAATGCTGAGCTTCTGAATCGTCGTAATGATGATTCTCGCGGCCGGATCCGCCAACTGCTTTTTAAGCTCATTCGTCGATGCATTGGAGTTCGCAGCACCCTTTTCAAAGCGGTCGTACTCCTTCATAGTCTGGAAATCTAGATCCTTGCGGTCAACAACAAACAGGACTTTGTCTACTGATTCCATCTTGCTAGCAATCTGAGCTGTCTTAAAGCTAGTCAAAGTCTTTCCAGAACCAGTCGTATGCCAGATATATCCGCCAGCTTCAACGGTTCCTAGCCTCTTTAGATTCTCACTAATAACAATCTTTTGCAGAACCTTCTCTGTTGCCACAATCTGATACGGACGCATCACCAGCAGGGTGCGCTCTGTCGTAAATACACAGTACCTAGTAAGGATGTTGAGCAAGGTGTGCTTGGCAAAGAATGTCTTACCAAAGGCCATCAGATCAAAGATTGGCTGATTATTAGCATCTGCCCACCAACTTGTGAACTCGTAGCTATTTGACGTCTTTTTTACTCGATCCGCACCATTGCTCTCGGCAATGTGCTGACTGCGGACGCTATTGCTGTAGTACTTGGTATATGTGCCATTACTAATAACAAAAAGCTGAACATACTCAAATAAACCAGAATCAGCCCAGAAACTATCCCTTTGATACCTATCAATCTGATTGAAGGCTTGGCGGATATCTACTCCACGTCGCTTCAGCTCGATATGAACCAAGGGCAAGCCATTTACAAGCACGGTGACGTCATATCTATTCTGACGAGCACCCTCTACTTCATACTGATTAATAACCTGCAGGCTATTGTTATGAATATTCTGCTTATCAATCAGATAGATATTCTTAGATTCCCCTGAATCTCTCTTTAATACCCGCACATGATCTTCTTGAATCCTGGTGGTCTTCTCTTCAAATCCGTCCTTAGATCCCGAAATACTTTCATTAAAGAACCTCTCCCACTCAGAGTCTGAGAGAGCCACCTTATTCAGGTTCTCAATCTGCTTCTTGAGATTTATCAGCAGATCAGACTCCTGAGTAATGCTCACGTACTCATACGCCTGATCCTGCAGCAGTTCAATAAAAGCTTTTTCAAGAGCTGCTTCGCTCTCGTAACTTTCAGACTTGCGAGCGGGAACCTCGAATTCAGCTACCACTGTGTTTTCAGAGGTGATGGCGATCGGTTCAAAATTGGTTGCCATTACGAAGCCTTAAGCTCTTTGAAGGTCAGGAGCTTGTTCCGGTAATACTCGTATTGCTGGCGGCGGGCGGCAATCTCGGCAGGCAATCCGTCAGACAAGCTTCCCGTAAAGGTTTCATACTTTGTCAAAGTTTGCGCAATTTCTTTTTGGCATGTGAGACTTGGTACTGGAATCTCATATTTCATAATTGCGTTCTTATCGCCCCGTGGCATCTTTGCACCTTTAGAAGTTTCAACGGCATAGGAAAAGAAAGCATCGCTACTTAGAACAAAATATAGGTACTCTGAATCCAATTCTCTCTCAAAATCTTCCTTTGGAGTTATCACAAGAACATCCCCATTTGTGCGGCCCTCAGAATCGGCTAACCAAATTTTCTTAAGATATGGCCTAATGTTTCCAATGAGTATGTCTCCCGGCAAAAAAACAGCATGGCTTCCATTTTCCATAGAATTCAGTTGATCGGAAACTCCGCCCCTATTTGATAACAAATCTTCTACGCCCACATATTTGTAAGCAAGTTGGTTAGCCGTTGAACGCTCCCTGCGGTATCTGCAGATATCACCCATCGGAATCCACCGGACCCCCCCCCTCTTCTACGTCAGTAAATGACAGGAGGTGATTTCTATAGAACTCATATTGCTTCTTACGTGCTTCTAGCTCTGCTTCTAGCTCTGCTTCTAGCTCTGTGAAGGAATCTAGAATTGAAGCAATTTCTTGTTGCACTTGCAGTGGTGGCAATGGAATTTCAATTTTCAGCAATTTTGGTTTGGAAATATTTTGCCGCGTGACACCATTTGCAGTTTCTATCACCTGATCGCGAAAAGTCCGACCTCTAAACCAGTGCTTTGAGAAATCAGGAAATAATTCGACTCCAGGGTTAGGACGCCAGACAAAGCAAAAGCTATTTAAGTAGATTGAGGTAGCCGGTTCAACAGTAACCACAGAGGTCATGCCACACTCGTTTCGAGTTTCTGACGAGCCTGTTATTAATACATCTCCCAATCGCAGTGCATTCTGATTCTCCATAGAATTCAACTTCACGTAATTAGTTGGGATGAAATCAAGCGCAGAATTATTGAAAATGTCGACGTACGAAACATAAGGTGCATTTCCATCAGAAAAATCTTCTTTGGCCTTTCCCTTGAGGCCGGAAACAGTTGTACCTATTTCTCCCAGAGCATAAAATGGAACTCCCTCAGGGCACAAATTCCTTATTAGCTCATCAATCTTGCTCGTCATTTTGAGCTTTCTAGATCAGCAACTATTACGTCGATGCTTTTGCGGAGTTCGGATTGACGCTTCACGATTTCAGAGATTGATTTGTTGAGTTCCTTGATGTCGATTACTTCACGAGTGTCTTCAGCTTTTACGTATGTCGTTACGGAGAGGGTGTAATCGTTTGCTGCAATCTCTTCGTGGCCTACGTGGCGAGAGAAGTATTCGACATCTTCGCGGTCGGTGTAGGTAGCAAGGATTTTTTCGATATCTTCGGGGCGAAGTTTGTTCTTGTTGCCGAATCTTACAAATTCGCGCTCGGCGTTGACAAAGAGGACTTTGTTGTCTTTCTTTGACTTCTTTAGAACAAGGATGCAGGTCTGGA
>JACCDY010051470.1_pt1 | contig 10518 bp, 12 predicted proteins | sample 7446391 | NCBI WGS metagenome assembly JACCDY01 (sample SAMN15323451, study PRJNA562643) | freshwater metagenome | isolation source: river surface water | place: USA:Blue River Watershed | collected 2017-08-18
TGGCACTCACTCAATGTTGAGGAAGCAGCCAAAGTGACGGATGTTGAGGCATTTGAAGCTCAAGCGATCAAGGATTACGGTTTGGATTTTGCACCTGTTCCAACACGTTACCGCTCGACTTACTTCAGTCACATCTTTGCTGGTGGGTACTCATCAGGGTATTACGGCTACATCTGGTCTGAGGTTTTGGATGCAGATACCGTTAATTGGTTTAAAGAAAATGGCGGATTAAAGCGCGAGAACGGTGAGCATTTCAAGAACACACTTCTTGGACGTGGTGGATCTATTGATTCAATGCAGATGTTCCGTAACTTCCGCGGTCGTGATTCAAAGATCGAACCGTTGCTAGAGCGTCGCGGTTTGTTGTAAAAGATTTAAAAAGTTTTAGCCAGCAGAGCCAGATCCTGAAGGACCTGCTTTGCGCTGAACCTGTGGTGCACCACCGCTGCGTTGTCCGCCACGAATCTTTGATCCCGTTTCAGAATGGTTTTGAGTTCCTGGTGCACCTGGCTTGTTCTTCTTAGCTTCTAGTGCAGCAAGCATTCTTGCTTTCATATCATCATTCTTATCGGCCATGAGTTAATCCTACTGCTATGAGCTTGATTCCTTGTATTCGCGTAATCTCTCAAGAACTTCTGATTCGCGATAACGACGATGTCCACCTAATGTGCGGATCGCGGTCAACTTTCCAGCCTTTGCCCAACGGGTTACCGTCTTTGGATTTACATGGAAGCGCTGTGCAACCTCTTTGGGGGTCAAGAGAACTTCGGCATCTGGGATGCGGTTCATGGTGACTCCTTCAATCGTGGCTTGTCCGTTTTGGACCGTATTGGGGTGAAGTATTGCGATTTATCGAGCGTGTGGCAATACCTACGAGGCCTGCTCGTAGGCCTGAACTAAACGCCAGCGGGACATTAATCGTTGGTACCCAATCCCCGCCATCATTCCATCCGATGCGGCAAGGCCCGCAACAGAATCAGTTACATCTTCAATTGAAGAGTCTGCTTCAAGGCCTTCTTCTCCTGATTCACGTAAAGCTTTATCCATGTAATGCGCAAGGCCACCGTAATCTAATTGAACTAGTGATTCTGGATGAAAAAGTTCAAGCCATGAAAGAAGATTTTCTAACTCTTGTTCTACAGGTCCTTCGCCAAAGGCGTTAACAACAGCATCATGGGCGCCATCGCATCGTTGCTTTGCACTTGCGATATCTGTTAGCGCGGTTGAAAAGTAGCCGGTTGCATTTTTTCCACGTGAACGCTCTTCGGGTGAAAACAAAATAAACCAGCGCGGTGGAATTACCCAAGTCTCATTTAAGATGTGTGGGACTTTATCTTCAAGTAAATCAACACCTGCAGTGATTACCTCTTCAAGTGCAGGTGAAACAAAGTATGGAACAACTGTGCTTGGAAGAGAGTCTTTGAAATTATCAAGCGCTGCCCAACAACGAGTTGCAGTTGCCCATGGAGAAACAAAACGAACTCCATCGCGATCTAAAATATGAACACCATCGGGACGACCAGCTGGAGGTTCGGGTTGAACAACTCGATGCATCGCTTGCTGCTCCTCTTTATTAAAGGAGTCAGGATCGATCTCTAGATTTGCCCACCGTAAACGGTCGGCAGGTTCAAATGCAGAAAGTGGTTCGTAAATACGAAGTGAAGCGACGTACGGTGTAGTTCTCACGCACGTGGAATGTAGTTGCCCTCAGCAAATGGATCATCATCATCCTTGCGTGAGGTTGTATCAATCTCGCCATGAAGCTCTTTGGCAAGACGATCGAGATCCATATCTTGCGCGTTGTACTTCAAATCGCGTGCAACCTTAGTTTGCTTTGCTTTTGCGCGGCCGCGACCCATGGGCGACCTCCTTCACTAATTGCTTTGCGTCAGGGAGGTAGGTTATCGCGCTTGACCACTACCTTCCACCGGCCCTTTGCCTGAAAAGGGTGAATGGGAGCGTTAAAGGGGCAGGAATTGAGCCAGATCAGCCCGTAAACCCGAGGCCAGAACCGCTCCACTGTCTACCGCCTGATCCCACGATAGCTCGCCTGAGGCTAGGGCTAGCCAGGTCTGGGCATCCATTTCGATGGTGTTTGGCGGGGTTCCACGGGTGTGGGTTGGGCCCTCGCCACATTGAACCGCGGCATATGGCGGAATTCGTACTTCGATCGCACGTCCTGGAGCTTTAACCGTCAACGCATTTAATGTTGATTTAACTTGCTCCAAAATAACAGGATCGCGCATTCTTAAACCTTTTTAGCGAATTGAAGCGGCAGAGTACTTTGAAGCATCTTTGAACTTTGCTGTGATCACATTTACACGATTTACAACACGAGTTACCTGTTGTTGAGCATCGCCAGCAAAATCAAGTGGCTGACCAATGAGTTGATCCAAAGCTGTTCGATCTAATGGGATACGCGAATCTGCTGCAACTTCATCAAAGAAGGTATTTGCTTTGCCTTCGCGGATAGCAATCGTTGCCTTTACAGCATGTTCTTTAATTGCCTCATGGGCAACTTCGCGACCAACACCAACTTTGACCGCTGCCATCAAAATCTTTGTTGTTGCAAGGAAAGGTAGTTGACGCTCTAGCTCTGCATTGATTAACGCTGGAAAAGTTCCAAACTCATCAAGGACAGTCAGAATGGTTTCCATCAATCCATCAAATGCATAGAAAGCATCGGCAATTGCAACACGGCGAACAACGCTGCATGAAACATCGCCTTCATTCCATTGATTGCCAGATAGTTCGCTAACCATCGATGCATAACCGCGCAAGACAATAGCTAGACCATTTACTCGCTCACATGAACGTGTGTTCATCTTGTGAGGCATTGCGCTGCTTCCAACCTGACCTGCTTTGAAACCTTCAGTTACTAATTCAGCGCCAGCCATTAAACGAATTGATGTCGCCAAATTCGATGGAGCAGATGCAAGTTGAACCAAGGTAGTTAAAACATCGTAATCAAGTGAGCGTGGATAGATCTGACCTGCTGAATCCAAAACATTTGTGAAGCCGAGCTCTTTTGCCATGGCCTGTTCTAGGGCTTGGTGAGCCTCTGAACTACCTAATAAATCAATGGAATCCTGAGCAGTTCCCACAGGTCCCTTGATTCCACGCATTGGATAGCGATCCTGCAAAGCGGTTAAACGCTCGTAAGCAAAAAGTAGTTCTTCAGCAATTGTTGCAAAACGCTTACCGAGGGTTGTTACCTGTGCCGGCACATTGTGTGAACGACCTGTGATTGGCTGATCTGCATACTTAACCGATGCTTCAGCAAGGCGTGCAAGAAGTGCCACAACCTTGGTGTGAACCAAATCCAAACCATTGCGAATCTGAAGCGCTTCGATATTTTCAGTTACATCACGGCTAGTCATTCCGGCATGGATCGCTTCATGACCTGCCAAAGCGTTGAACTCTTCGATCCGAGCCTTCACATCGTGACGAGTAGCTTTTTCACGCTTATCAATTGAAGCCAGGTCAATCTTTGTAATTACATTTTCGTAATCTGTAATTACATCCTTGTTAATCACATGACCAAGCTGTGATTGTGCACGCATAACCGCGATCCACAGCTTGCGCTCTAGAACTATCTTGCTTTCAGGTGAAAAGATCTCGCGCATCGCAGCTGATGCGTAGCGATCAGCGAGCAGACTCATTAAATGAAATCCTTTACAACGATTGTTTGATCACGGCCAGGGCCTACACCGATTGCGCTCATTGGAGCACCTGAGATCTTTTCAAGGAATGCAACATAATCTTGCGCATTCTTTGGAAGATCAGAGAGCTTGCGTGCACCTGAGATATCTTCAGTCCAGCCCGCTAGGTACTCGTAAATTGGCTTTGCATGGTGGAAATCAGTCTGTGATGCTGGAAGCTCTTCAACACGCTTTCCATCAATCTCGTATGCAACACACACTGGAATCTTTTCCCAACCTGTTAAAACATCTAGCTTAGTAAGGAAGAAATCAGTTAAACCATTTACTCGCACCGCATAACGAGCAATTGGCGCATCAAACCAGCCGCAACGGCGTGCTCGGCCTGTAGTTACGCCTACTTCGCCACCAATACGGCGAAGCGCCTCGCCATCCTCATCAAATAGCTCTGTAGGAAAGGGTCCGCTACCAACACGTGTTGTGTAGGCCTTCAAGATTCCGATTACAGAATCGATCTTTGTTGGTCCGATTCCTGAACCTGTGCAAGCACCGCCTGCAGTTGGATTACTTGAAGTTACAAATGGATATGTTCCGTGATCGACATCAAGCAGGGTTCCTTGAGAACCTTCGAGAAGAACTCGCTTTCCAGCCTTTAGCGCTTCATCCAAAATCAAAACGGTATCTGCAACATATGGACGCAAGATATCTGCATACTTCAAATACTCTTCAAGAACCTCATCTACTTCGATGTTCTTGCGATTGAAAACCTTAATCAAAATCTGATTCTTATCGCGCAGCGCACCTTCGAGCTTTTGACGAAGAATTGATGGATCAAATAGATCCTGCACACGAATACCAATTCGGTTGATCTTGTCAGCGTACGCTGGTCCGATTCCACGACCTGTAGTACCAATCTTTGACTTACCTAAGAAACGCTCTGAAACCTTGTCGATGGTGCGGTGGTAAGGAGTAATCAAGTGTGCATTAGTAGAAATCAAAAGCTTGCTTGTATCGATACCGCGCTCATTTAATCCGCGGATTTCTTCAAGCAAAACACTTGGATCAATAACAACACCGTTAGCAATTACCGGAATTACATTGGGAGAAAGAATTCCTGAAGGTAATAGGTGAAGCGCATACTTTTGATCACCGATTACGACTGTGTGACCTGCGTTGTTGCCGCCTTGATAGCGAACTACATAATCAACGCGATCTCCCAACAGGTCGGTAGCTTTACCCTTGCCTTCATCGCCCCACTGTGCTCCGAGTAGTACCAATGCAGGCATGAGTAAAGCCTTTCCGACTAGTTGTTAATTACTTTAGTGATGTAGTTCCGTTTGAACGAAGGTCTTCGCAAGCACGAACAACGCGAGCAGCCATTCCTGCTTCTGCAAGCTTGCCCCAAGCGCGTGGGTCGTAGGCCTTCTTGTTTCCTACTTCTCCATCGATCTTAAGAACGCCGTCGTAGTTTTTCAGCATGTGATCAACAACTGGGCGTGTAAATGCGTACTGGGTATCTGTATCAACATTCATCTTAATTACACCGTAATCAAGTGATTCGCGGATCTCTGATAGAAGTGAGCCAGAACCACCGTGGAAAACCAAATCCATTGGCTTACTGCCAGCTGGAAGGCCAAGCTTTGCAGATACAGCCTCTTGCAATGTTGCAAGGATCTTCGGCTGCAGAACAACATTTCCTGGCTTGTAAACACCGTGAACATTTCCAAATGTCGCTGCAACCATGTAGCGAGCATTTGCATCAGTTCCAAGAGTTTCAATTGTCATTAATGCATCTTCTGGAGTCGAGTAGAGCTTTGCATCATGCTTAGCTTCGATACCGTCTTCTTCTCCACCGACAACACCGATTTCAATTTCAAGGATTGTCTTTGCAGCAACAGACATCGCCAACATTTCCTTAGCGACCTTCATGTTTTCAGTCATATCTACCGCTGATCCATCCCACATGTGTGAGTTGAACAATGGAGCCTTGCCTGACTTAATGCGATCTGCACCAAATGCAAGAAGTGGACGCATAAAGCCATCTAGCTTTTCTGCTGGGCAGTGATCTGTGTGAATTCCGATGTTGACCTTGTAGTTCTTAGCGACGACATGTGCATACTCTGCGAGCGCAACCGCACCATCAACCATGTTCTTAACTGTTGAACCAGATGCGTACTCTGCGCCGCCCCAAGAGAATTGAATGATTCCATCTGACTCTGCTTCGGCGAAACCACGAATAGCAGCTGTCAGGGTTTGTGATGATGAAACGTTGATTGCTGGATATGCGAATGCGCCCTTCTTAGCGCGATCCAACATATCTGCATAAATTTCAGGGGTTGCAATTGGCATAGTGTGACTCCTATGGGCTCGTTGTAAATCTTTAGACTGAGCGCTTCGTTGAGTCGTCTAGAGGCTTACGACCAATCCTCTCACCTTCGCCCGCGGGGCACAAAAAGACCCTCCGCCGCACCATGCAGAGAGGGTCTTTAAGCGTGGGATTCTCCTTCTAACTCACCGTTTTTAGGGCGTTGGCCAAGAACTTAGCCAGGGCCGCCACCAATACAGGGTTACTCAGAAGTTTGATTAGCGCCAAGATTAATGAGGTCAGCATTGCATCTCCTTTCGGTGGGCAGATCTTCAATGCAGTCCATGAATAAAAATTTCATCGCCAATTCGCTGTTGATAACAATCATCTGCGGGTAGCCTCTAGCGCTATGAGCCAAGACCACGAATCCTTAGAGAACCTTCTTAGTGAGGATCGCACCTTTCCTCCTTCTGCAGAGTTTGCTGCTCAAGCCAATGCAACTGCGCAGCTTTACGAATTAGCAGAGCAGGATCGCTTGGCATTTTGGGATGAACAAGCCAAAGCGTTGACATGGGAAAAGCCATGGACCCAAACGCTGCAATGGGATGCTCCCTATGCACAGTGGTTTGTCGGCGGCAAGATCAACGCATCATTTAATGCATTGGATCGACATGTCATTGAAGGCCGTGGAGATCGCGTTGCTTTTCACTTTGAAGGTGAACCTGGAGATACACGGACAATCACCTACGCACAGTTGCTAACCGAAGTTAAGAAAACAGCAAATGCACTTATCGAGTTAGGTGTTGAGGCAAAGGATCGTGTTGCGATTTACATGCCGATGATTCCAGAGGCTGCAATTGCAATGTTGGCATGTGCCCGCATTGGTGCCGCACACTCAGTTGTCTTTGGTGGATTCTCAGCAGATGCCTTGTTGTCACGTATTCAAGATGCAGATGCAAAGCTAGTAATTACCGCAGATGGTGGATTTAGAAAAGGTTCTGCATTTGCATTAAAGCCTGCTGTTGATGAGGCGCTCAAGGGTCAGCACAATGTTAAAAAGGTTTTAGTAGTTCAGCGCACCAAGCAAGAAACCGCCTGGAATGATGTAACAGATATTTGGTGGCACGAGATCGTTGATCGCCAATCCCCTGAACACACAGCACAGGGCTTTGATTCTGAGCACCCACTATTCATTTTGTACACATCTGGAACAACAGCAAAGCCAAAGGGCATTTTTCACACAACGGGTGGTTACCTGACACAGGCGGCATATACCCATCGAGTTGTCTTTGATATCAAGCCTGAAACAGATGTGTATTGGTGCACCGCAGATGTTGGTTGGATTACCGGCCATAGCTACATTGTTTACGGACCGCTTATTAATGGTGCAACTCAGGTTATGTATGAAGGAACCCCTGATACTCCACATAAGGGACGCATCTTTGAACTCATTGAAAAGTATGGCGTAACTATTTTGTACACCGCACCAACTTTGATTCGCACTTGGATGAAGTGGGGCGATGAGTATCCCAATAAGTTCAACCTGTCATCACTTCGCTTATTGGGATCAGTTGGTGAACCTATTAATCCAGAAGCATGGATGTGGTACCGCGAAGTAATTGGTGGAAATCGTTGCCCAATTGTTGATACATGGTGGCAAACGGAAACTGGCGGAATCATGATTTCACCGCTGCCTGGAGTTACAGCAACTAAACCAGGATCTGCAATGACTCCGATTCCAGGAATTAGCGCTGTCGTGGTTGATGATGATGCAAACCCAGTTGCAAAGGGTCACGGAGGTTTCTTAATCCTTGATAAACCTTGGCCCGGAATGCTGCGTGGTGTTTGGGGAGAAGATGAGCGTTACAAGGAAACTTATTGGTCCCGCTTTAAGGAAATTTACTTTGCAGGAGATGGTGCAAAGTTAGATAAGGATGGAGCAATTTGGTTGCTCGGTCGTGTCGATGATGTTATGAATGTTTCAGGCCACAGAATTTCAACAACCGAGGTTGAGTCTGCACTTGTTTCACATGAAGTGGTTGCTGAAGCAGCAGTTGTTGGCGCCGCAGATGCAATGACGGGACAGGGAATTGTTGCCTTCGTAATTTTGCGTGCTGGAATCGCTAGCGCAAGCGGAGATGCTCTAGTAACTGAACTACGTAATCACGTAGCAAAGGAGATCGGTGCGATCGCAAAGCCTCGACAGATCTTGGTTGTGGCTGAGCTGCCAAAGACTCGAAGCGGCAAAATCATGCGTAGATTGTTAAAGGATGTTGCTGAAAACCGTCAGGTTGGAGATGCAACAACCCTTGCCGATCCAAATGTTATGAAGCTGATTTCAGAAGGGCTGAACTCATCAAAGGATGAGGATTAAAGCTGGATTCCAAGGTGTTTTTTTGTTAGATCAAGGATTTGATCTAGATCATTAACAATTCCTACATGCTTATGGGCAACTGTGCCATCTGCTGCAATAAACCAGGTAACCGGTACCCCTAAACCAAAGTATTCGCGTGATCGGCCATCTGGATCGTAAAGATTTGGCCAGGTGATTCCATTGCGTTCAACAAATCTACGACCATCATCAAAGTTAGCTTCTTCAACATCAACGCCAATTAGCTGAACCTTGTCCTTGGCTTTTTCATGAAAGGCGCGAAGCACAGGCATCTCCTTCTTGCATGGACCACACCAAGATCCCCAGACATTTACAACCATCGGGCCGCGTAGCGCGCCAAGCTGTGCGCCTTCGCTGCGATCTAAGCAATCTAATTGGATGCCGCCAATAGATGTAGAGTCTTGTGAAATTGATTCACAAGAGACAACCTCGCCCTGCACAAAGGTGGATGAAGTAGAGCATGCGGTCAGCAGTAACAAAGCTGATGCAATTAGTAGCTTCTTCATCTGAAATCCTTATCTGTCTTAACCAACAGTAACGCTTTCTCTTTATCCATCTCGCCAATTCCAACACTTGGACAGATCTTGGCAACAGGGCAAGCACCGCATGCAGGTTTGCGTGCATGACAAATTCTGCGTCCATGCCAAATCATTCGCTGTGAAAGGTTTGTCCATTCAGGTTGTGGAATCAATTGCTGAACAATCATTTCAACCTTTACTGGATCTGTTTCCTTGGTCCATCCAAAGCGACGAGATAATCTTCCGAAGTGTGTATCAACTGTTATGCCAGGTGTATCAAATGCATGACCTAAAACTACATTTGCTGTTTTACGGCCAACTCCAGGCAAGGTGATTAACTCTTCTAAAGTTCGAGGAACTTCTCCACCAAAATCTTCAAGCAATTTGATATTCAAAGCCTTGATATTGCGGGCTTTTGCTCGATAAAAACCAGTTGAATGCACCAGATCTTCGATCTCATGGATATTGGCTTTTGCATAAGCTTTCGGGTTCTTGTACTTTTTAAATAGTGCTGGGGTAACAGTGTTAACTCTCTTATCTGTGCATTGTGCGCTCAATACCGTCGCAACAATTAATTCCAGAGGGTTTGTAAAATCCAATTCGCAGCGAATATTTGGGTAGGTCTTAGTCAGGATGCGATAAACCGCCTTGGCTCCTTTTTTGGTTTCGCTATCGACCTTCATGGGTAGTAAAGTACCCCTCGTGAGCACAGAACATGATGTCGTACGTAAGGCCCCGCTTTTCACAGCCCTAGATGAGGCAGCTGCCGCTTCTTTGCGTGCATCTATGGACTCAGTAAAGATCGCTAAGGGCTCGGTTCTCTTTGCCGAGGGCGATGAAGGCGATCACCTATACGTCATTGTTGAAGGAAAGCTAAAGCTTGGAACCTCAAGCGGCGATGGTCGCGAAAACCTACTTTCAATTCTTGGACCTGGCGAAATGTTTGGAGAGCTCAGTCTCTTTGATCCAGGCCCACGCACATCAACAGCAACCGCGGTAACTGATGCAAAGTTACTCAGCCTTGGTCAGGAAAAGTTAATTCCTTGGCTTGCAGAAAATCCCCAGGTTGCTTTGCAACTACTTGCTCGTTTAGCTCAACGTCTTCGCCGTACCAATGAGGCTGTTGGCGATCTAGTCTTTTCAGATGTACCTGGCCGAGTTGCAAAGGCACTTATTGATCTAGGTGAGCGTTTTGGAAAGCAAACAGATGAAGGTTTATTTGTACACCACGATCTAACTCAAGAAGAGTTGGCTCAACTAGTTGGTGCATCCCGCGAAACCGTTAATAAAGCTCTTGCTGATTTCGCAGGACGCAACTGGTTAAAGCTAGATGGTCGTGCAGTTCTAATTACAGATTTCGAACGCTTATCAAAGCGCGGTAAATAATGTCCGGACGCAATGACTTCATTGCGTTGTCCGAGGTTCCTCGTTAATTATCTACTTCAGTAATAAGTGTGTTAATCACTTATTTCGACTGTTAGCTCAATCTCCACAGGTGAGTTCAGTGGAAGCTCTGCGATACCAACAGCGCTACGTGCATGCTTTGCACCATCGCCCCAGATCGCTAAGAACAACTCTGATGCACCATTTACAACCGCTGGATGGTTGATATATCCAGAGACACCGTTGACGTAACCAACTACA
>JACCDY010827864.1_pt1 | contig 10515 bp, 11 predicted proteins | sample 7446391 | NCBI WGS metagenome assembly JACCDY01 (sample SAMN15323451, study PRJNA562643) | freshwater metagenome | isolation source: river surface water | place: USA:Blue River Watershed | collected 2017-08-18
ATTATTATATAATAAAAGTTTTTATGTTTCAACACAATATTCACCAGAACCAAACAACTTAATTGAATGGTATGTTAATAATAACGGTAAAAAAATTAAAATGTATAAAAGAAAATATAATAAATATTATAAAGAATATAATAGTTTACTAAAAAAATTATATAAAAAAAGTATATCTATATCAAATAAATATTTTCAAGTATTTCAACAAATAGCAATTAAAAATAAAGTTAATCTAGATGAATTAGTTGCTATTGAATTTAAAAAAAATAGAATAATTCCTAATAATATTAAAAATTATATTAGTAAATACTATCCAAATATTATTGTAAAATATAATTAATTATTTTATTAAATTTATAAAAATAAAAATATCACAACACGAATAATATAAAAAAATATTTTATATTATTTATTTATAAATGTCTGTTAGTATTACTGTAAATGACGAAGAAGAATCATTTAAGGAAATGCAAAGAATAGAAAATAAGCTTAATAGTGATTTAGGCTATTTATATTGGAAAAAATATATTGCCGGAGCATTTTGGGCAAATATTTCTACACCAATAAATTTAACTATAACAATTTTGACTGCAATAATGTCCGGTCAAGCTACTACTGATAATCTTATTCCACAAAATATATATGTAAATATTAGTATTACTACATTATTATTATCTACATTAAATACTTTTTTTAAACCTCATTCACAAATGACACAAAATATTGAAATAATGAAAACTTGGTATGATTATGGAAATCAATTTGAGAAAATATATTATAGTGAATGTAGTGATATTGATGATTATAAACGCCGATTAAAAGAATATACGGCATTATATATTGAAATTAATAAAACAAAAAATGCTGAATCACCAGAAACACAAAATTTTATAACTGACTTAATAAATTTTATTGTAATGAATTCATGTTTAAAACATAAGAGTGATTGGTTAGCTGTAGATAAAGAATTGATTAATAAAAATAAAGAAAAACTTGTTGGAGTAAGTAAAGAAGATTTGAAAGATGATATTGAGAATAATATTGAGAATGATATTGAGAATAATATTAAGAATAATATTAAGAATAATAATGATAATAATAATAATAAAAAAAAGTAATATATAATAAATATTTTTTATAAATACTTGTTATAAATATTTTTTATAAATATTTTTTATAAATTTTTGTTATAAAATCATATTTATAATATATTTTATTATAAAATGAGTATAAACTTAAATATATCAGAAATCGCTATCATAACTGGTGATAATAAATTCAAAGACCTTGATGAATATATATTAACACTTTGGAAAAAGAATTTTCCTGATGATTTTAATAAATATTCATTAGTGTATAAAATTCCTGAAAAAGAAGAAGATATTAAAAAATTAATGAAAGAATGTACTAATAATAAAATAAATATTGAAGATGAAATTAAAAAAATTAATAAAACTAATAATATTAGTGAACTAAATGAAAATAAAAAGAAGCTTAATGAAAAAATCGATAGTATTAAAGATGAAACATTGAAAAATGAAATAAAAAAATGTATTACAAATATTACTAATACTAATTATGGAACTAGTAATGAAAATAATATTTTGACATTATGTGAACAAAAGTTTATGACAAAAATTGTTAAAGATGATAAGTATAAACGTAAATTAATTCATAACGGATTATTTAAATGGTATATTGGTGGAAAAATTGATGGCATTGATGAAAAAAATAATATTTATGAAATTAAAAATAGAGTTAGTAAACTATTTTATGAATTACGTAATTATGAGAAGGTTCAAATTATGACATATTTATTTTTACACAAAAGTTCGAAAGGATATTTAATAGAGGCTTTGAAAAATAAGGGAAATAATAATATGAATGTTATAATTGTTGATTATGATGAAAAATATTTTAAAGAATCTATTCTTGATAAAATAATTGGTTTTATAAGTTTTTTTGAAAAACTAATTGGTGATGAAGAGTTTAAGATTAATTATTTACAGCAATTTAATTAATTATATAATTACTCAATAATCTTTTTATAAATATTGCAAAAAATAGTTTTTGAATTTGCAATTTTAAATTTATTGACTATATAAACAAAAAATATATATTCAAAAATACCAACAAAAATAATAAATTCTATTGTTTTTATTAATTCCGCAATAAATCCAGAATTATTCCAATAATACATTATAAAAGTTTGATTTTCAATAATAGAATTATTTGAATTATTTTTATTTTCATTATTATTTTTTGGTATTTCTATCATTGAAATAGAAGATTCTTTGTCATCATTTTTTTTATAATCTTTTAGATTTTGAAAGCTACCAAATGAAATAATTGACGATTTTGAATCATATTTTGGAGATGGTAGTATTGGTTTTGGTATAGTAATTGAATTATAATTTGAATAATTTTTCCATATGTCTCTAAAAAACATAATTATAAAAACGGATGTTATCGAATATATATAAATAAAACAATAATCGTATATATATTTATTATCATTATCAAGATTATTTTGATATTCGCTACATTTATTTATAGAAATGTATGAGTTTGATATTGATGTTAATGTAGTTATATTTATTTTAGGTATTGAAGAAATTTCATCATCAAATATGTGTTTAAATATTGATTTCTCATATGGTAAAATATAATATATATAAAATAATACTTCAAATATTGTAAAAAAATATAAATGAATAAAATGTGATTGTAAATGTAAAAATTTTAAAACCATGTATAATTTTATTATAATTTATTATTTTATATTTAAGAGATTTATTATAAAAAAAAAATATTTTACACAATTGAAGATTTAAAATGGAACAACTAGTTTCGTTTAGATTATTCATACTTTATCTTTTAATATAATATAAAATATGAATTATTCTTATATTCCTCAAAAGATCATAGAAAATTGCCCAATATATTCTAATAATCAAATATGTCCAAATTGTGGGTCAAATAACTCATATCCTTTAATGAATATGACGGGTTCACCTAGATATTGTAATAAGTGTAAAAATACATTTAAACCTCAAATATCTAGATATCAAAAAGTTGTTGTAGAAAAATAATTTTGTCCTATTTTAAATGTTCAAGGGTGTATAATAATATAATGAATAATAAAAATACACTTTTTGATTCATTTATGGATACTGAAATCATTACAGTTAATGTAAGTATAATATTTTATAAATAATATTAAAAATTAAACATTAATTAATCTTTTTATAATATAAAATTTATATTATAAAAATTAACTTAAAGAATATGCGTTTAAATAATATATAAAAATGAGTGAAAAAATTATGGAATTAAAAACCGTTCAAACCGGTGCATTTAAGACCCTTTCAGAGGCCTTAAAAGAGATTTTAACTGATGCTAACGTAGAGTTTACTGAAGGAGCTATGAAAATTATTACTATGGATCCTACCCAAACTATTTTGGTTCATCTTAAGTTAGAAAAAGAAAATTTTGAATATTATCATTGTAAGCACAAGATTGTTATTGGTGTTAATATGTCAAACTTTTTCAAGTTAATTAGAACACTTACCAATAATGATGCTTTAACATTATATATTGAAGAAGGAAATACTAATTTCTTGGGAATTAGAATTGAAAATGGTGAAAAGAATACTTTGACAAATTTTTATTTGAATTTAATTGAAGTTGATGAAAATAGTTATCAAATTCCTCCCGCGCAATTTGAATCTATTATTACCATGCCAAGTAATGAGTTCAATAAAATTTGCAGAGATATGATTAATCTTTCGGAAATTATTGAAATTAAATCTGTTGGTAATCAAATTATTTTCTCGTGTAAAGGAGAATTTGCTTCTCAAGAAACAATTATTGGAGAAACTACTAATGGTTTGAGTTTTGTCAAGCATAGTAATGATGATAATATTATTCAAGGATATTATAACTTAAAACATTTGGTTTTATTTGCTAAGTGCACTAATCTTTGTAACTCTATTGAGATGTATATGAAAAATAACTTTCCTATTGTGATAAATTTCTCGGTAGGCTCGTTAGGAAATTTAAAGCTAGCACTCGCGCCAAAAGTTGAGCTGAAATAAAAATTTAAAATTAGCACTTGCTCCAAGAAATATATTTAAAAATATATTTTATTATAATTAATAATAAAATATATGTCCGAAAATAATTGTATATTACAACCAGAACAATATAATTTTTTATGGAAAACATCATTTTTATCATTATTTTCATCCTTATATGGAATTTATAAAGGTCATAATGATATTTCATATTCTACTTTTGCTGTATTTTTATCATCAATTAATTATTGGAAAAAACCAAATTATTCTTGGAGACGATATTTAGATATAACTGTTGTTAATATTTCTTTAATTTATCATTTATTAAGAGCTCAAAACTCACAATATTCTAAATTATATTATTCAACATTATTTACAAGTATATGTTTTTATCCATTAAGTAAATATTATTACAATAAAAAATTATATTGGTATTCTACTTATTCACATAGTATGCTACATATATTAGCAAATATATCTAATATTATTTTATATTCTGGCTTTATTAGTCCTAAATATTCTATTCTAAAATAAACTTTTGCATACATCACAATCTTCACATTTCTCATTATTTAAAAATTCATCCATTGCTTTATCCAAAATAGCATCTAGATCTTTTTGTTTATTATTGTCATTTAATATCTTATTTTTAATACACGCTGTGTGTAAGAAATGAGTGCATGGAGTAATAACATAATTTGAACTTTCATCAATCTTTTCACCACACATATTACAAGATAAATTTAAATTTGTAATATCAAAGTTTTCATCATCATCATCATCGTCAAAAATAATATCTTCATCGGTTGATTTATCATCACCGTCACTTTCATCAGTGCTGTTGTTTTCATCGCTGTTGTCATCATCATCATTTGAATCATTATCATCATTTGATGAATCTTCCTCGCTATCATCATCATCTTCTTCATCATTATTATCATTTGATTCTTCTTCCTCACCTTCATCTTTTTTAATAAATTTTTCAGTAAATAATTTCATTTGTTCTTCATTAAGATTCATATTCGGAAATATATTTTTACATATTTCGTTTATCATATTTTCAAACTCTTTGTTTTGATTTTGATTTTCGGACATATTTTATATATTATATAAAATATATTTTAAGTATAAAAATAAACTATATATTCATAAAAAATTAATCTGCTTTATGCTCTTGATAAAAAATTTCATCAAAGTTTAACAAATTTGTATCTTTTCTAATATAATCTGTTTTCATATTTTTAAAATCTGATGTCCAAATCTTAAAAATACAATTATTAATTTTAGGACTAATTGTTAATCCATTAATTTTTTTTTCGTATTCATCACTTGTAGTAATATTTTCAAAACATAAATAATATATTAATTTCCTCCAATATTCAAATGCATCTTTTTTATTAATTCTTAATGACCAATATCCCCCATTCATATTATTAACATCTTCAAAAACAGGATTAATACCGTCTTTCATAAAAAAGAACATTCCTGCTGTTATATTTTTTAAAGTATTCATAACAAATACTAAATCATTATAAGTTTCAACTTCACATAATCTTTGATAACTTTCTAAAGTCCACGTGTTATCATTTATTTTATGAAACCATAAAACCCACTTATTCTTTAATTTTAAATTTGAAGTTTCCATTTATAATTTATTATTATGAAACATTTTTTTAATATGATTTAAATTAATAATAAATAATATAATTAAATTTATATTTATAATAATTATATTAATGTTTTGTTTAGATGAAAATGATAAAAAAAAATATTTAGATAAAATTAATAAATTTTATAAATATCCAAAATCAATTATTAAATATATGTTAAATTCTAATTATAAAATATGTAATATACCTCAATTACAAAAAAAAACTTTATTAAGTAATGAAAAAATAAATTCTTTATTTTCTTTATTGAAAAAAACTGTTAAATTTTTAGATGATTATAATATTACTTATTGGTTAGATGGAGGGACATTATTAGGTGCATGTAGAGATGGTAAGTTTATATCATGGGATGATGATATAGATTTAGCTATTCCATATAATTCCTTTATTAAAATAAAAGAAATTATAAAATCATATAAAGATGTGAATGATAAATATATAAAAGATATAAAATATAAATTATCTGAAAAATATGATATAAAATTTTTTGAAGATAAAGCAATTGCAAATACTTTAATAGATAATAAAGTATCATTTTTAATAAAAATATATCATATAGATGCTCAATTTACAAAAGATATTTTTATTGATTTAATTATATATTTACAAGATAATAAAACTAAATCATATATAACAAATTGTAAAATGTGGAAAGATATATATGTATATCCATATAGTTCTGTTTATCCACTTAAAAAAATTAATTTTGAAGGGAAACAATATTTTTGTGTAAATAATCCATATATTTATCTAAATAAAGCTTATTGGTTTTGGAAACATCTTGGTGTTTTACACCATACGCATTTTAAAAATTTAGAAAAAAATATAAATAAAAAAATTTATTTTTTTCTTAAAAATCCTAATATAAATTCTCAACATAAATTATTGGATAAAAATACTTAAAATTAAATATTATTAGCAAATAATTATGAATAACAAATATAATTAAATTTATTATCATTATTTGATATACAATCATTAATAAAATCAAGATTATTTATATAATCTTTTTTAATAATAACTTTATTTTTATTTTTTTTTGTATCTTGAAATGTATGATAGATATTAATTTCTTTTCTACAAATTATACATATTGGATTATCATAATTTGAATATTCTAACCATGAATCATAACATGTTCTATGAACTACATGTTTGCATTTAAAGTATATTAATTCTCTTGTATTTTCTATATTTTCACAACAAATAAAACATCCTGAACTTAATATTTCAACATTAATTGGTTCATGATTTTTACAACAATAAAATTTTCCTATTTCTTTTATTAGTGTTCTGCATTTTTTACCAGTTTTTGTATAACCGTTGCATCTATTAAATTTTGGTTGATCTGTTTCCATATTTCATATTTTATTATATAAATTTATTTTATATTGATTTTTATAATGAATTAATTTGTAAAAATTAATTTTTATAAATAATGAATTAACCAACATATAATGAATTAATTGTTGTTATATCACGAATTAAAATACTTGTTGAATTTTCCAATTTAGCACAAATATCATAACGTTCAATAGTTTTACAAATATCCATTAAATTATCACATATATTATTAATTCTCATAATTGCTTTAACAAAGTTTCCATCATAAATTTCTGTTACACTATAAATATCTTGAATAGTTCCACCAGAAGCCCAAATATAAGCTGGTTCAATAAAATCTAAATACAAATTATAATCCATCTTTAAACCTAATAATCCATTATTAGATTCATGTTCTTCCAATTGAACAGATAATTTTTGTAAATCTTTTAAAACATAATATAAATTATCACTAATATCTAAATCACTTAAATATTTTTCTGTTCCATCTTTTTCATTAATAAATGTTGATAATAATCCCACAATTTCAGGAAATGTTAAATCATCCAAATATCCTTGAAAAATCATTTCCGTAAATAATAATTCATTACAATCATTTACTGCTGAAGCAATAATACCTTTCTTTGTTAAAGTATCATCTTCTTTAATATATTCATAATCTTTTAAAACATTTTTGATAACTTCAATTTGATTTAAAATTTCCGTTTCATTATATTCAATTGAATTATTATTGCTGTTAAATTCTTTTATTAAATCTGTATATTCGTGATATTTTTTATAGTTATTTTGAAAATCTTTTTCTGATTCAATTTTCTTTTTTTCATCTTCCAGTTTTTGATAATCTTTCTTTTTAAGTGTAAAAATGGTATTATTCATTTTATTATAAATATCATCATAACGCTTAAATACTTTTAATTCATCTTCATTAAAAGCATATTTATCTAAAAGCAATTGTATTTCATCATTTTTTCTTTTTAAACCACTAGTGAGTTTATTGTATTCATTTCTAATCAAAGTATTTGAAATAATATCATTAATATTTTTAGTTTCCAATAACATTGTTTTCAAAACAAACTGATATGATAAATTAAACTTTGATTTTACACTTGGACTTTTTCCAACCATAATACTTTTTAATTCAATTTCCGATAATAAATCAAATGTAGGTAATAATATAACGCTACCAAATTCATCTAAACCTCTGCGTCCTGCACGCCCACTCATTTGTAAATATTCATCACTTCGTAAAAAACGCTTACCTTTATTATCATATTTATCCAAATCTGTAAATAATACTGTTTTAGTTGGCATATTTACACCAATTGAAAAAGTTTCCGTGGCAAATAATATTTTTATCAATCCTTTTGAATATAATATTTCAATAATTTCTTTCAAAATTGGTATTAAGCCAGAATGATGATAAACAACTCCTTTTAATAATTGATCATATACAGATTGATATTGAGGCAATTTTTCATAAATTTTCTTATAATTTCTCATTTGAAAATTGAATATTTTTTCAACACTACTCATTTCTTCATGTGTTAATAAATTCTTTCTAACCATACGGCACAATTCTTCACATTTTTTTCTTGAAAATTTGAAAAACAATGCTGGAATATAGTTTTCATTAACTAAATAATCAACTAGATTATCCATTAATTTATTTACATCATAAACTTTGAATTTATTACGCATAATATCATAATTTTTAAATTCGCCTGATGCTGATAACATTTCAACCATGTTCCAACTTATTTCATCTTTTCCATTATTATTAATGAATTGAGTTCCTTTCCAATAATAATGTTTTAACGGAACAACACGATGACTAGTTGGAATAAGATGAATTGGTTTTTGTTTAATATCTCCAATCCAAGATGCAAATTCATCTGGTTTATCAATTGTTGCTGATAACATTACTAAAATAATTTGTGGTGGTAATAAAACTATTACTTCTTCCCAAACTTTTCCTCTGTCAGGATCATTAATATAATGAACTTCATCAAAAATAACCGCACCAATTTCATTAATATCCATATTTAATGAATAAGATGATGAAGATATTTGATTATCATTTTCTTTATACAACATATTTCTAAGAATTTCTGTTGTCATAATAATACATTGTGCGTCAGGATTCATTTTAATATCTCCTGTTAAAATACCAACACTTTCAAATTTTTCTTTGAATTCGGCAAATTTTTGATTTGAAAGTGATTTTGTAGGTGATGTGTAAATAACTTTTTTATTATTCTTTAATGCGTGTGCTATAGCATAAATTGCTAATACTGTTTTACCTGAACCAGTATGCGCAGTAATTAATACATTTTCATTATTATGTATTCCATAAATTCCTTGTTTTTGAAAATTATCTAATTCATATGGAAATTTATAGGCAATTTCATTTTCCGGAACTTCATTTTCTTTCTCTAACTTATTAAAAACTTTTAAATAACTTGATGATGACTTCATTTTTATAAACTAATTAAATAGTTTTTATATGAATTATTTATTTCTGTAAATAATTAAATCATTTTTTTTATTTTTTATAATAAATTTGTTATAAAAAATACTATGATAATATTTGATAAATAATATTTTATAAATAATATTCATATCAATCAAAATATGATATAACATTATTTATATTTTCCCAAACATAAAATAATTTATATTTTGAATAATTTTTATATATTTCAGTCAAAGGTATAATAGAATTCAAATTATTAGTTAATGCATTTTTTAATGTGTATAAACTATTATTTTTTTTAGAATTTTCTGTAATATTTTTAGAATTTTCTGTAATATTTTTAGAATTTTCTGTATTTTTATTAATACTTTTTATAATAAATTCATTTACTTTATTATTATCTTTTTTGAAATTATGATATCTTAACAAGAAATTTATAAATATTTTCTTTTGTCTTACTAATAAAGATATTTTATCTTCTTTATTATTTTTTAATTTTGGTGTTGTATCATTTTTCTTATAATTATTATTTACTAATATTTTTATTGATACTGTATTAATAATTTCATCTATTAAATAATTAAATTCAATATTATTTTTATTTAATACACATGCTTCATATTCTTCATTTAAAGATTTCATTTCATAATCAAAATAAAAATATATAATATTTTTTATCTTTTTAATCAATAATTGACTATCAAAAACATTATCAGATAAACCTCCTTTAAAATAAAATGATTTTTTAAATGATGTTATTAATATTTTAATGATTTTATTTCTATTTTCTTCAAAGAAATTATAATTATTTTTATAAGTTTTCTTTTCAAAATCTTCAAATGAAACCGAATCATCAAAATCAAAATCGGAATTTTCAAGTTCATCTAAATTAACAACATTTTCATCATTATTATTTGAATTAGAAACATTATTTATATTATTTTTTTGA
>JACCDY010298912.1_pt1 | contig 10514 bp, 11 predicted proteins | sample 7446391 | NCBI WGS metagenome assembly JACCDY01 (sample SAMN15323451, study PRJNA562643) | freshwater metagenome | isolation source: river surface water | place: USA:Blue River Watershed | collected 2017-08-18
CCTCGGCGGCGCGCTCAGCCTTGAGCTCCGCCTGGCGACGGAGAGCGGCTTCCTGCAGGGGCGAAGGCTTGGGCGGGATCGCGGCGGCCGGCGCGGCCAAGCCGGCGAGGGCGCAGAGGAGGACGAGGAGGGGGTGGGGACGCCTGACCATGGCTTCCGGACTACCGGCCGGCCACGGGGAGGCGAGCCATCTTCTGGGGTCGACCGGCCGACCTCGCCTCCTTTTAAAGGAGGCATGGCCCGCCCCGCCCTCGCCTTCCTGCTGTCGCTCCTGCTCGTGACGGCCGCGGAGATCCCGCCCAACCTCGTCGTCGAAGGCGTGCCGCCGATCCCGCCCGAACTGCGGGCGCAGGTAGCGCCCTACCTGAACCTGGGCGGGGCGAGCTTCCGCGGCTGGCACGGCGCCCGGCGCGAGGCGATGGTCACGACCCGCATCGGCGACGCGACGCACCTCCATCGCATGGCCGAACCGCAGGGCAAGCGCATCCCGCTGACGCGCGGCCCCGAACCGATCCGCAACGGCGCCTTCCAGCCCGGCGGCACGAAGCTGCTCTACGTCGCCGACCAAGGCGGCGACGAGAACTACCAGCTCTGGCTGGTCGACACCGCCGACCCGAAGGCGACGCCGGTCCGGCTCACCGACGGAAAATCGCGCAACACCGACGCAACCTGGTCGAAGGACGGGCAGTGGATCGCCTACGCGACCAACCGGCGCGAGGTGAAGGCGAGCGACATCGTCCTCGTGAAGGCCGCGGACCCGCGGGAGGAGCGCGTGCTGCTCCGCCACGATACCCCGGGTTGGGGCATCGCGGATTGGTCGGCGGACGGGACGAAGCTCCTGCTGCGCGTGGCCACCGGCCAGGAGGACACGCGGCTCTGGACCGCCGATGTCGCCACGGGCGCCAAGGTCCAGGTTTCGCCGAAGACCGGTCGGCGCATCCTCGCGCAGGCGCGGTTCGGCGACGGGGACAAGGCGGTCTACGCGTTGAGCGACCATGAGTCCGACTTCCTCGACGTGGTGCGCCTCGACCTCGCGACGGGCGAGCTGCGCCGCCTCGGCGCGGCCCCGCGCTGGGATGCGGAGGAACTCGCGCTCTCCGCGGACGGACGTCTCCTGGCCTTCACCCGCAACGAGGAAGGCTGGTCGGTCCTCCACGTCCTCGACCTGACCGACGGACGGGAACGCGCGCTCCCCGCGGTGCCCGCCGGGGTGCTCTCGGCGCTGGCCTGGCGGCACGGCAGCCATGAGCTCGGCTTCTCCCTCAACAGCGAGGAGACGGCGGCCGACGCCTGGTCCGTCGACCTCGATGCCGGGACCGCGACGCGCTGGACCGACCGGACGAGCAAGCCGAAGCAGGCCATCGCCGTGCCGGCGCCGCGCGTCGTGCGGGCGCCGAGCTTCGACGGGCTCAGCATCCCCGCGCTCGTCTACGAACCCGACCCGGTCAAGTTCCCCGGCAAGCGCCCCGCGCTCTTCCTCCTCCACGGCGGGCCCGAAGGGCAGTCGCGCCCGGGCTACCGCGGGAACCTGCTCTACTACCTGAACGAGCTGGGCGTGGCGCTCATCTACCCGAACGTGCGCGGGTCCACCGGCTACGGCCGCCGTTACCTCTCCCTCGACAACGTCCTGAAGCGCGAGGACTCGGTCAAGGACGTCGGCGCCCTGCTGGATTGGGCCGCCCGGGAACCGCGGCTCGACGCGACCCGGTTCGCCGTCTCCGGCGGCAGCTACGGCGGCTACCTCAGCCTGGCCTGCCTGACGACCTACCCCGACCGATTCCGCTGCGGCGTGGACAACGTCGGCATCGCGAACTTCGTCACGTTCCTCCGCGACACCTCCGACTATCGCCGGGCCAACCGCCGGCTGGAATACGGCGACGAGCGCAAACCCGAGGTGCGGGAGTTCCTCGAGCGGATCTCCCCGGCGAACCAGGCCGAACGCATCAGGGCGCCCTTGCTCATCGTCCAGGGCCGCAACGACCCGCGGGTCCCGGTGACGGAGGCCGAGCGGATGCGGGACGCCGTCCGGGCCAAGGGCGGGCGGGTCTGGTACGTGATGGCCAAGGACGAGGGCCACGGCTTCGTGAAGAAGTCCAACGCGGACTTCCAGTTCCTCGCCACCGCGCTCTTCCTGCGGGAGTTCCTGCTGAAGTAGCCGCGGTTGTGAATATCTAGAATAAGTCCGCCCCGCCGCCGCCTTGCGCCCGGCCGGGGAGCGGGCAGACTGGGGTCCTCGCGGTCAGGCGCCCGCCTTTTCCGGCCGCCCGCCCCGCCCAGTCCCCCAGTCGCATCCGCCGTTCCGCGCGGCGCCCCTCCGCGGGCGCCCGGCGGACCGGCCGCCCGACCTTTCCCCTTTTTTCCCACCCTCGCATGAAACCCAAGCAGACCCAACCGCCACGCCCGCTCCCCCTCCTCCGCCGCGCCTTCCTCACCAGCCTCGACGCCGAACAGGCCCGCGGCCGGCTCGAGCGGCAGGCGTTCGTCCACCCCTCGCTGCGCACGCCGTTCCTGCTCCCCGACGGCGACGCGGCGATTCGCGTCACCGGCCCCGGCCTCCACGGCGACATGCTGCTCACCTTCCGGGCGGACGGCGGCGCGCACGCCCTGACGGTGGATTTCCGGCAGGCGGATAAGGAGGCGACGGCGGAGCTGCTGGCCGGCCTGGACGGAACGCTGCAGGAACGTCGGCTGCGCCGGCCGCGCCGGCGGCTGATGGGCCACTCGGTCGGCGGCTACCATGACGGCGTGGGGCACTTCCTCATCTGGAACGCGGGCATGCCGATGACCGAGGGACATGAGATCCTCGACGCCGCCATCGACGCCGCGCTGGGCCTGCGCTTCCGCGGCTTCGACGAGATCGGCCGGGCGATGCAGGCGCTGGAGTTCGACCGCCTCGCGCGCGTCGAGGGCGAGGACCTCTTCGGGGCGGACCGGGAAATCCCCGCCTTCCTGCGGCGCGGCATGCGCGCGGACCTGCGCGGCGCCGAGGCGGTGCGGGTGCTGCAGGACGACCGCAAGACGACGCTCGACCGCCGGATCCAGACGGCGCCGGACGACCAGGGCTGGTGCCTCCGGCTCCACCACCGATGGGACGAGGACCGCCGCCGGCACGTCATCGGCTGGGTCTCCGAGGTCCGCGGCACCCCGCGGCGCCGGCGTGCCGGCTAGGCCCGTCCGGCCGGCTCAGTGGGCCTGGTGGCGCTGGAGCCGCTCGCCCCAGGCGAAGAAGAGCATGGAGGCCAGGAAGACGCCATGGATGATGGCCTGCCAGAGGACCGCCTTCTCGTGGTTGGCGGACATCGCGGTCCCGGCGGCGACGGTGTCGGTGATCGCGATGAAGCTCTTGAGCAGGTGGATGGCGGAGATGCTGGCCAGGCTCCCCGCGAGCTTCACCTTGAGGGTGTTGGCGTTGATGTGGTCCAGCCAATCGGGGCGATCGCCGTTGTCGCCGAAGTCGATGCGCGAGACGAACGTCACGTAGCCGCCGACGACCACCATGTTCACGAGGTTGGCGACCATCGAGATGTCCACGAGCGAGAGGATGCCCACCATGATCGTGCTCTCGGTGGCGGCGGCGAAGCCCTCCAGGAGATGCAGCAGTTCCTGCACGCTCTTCCAGGCGTAGGCGATGGCCGCGCAGATCAGCGCCACGTAGATCGGCGCCTGCACCCACCGGCTGGCGAAGATGAGGTACTCGAGGCCGTGCTCGAGCTTCTTGGCGAGGCCGGCGTCCATGGAGTCTTTGCCCATGCGGCCAGATTCGCCGTTTCCGGGAGCCCGTCAAGCCGCCGGAACGGCCGAGCCGTTACAGAATAATGATAGAGAGAGGGCGCCCGCCGGGCGCCGGTCAGACCCCGGCGCTCGCCGCGGCCTCGCCCAGGGGGCCGGCGTCCGGGTCGCGCAGGTAGGCGTCGGCCTTGGCGGAGACGATGACGCCGTAGTTGATGGTCCCCAGCCAGCCGGACATGATGATGCCGACGCTGCCGGCGTGGTAGAAGCCGCCGACCTGCTCGGGTAGGGCCATGGAGACCTTCAGGCCCTCGAACTTGGTGCCGAACGACGTGCCGCCGACGTGACGGACATAACGCTGGACCGTGCGCGGCGTGGCGGCCTCCGCGTGGTCGACCTTGGCGCGGATGTCGGGGATGAACTTCTCGAGGCCGCGGAAGGACTCCTCGATGACGCGCGCCTTGTGCGTCGCGTAATCGGCGTCGGACAGGCCGGCCCAGTCCTCGAATTTCTGGTTCACCGAGGTGACGATCGCGTAGCGCGGGTTCTTCGTGTGCGGACGGGTGTCCGGGTAATAGACCGAGTAGGTCCGCGAGGTGGTATGGAAGTCGACGAGCTCCTGGCTCGAGAACGGCTTGGCCTCGGAGGTGAACACGAGGTCCCCGATGTGCGGGATGGTCTCGCCCTCGCGCACGCCCATGTAGACCTGGCAGGAGGAGGTGTTCACGCGGACCCGGCGGGCCTCCTCGAGGAACGGGGCCTCGAAGGCTTCCGCGCCGCCCATCTTCAGGACGGTATCCTTGATGTTGGCGTTGGAGACGACGGTGGCGCAGGCGACCTCGGCCTCCTCGCCCTCGCGCGTGCCGCGGAGCTTCACGCCCACGACGCGCCGGCGGCCGGCGGCGTCCTTCGCGACATGGACCTTCTCGACGAGCACGTTGCGGCGGATGTCGACCCCGTTGGCCTTCATCTCGGCGGTCATGAGGTTGATCATGGTGTCCGTGCCGCCCTGGAAGATGAACACGCCCTTCGACATGAAGTTCGAGAAGACGATGCCGAAGGTGATCGCGGGGTCGTCGAGGGTGGAGCCATTGGCGTAGGCGATCGGCTCGAGGAGCAGGCGCTGGACGTCGGGCCGGCCGGGGAAGAACTGCTCGAACAGCTGACGCGTGGTGCGCGGGTCGTTGTCGTAGTAGTTCATCTCGCGCAGGTGCGCGAAGAAGGCCTCGACGGTCCCGGGGGCCAGCCGGAACTGCTCGATCAGGATGCGCGTGAAGTCGGCGCGGTCGAAGGTCGTGCGGACGTCGAAGTCGGGGTTGATGAACCGGACGTCGTGGAGCTGGTGGATGCGGTCCGAGATCCCCTTGGTCCAGTAGCGGCGCGTGGACTTGATCATGCCGTGCGGGAACCCGTGCAGCGAGATGTCGAAGACGTGGCCGCCGGCGCGCTTGAAGTAGGTGGCGAGCCCGCCGAGCTGGTAGTGGTGCTCCAGGAGCAGCACCTTGCGGCCCAACTTCGCGAGGTTGTTCGCGGCCGTCATCCCCCCGAGGCCGGCGCCGATGACGACGGCGTCGTAACGGGGGAGGAGCTGGTCGAACGGCGAAGGCATTGCGGGAAGGAGGAAGTAGGAGGAAGCAGGGGTTAAGGGAAAGCCGAAAGCGGTCAAACCGCCCCGCCGGCTATTTCCCCGCGACGGCGAGCGACCAGCCGGCCCGTCCCTTGGCGAGCCGCACCCGGCGGCCGAAGAGCTTCGCGAGCGTGGCCGGCTTCAGGACGTCGGCCATCCGGCCGGCCGCGAGCGCGGCCCCGTCCCGGAGGAGCAACGCGTGCGTGAACGTGGGCAGGATCTCCTCGACGTGGTGCGTCACGAAGACGATGGCGAGGCCGGGCGAGAGCTTCGGGAGGCGCCGCACCAAGGCGAGGAACTCCGCGCGCGCGACGGGATCGAGGCCCGCGCAGGATTCGTCGAGGATCAGCAGCGCGGGGTCCGAGGCCAGCGCGCGGGCGATGAGCACGCGCTGACGTTCGCCCTGCGACAGGTGCCCCCACGGGCGCGCCGCGAGGCCGCCGACCTTCAGGAGCCGCAGGAGCCGGCGCGCGCGGGCGAGCGTCGCGGGCTTCGGGCGGCGCCAGAGGTTGATGAGGCCGTCGACGCCGCCGGCCACGACCGACAACGACGGTTCGGCGGGCTGGATCATCGCGGCGACCGAGGGGCCGACGAGCCCGATGCGGCGGCGAAGTTCGCGCCAGTCGCTGCGGCCGAAGGTCTCGCCGAGGACGGCCAGCGACCCGGCGGTCGGCGCGAAGTAACCGGTGAGCGCGGCGAGCAGCGAGGACTTGCCGGAGCCGTTGGGACCGAGGATCACCCAATGCTGGCCGGGCTCGACGCGCCAATCGAGTCCGCGGAGGATGACCTTGTCCTCGCGGGCGATGCGGAGGCGTTGGACGGAGAGGACGGGGCGGGAGTGGGCCGGCACGCCGCCAGCATGGACGGAAGCCCCCGCCGCTTCCAAGCCGCAAAGCCGATGGCTCGCGCTTGCGCCCGGGCCCGGGGACCGCTTAATCCCAACCATGCGCCCGGCCTCCCTCCTCCCCTGCCTCCTGGCGCTGGGCCTGTGCGCCGCGGAGCCCGCGATGTCGAAGGAGGATCAGGCGGCGTTCGACGCGCTCCGCGAGCGCATCCGCAAGGACAACCCGGAGACCCGGCCGGCCCCCGCGCCGACCGTGACCGGGCCCGCCGAACCGGGCGCCGGCCCACGGGTGGTGCGCGTGCAGGTCATCCGGTCGGACCGGGAAAGCGCCGGCTTCGAACTCGTGCTGGTCCTCGACCTGCCGGTGCCGGTCCCGGCGATCATCCGCGGGTCCGGCCACGCCGTCGGCGAGAAGCTGGAATACGAGGGCTCCTTCGAGGGGGCCGCGAAGTTCGAGGGCGCCTACTACCCTTTCCTGAAGTCGAACGCGCCGGCGCCGGTCGTCGTCGCCGCCCCGGCCGCGACCGCGGCCGAACCGGAGCCGTTCGTCGCCGACATGGACGAGCAGGGGCTCGAGACGGCGCCGGGGTTCAACGCCTTCACCGTCAGCAAGATCCTCTTCGCGGGCTTCGCCATCATCTCGATCGCGATGGTGGTGCTCCGCACCAAGGCGAAGATCGAGGAGCGCGCCATCAAGCGCCACCGCAAGCGCTGAGAGCCGCGGGCGCATGCGTATCCTCACTTTGCTGCTCGCCGGCGCGACGCTCCTCGCCGTGACCGCGGTCGCCGCGACCAACGCCGAAAAGGCCCGCGCGACGGCCGAGGCGATGAAGGCGGGCGGCGGTCCGCGCGCCACCGCCACCACCGGCGCCAAGGTCGTCCCGGCCCGCGCCGGCGCGGACGATTTCCGGCCGACCCCCGCGGACGCCCCGTTGGCGGCGGGCGGCCTGACCCGCATCACCTGCCTCTACCGCGGGACGGATCCCTACCACTACCAGCTCTGGTTGCCGGCGGACTACGCGTCCATGCCGACCTTGGCGCGACCGACGCTCTTCATCGCGGCGCCCGGCGGCAAGGCGACGATGGGGGAAATGGCGGACTGGATCCGGCGTCACGGCTACATCGCCGTGATGCTCGAGGAGTCCCGCAACGGCGACTGGGAGCCGACGGTCGGCAATTTCCTCGCGGCCCACGACGACGTCGTCAAACGGGTGCGCGTGGCGGAGGGCCGCAAGGTCGCCACCGGCCTGTCCGGCGGCGCCCGCGCCTGCTCGGTGTTCGTGGGCCTGCGCCCCGGCTTCGGCGGCCTGCTCTTCCAGGCGGCCGGCTACGCGACGGTCGGTCCCAACGGCGCCTCGCCGCTGCCCGGGATCAAGGCCCCCGCCTTGGCCGCCACCTTCGGCGAGAAGGATCCCAACTACGCGGAAGGGCCGCGCATGAAGCGTCTCTTCGGGGACCGGATGGAGCTGTTCGAGTTCCGGGGCGGCCACCAATGGGCCCCGAAGGAGACGGTCGAGGAGGCCCTCGACTCGATCGACGCGCGGCTGCCCAAGTAGGCGGAGCCCCAGCGGAGGGTTGCCAAGGCCGGCCGGCCTCGCCATCGGTAGGCCATCCTCATGCGCCTCCTCCCGAGCCTGCCCCTCCTCCTGGCCGCCGTCGCCTTCGCCGCCGATGCGGCGCCGAAATTCGCCGACCCCAAGCCGCAAGCGTACCACCTCACGGCGCGCGCCAGCGAGGTCGACCCGCGCTGCCAGTCCCACCCCGAGGTGGGCTTCGTGCTCGAGAAGGACGGCAAGCCGCAGGACGTGCAGCATGCGAACGTCGACACGCGCGTCGCGCCCCGCGGACAACTCGTCATCTGGCTCATGGGTTACAGCCAACCGCTCGCCGACAAGGTCAACGGCTACGGCCTCCACCACATCCAGGTGGCCTACGCCCGCGAATGGTTCGGCAAGCTCAACACCGAGCCGGCCGACGACCCCCAGCACCTCGGCAACATCCGCCTCGAGGCGACCACCGGCGTCGACGCGAGCAAGGCCATCGACATCCCCGCGCCCGACAGCATGAAGGAGCGCGCCTTCCGGTTCGTGAAGCACCTCGCCAAGACCCACCCGCAGGGCCGCTGGGAACAGTTCCTCGCCAAGGACGGCCAGGGCCTCGACTGGGAGAAGGTCATCGTCTCCGGCGCCTCGCACGGCGCGACGTCCTCCGCCCGCTTCGCCATCGCCCAGAAGGTGGCCCGCGTGGTGATGTTCTGCGGCCCCCGCGACCAGCTCGACAACTGGCAGGGCCTGCCGTCCGCCACCCCGGCGAACCGCTTCTTCGGCTACAGCCACGTCCTCGACGGCGGCTGGGCGGGCGACCACTACCCGCGTTCGTGGCTGCTGCTCGGCCTGAACAAGTTCGGCCCGATCGTGAACACCGACGAGGTGAAGGCCCCCTTCGGCCACTCGCGCCGGCTGATCACGAAGTTCGACGTCAAGGGCGACGCCAACAAGGCGCACGGCTTCGTGCAGGTGAACAAGAACGCCCCCAAGGACGCCAAGGGCAACTACCTCCAGGAAGACGTCTGGCGCTACCTGTTCACTTCCCCGGTGGACGAGGTGGGGGCGGCGGTCCCGGCCGAGCCGGAGACCCGGATGAACCTCCGCGCTTCGCCCAAGAAGAAGTAAGTCCCCGCACCGACGGCTTGCCCTCCCGGGTCGCCCCCGGTTGGATGGCTCTTCTCCTCCCGTGGCCATCCGCATCGACCTCCTCACGCTCTTCCCCGGCATGGCCGACGGCTTCCTGCAGGAGTCGGTCATCGGCAAGGCCATGGACAAGGGCCTGATCCAATTCAAGGCGCACGATGTCCGGGCCTACTCCAAGGATAAGCACCGCAAGGTCGACGATATGCCCTACGGCGGGGGCCCGGGCATGCTGATGACCTGCCAGCCCCTCTTCGACGCGGTGGACGCCCTGGCTACCCCCGGCTGCGAGGTAATCTACCTTTGCCCCGACGGCGAGCAGTTGACCAACCCCTTGGCCAAGGAATTGGCCCAAAAAGAGCATTTAATCCTCGTTTCGGGGCATTACGAGGGCATCGACCAGCGTTTTCGGGACCGCAAGGTCACCCGCGAAATCTCCATCGGGGACTATGTCCTGACCAACGGGACCCTCCCGGCCTGCGTCCTGGTCGATTGCCTTGGCCGGCAAATCCCCGGGGTGCTGGGGGAGGAAAACTCCTTGACGGGGGACAGCTACAACGGCAAGTTGCTCGCCTTTCCGCAGTTCACCCGACCCGCCGTTTACGATGGTCTCGAGGTGCCCCCGGTCCTCCTTGGAGGAAATCACGCCGAAATCGACAAATGGCGCCGGGAAAGGCAAATCGAGAAGACTCAGCAACGCAGACCGGACCTACTGAAAGACCAAGCAACCAAGCCATGAGCAACCATCCCCTCATCCAATTCGCCACCCAAAGCCAGCTGAAGACCAGCCGTGGCGACGACTCCTTCAAGGTCGGTGACGGCGTCAAAGTCTCCACCAAGGTCCGCGAAGGCGACAAGGAGCGTACCCAGCTCTTCGCCGGCATCGTGATCCAGCGCAAGGGCGGCGGCATCCACGAGACCTTCACCGTCCGCCGCGTCTCCTTCGGCGAAGGCGTCGAGCGCACCTTCCCCGTCCACTCCCCCAACATCGAGAAGATCGAAGTCGAACGCGTTTCCCAGGTCATGCGTGCCCGCCTCTTCTACCTCCGCGATCGCCAGGGTAAGTCGGCCACCAAGGTTAAGGAAAAGCGCTTCGAGCCCTCCGAAGTCGCCGCCAAGTAAGCCGTCCCGGCCTACCGCCCAAAACCCCGCCTTTCGGCGGGGTTTTTTGTGCCCTCCGGACCCCCATCCAGCCCGGCGATTGGGATTACACGCCATAAACAACTGATGGTAAGTGGCTTATTTTTAGGTTTTGCCATGGGCTGCCTGGAGCCTGGGGAAAAATTTCCCCGAATCCCGCCGGGGAATGCTTGACTCCACCCCTCCCTCCTGCGTCTTTCCACCTCCCTCATTTTCCAACCAACATGCTACGCATCCGCCTCCAACGCTTCGGCACCAAGAACGAGCCCACCTACCGCCTCGTCGTCGCCGAACAGAGCATCCGCCGCGACGGTCGCTTCGTCGAAGTCCTCGGCAACTACAACCCCGCCGCCCGCGGCAAGGCCAACCCCCTCAGCATCAATGTCGAGCGCGTCGATCACTGGATCAAGCTCGGCGCCCAGCCCTCGGACACCGCGAAGTCGCTCGTGAAGCGCGCCCGCGCGGCCGCTCCGGCCAAGGCCTGAAG
>JACCDY010281485.1_pt1 | contig 10513 bp, 22 predicted proteins | sample 7446391 | NCBI WGS metagenome assembly JACCDY01 (sample SAMN15323451, study PRJNA562643) | freshwater metagenome | isolation source: river surface water | place: USA:Blue River Watershed | collected 2017-08-18
GGTGCATGCCACTATATATCACCATAAATACCGAATGCGAATAAAAGAACTATCAGACGACATTCTAAACGAGCTGTCATTCATGGGCAGTCAGTGTACCAAGGACTGTAGCGGCCATCGTGCCGGCTACAAGTGGAGCCTGGATCGCGGTGGTGTAGAAAACCCAGCCAGCCCCAGTCAGAGCTTCGTCAATGGATCGAACATAGGCGCAAGACAAGTACAGAACAACAAAAAGCAACGCACACAGGGTGGTGGTAAAATCTCCGGATACCAGAGTCAAACAGCCAATGCTGTGCGTAAACGTCAGGCCCGAGCACAGGCTCGAGTGGATCAGGGTGTTCAAGGTACTCCCGAGGATTAATATGAGATTTGATGAATTTGCACCACAGCAGTCTGGTGGTCACAGTGATGGTGAAGGGCGTGAGTTGCCCTGGTCTAAAGTAGTACAGGAATCAGTACGATGGTTTGCCAGTCATGGCTTCAAAGCCAAACATGCACCCGGCGCAAATGCCATTCAGTTCAGCAAAGAGCTGGAAGATGAACACGAACAAGTTTGGTTAATGGGCATCATTGGCAACGTTGATGGTCAGATTGACTATATGTTTGGCAGCATCACCGATGGCCAGATGGATGAGATCCTGGATGATTATCGCGGACGTGTGCCCATGACAGCTAAACATTTAAACCACGTATTACTCTTGGCCGAAGAAGCCTTTGGACTATGAGGTTAAGAGAGTTATTCGACGCTGGCACAGCCTTTCCCTACGAATGGGATCAAAGCGATGGACCAGGTTATGTCGTGGCCCGTGCGTATGATCGCGAAGGTAGACTGATCGAAGTCAACTTTACTCGTGATGAAGACGGCAATGCCAACATTGACTTCAGTCGTGGCGGCAGCATGGGCGATACTGGACAGGGCGATGGTGCCCGAGTATTTGCCACAGCCATCAACGCTATTATCGAGTACGTGGAAAAGAACGACGACTTGACAGTTATCTACTTTGTGGGCGACGGCGCCAGTAGAAAGAAACTCTACGATAGAATTGCCACGAGACTGGGCAATCAAATGGGCTGGCACCGTGCTGCTAGACCCGGCGGATCAGTATACAAGATGGTTAGGGATATAGAAACATAACGGCAAAAGAAGGCTGTCTTTTTGAAACCCATGAAAAAACCTGCATTGTCGCTATAACGACGGCAGGTTTTCTGCTACTGGAAAACAAATTTCTACAATATATACGCGGTTATGTCCTAGTATACCCCTGATGCACTAACTTGGCAAAAGAAGGCAAGATTCGTTACATCACGTAGACTTGCCCCACACAACTGGACAACACATCATCAAACATCAATTGCATGTCGTAGCTGAGTGTATCAGCCATGTATTTGAGGTCTTCAGCATTGGGACCGGCTGTCATCGTCTGTGATGAACGACCCCAGACTTTACGCCCATAATCGATACGCTGTGGCAGTGGATTGAATCGAATCTCACCGTCTTTCAAGTACTGGGCCAGCATTTCATACATGAACTCATAGGGACGATTAATCTTACCCTGACGGCTGCTGCGTTGCGTTCCCAGGGCATTGAACAGGGCATTGTACTCTGCAGTCATATCCCCACGCTGTTCATGCTGTCTACCCAGGCCTTGGCTGTGTCGACGGTAATAGTCCGCCAACAACTGATTGACATTGGTGAAGAAATGACGTTCGGCGTTCTGCCATACACTCCAGTTGCCGCCACGGGCTCCGGCTTGTACAGCATGACCAAAACGGTGCGCCATGATCCAGGGAGTCATCATCACCCGATCAGCACCACTGTTGCCCACGAACACAACTGTGATGGCGTCGCCACTGTTGTCAGCAATTTGTCGAGCATTTGTCTCACCAAACATCCGAACCAACTGATCAGCCGAAACGGGCCCAGTTTCAGCATACTTGCCAGTGCCGGGAATGTTTGAAAAGAACAGACGAAAATCGTAGGGAGTGTTTTCTAAAAACTTAGCTGTTTTAAGTTGGTTGGTGGGGTGTGTGACTAAACGGCGGTCCACAGCACTGAATGGCCCCGGCTTGTTGAAGTTACCCATGGGCTGATAGTCTGCCAGTGGTGCTTCTGTGATAAATTCGCTTGCTCTCATACAGGTATTTATTGCAACATTACCACTGTATGTTGTCAACCTTCTGCACTACACGGATCCGGGCTGCGGCGGGATTGACCAATCTAACTTCCTGTTCATCCAGTTGCCCGGCTAGATCCACACCGTGATTGGTGATGTTATTGGGCCCGGTCACGGCTGCCAGTACATAGCCCACGGCATCGTTTAGATCATCAACTTCGGCAAAGCTGACTCCGGCATTGCTGGTAAGATACTCCACTGCACCCTCCTGAGTGAGACTCCAGTGTAGCCCAGCGTTGTCCAGACGTGGCTTGTCACCTCGCTCGACCCAGACAGCACGATACACAGTACCGCCACCGTGATTCAAACGATCCACGGCCTGACTGTAGCTGTCAATGAGTTCACGAGCCTCGGACTCTGATCCATGATATTCAGTTAGCGTGGCCAGTATACGTTTATACACTCGTGGATTGTGTAGAACATTCAGTGGATTGGTTACTTCTAGTATACGCATAGGAGTATTTACCCCTTGGCTAGAGTACGACAGCGACGAAGTCGCGAAGCGCAGCGAAAGACCCGAAGCAATTTTACAGCAATTAACCACGCACTTTACTATATACGGTATGCGCAGACTAGACTATAGATTCAGAACCAAGAACCCCCAGACCACAGACGAACTCAACGCCCGGCCGGACCAATATATCGGCTTGTTCCTCGAGCCCACATCCAGAAACACATGCCCCTGGCACACAGCTTTGACCACGCTGGCCGATACTACTCACAGTGTCCGAGACTATTACCGAAACGTCAAAGAACGATTCTTTAAACGTGAGATAGACAGCAACACTCTAAGTAGAAGTCTACAGCCCGTGGCACCCACTGCCCGAGTATGCCCAGCGATTAATCACGTCCTGGACAACAGCTGGTTGGTAAAGACTCCCACGGAGATACACATAAGCATCGACTCTAGTGGTGAGTTCCTGGTCAACACAGCCAGCACACAGTTGATCAACATCATGAGTCACCCTGCACGACAGTACCACGCAGAGGGCGTTGAATTATTTAGAAACCGTGTGAACTTGAAATTTGAGCTGCCCATATTGCTGAACAGTCACGGTGACAGTTATATATTCCTACAACCTGACTATCACACTGATGCAGCGTGGAGAATCCCAGCTGGAGTAATCTGGGGCAGGGAAACAGTCAGTCAACAGTTGAACGTCAACACCTTCTGGGAGATTCCGGAATCTGGGCAACGAGACTATGTGATCAAGGCTGGTACGCCATTGTGTTATATATGGTTCGATCAGCCCCACCGACTACGATGGAGTGACCGTATACAAACAGTGGACGTACAGCAGCGATTCCTGGGCGTGGACAAGTACTTCTATCGTGACTGGAAGTGAAGCCCAAATGGGTGTTTGAATCCTGACGAAATCTGATCGCGAAAAATTTTACTGGGGTACTTAGCGTTTTCCACCAAGGATTTTACGGGTAAATGAAATGCTTACTCGGAACCTGGGTAGGAGAGTTACTCGGAATATCCAGAGACGAAAGCTGACATTCATGATGATTTAAGTAGTTCCAGGATGATTTCCAGGATGATGGGATCGTAGTCAATGGGTGTGTACATGATAGTATATAGTGTTCTATAGTGTTCTATAGTCAATTATAGTTCCGGGGCGAGCCCAAATGGGTACCTGTGAGATTCAAAAAATTGCGTCGCGAAAAATTATAAAGAAGTACTTAGAGTTTTGGACCCGGTTTCTACGCTACATACCCCTTGGAGAAAAGTGAAAAAAACCCTTGCGCTAGAAAAAAAAGGTTATTCTATATTATATACTACGCGGGTACCCATTGTCAAGAAATATTTTTTTATTGTTGTAAAAATGCCACGTGGGTGCCTGTTATAACACACACGTGGGTCCCAGTCAAGAAAAATTTAACAGGGTGTTGCTGTTACACAACACCCCACTGTGCCTTTATACAGTAAGCGTCTGCTTTTGTGCGCTAATGCTAACCAAGCTAGCCAGCTTCAGTACACGCACTACAACGCTATGCTCTACGCCGTTTGTCACGTTATATGTGCTTGTTTGCGTTAGCTTTGCCGCCTCGCTAGCTGTCAAGTATTGTGCAACCTGTTGTTTATCTGCAACAACCCCGTCCACAATGTATGCGCTTTTTGCCGTGTTGTAAATTGCATACAAATACTGCTCGCCTGTAGTCTTGTGCGCTACTAAGCTAAAGCAATTAGTATGCTCAAACCATGTCTCGCTTGTTACAAAGTCCTGCACGCCTGCGTCTCGCTTAACTGCTTTAGCGTAAACGTCAAAGTCCTTTAAGTTGTTAAACAATTGCACGTTAGCGCATGTCACTTTCTTAATGCTCACGTGCTTGTGCTTTGCGCTTGTTTTAACATCTGTTACACTTGTAATCTGTGCAAATGTAACGCCTTTTACATTAGCCAAAAGTTGCTCTACTTGTGCGCCTGTTACGCTAGTGTTTTTAGCTTTAAGGGCAAGTGCAGAGATAATTTGTGCTTGTTGCATAGTGCGCTCCTTTGTTTAAGTGTTGTTAGTATAGCGCAAAGCCTGCACCACGTCAATACTTTTTTGCAAAAAAATGGCAAATAAACTGCTTGACTTTTGGTAAAAAAATATGCTATAATGTAGTAGCGCCTGAATTTTCTGTTGTGTTTTTACAACACTTAAAAATAATGCTTGCATTGTTGCGTGTTTTGCGTTATACTACACACTTGTTAAACAAATGCAGGAGCGTTAAAATGCAAAATGTAAAACAAAGCACTATTGCACAAAACAATAAAATGTTTTTTAAAGTGCAAAAAAACAACAAACTAGGCACTGTGCGTTTAGTTTGTGCTTACTTTAGCACTAACATTACGCAACGCAATGCACAGTATGTTAGTGGGGACTTACTGGACGCGGATGTGCAGGGCACGTTGCAACGCATTAGCGCAATGCACAATAATGCAACTATGCAACAAACTGCATAGTAAAAAAAAGCACTTGCAAAAGTGCTTTGTTTAGTGTATAATCGTCACATACGCTAAACAAAGTATTTTTAGTGAAGGAGCGAGCGATGGCACAAGTTGATGGGCGGGCGGTCAAGGCGGGTGACTGGGTGTGCTTTAAAAGCGACATTGAGCAATGCGGCAAAGTTGTTCGTGTTGACAGGGACACGCTGGGCAGAACAGTACTGGTGTTGGAAAACGACAATGGCTTTGAAGGCGATTACATTGGCGGCGAGACACGCACAGTAGAGCTGGCAAGCGATTGCTGGCGAGAGTAAGGCAGGGGCGGCAGCAATGTCGCCCTTTCGTCATTCGTCACAGCGGGCCTTGGTGAGTCTTAGTTATATTATAACACAAAGACAAGGGGGCGTCAAGCCCCCTGTGTTAGTTAAGTGTGTTGCATTCCTGCAACTTGCCCTGTATGCTGTATTGCACAAAGTACTTGCGTCCTGGCTCTCTGCTGTCAGCTGTGCAAAGCACTACACAAGCGAGCTCATCCTGTCCTGCGTACTGTACAACTTTTGCTTTTTGTACAACAAAGTTATTGCCAAATGGCAGCTCTTTTTTAGCGACTTTGACTGTGTACGGCCCTGCTGCTACTGTGTTTTGCATATACGCTCCTGTGTTGCTAAGTGTTTATTATACTGCAAAAACGATTCTAATGCAAGTGTTTTTTACAAATAAGTCACAGCGGGCCTTCGCTCTAGGCGCTACTTTTATTATAACACAACGAGGGGTCGTTTGTCAACCCCTCGTTGTTGTTTATTGCTCTAGCTTTGCAATAACACGCACGTATTCCCCACCGCTAGTCCTGTTAGCATAGCTAGCGTCTGTTCCTGTGCGCTTAACTGTATTTGCAAAGCCGCCCTCTGCAATCAGCGTTTTAAGCCCCTCGTACAGTTTGTCCGCCTCGTTGCCGTCCCAAAAACAAAACACTACGCTGCGCCGTGTAGCATCCCGCTCGCTTGTTTTGTCCGTGTACGTTTGTGTGCGTACTGCTGTGTTAAAAGTTTTTGCAAGTTTGCGTACACTTTTTGTGCTTAAAAACATTCTGCGCTCCTGTGTTTGTTGCTGTGCTGCTAGTATAACGCAAATAGTGCCTGCAGTCAAGCACTATTTGCAGTTATTTTAAAACTCGTAAATGTCGTCCGTCTCTAACGCATACAAGTCGCCAGTAGCCTTCTCACGCACTACAAACCATTCTGCGCTGTAAAAACGCTCCTGCTCGTATGCACTGCCCATAAAGTTATAACAACTAACGTCGTCAAACTCTACGTCTTCTGCGCTAAACTGTTTTACAGTATAGTCGTCACCGTTAGTGTCTAAGCAATAGCCCTCTTCGCCTACAGTGCCCACTACATTGCGCACCCACGCCTCGCGCTGTTCGTCTGTCTCGCCCTCGTAAACTAAGTCTAACAAGTTGCACAACTTAACAAAACTTTTTTGCATTCTTCGCTCCTGCAGTTTGTTTAACATGTAGTTATTATAACGCAAAAAGCGCCAGCTGTCTAGCACTTTTTGCCGTTATTTTTCACTCTGTTACATGCAGTCGCGTCATAGTATAATTCCGCCCGCCACGTGCGCTGTACTTTTCCTTTTGCACCAGCGTCACCTTGCAGCCTAAGCCTTCCAAAAAGCCCTTTGCATCCGTGTAGTCTGCCTGCGTCCAACCCCAAACCTTCAAGCTGCGTGTGCCGTCTGCCAGTTTGTCGTTAAAAATCCAGTGCCCACGTCCTGTGCTGTCACACATAATCCGTGCCACCTTGCGTGTCTTTGTCGTTGCCATCTTGCGCTCCTTGTTTGCAGTGTCTGTATTATGCCACAGTCTGCCACAAAAGTCAACCCATTTTTCTGCAATTTTGGCATTGACTTTTGACCTTGATTTGTGTTATACTATACGGTTGCCCGCCTGATGGTCAAATTCCACAATGTCCGCAATCAAGTCTTCCTTCAATTCCTCAATGCGTGTGCGTGTCTCAAAGCCCGCGTCTGTGTTTGCGCCCAAGGCTTTGTTAGTCAGCAGAGCAACCTGTTCCAACAAGTCCACTGCATCGTTGAGCAACTTGCTTTTGTTTTTGGCTGTGAGTTTTTGCATAGTTTCGCTCCTGTGCGTTGTTGATGTTGCTAGTATAACAGGGAGTTGCCTCCCTGTCTACCTTTTTATGCTGCCAACAACTCTTCTTTTCTTGCTGTAAGCTGTGCAACTACATCCTCACGTTTTGCTGTACGTCCTAGTCCCAGCTCTGCTTTTGCAATTGCCAAGCAGCTCTTGCCTCGGCTCATCTTCAGTCCACGTGCTTCCAGTTGGATGCCTTTGATAAGTGTTGCAATGCGGAAGGCTTGGATTTGGTTGGGGTTAGTAAGCATTGTCATCTTGCGCTCCTTGTGTAGTTGATGTATCTATTATACATAGGACAGGCTACCCAGTCAACCGTTTTTACCTAGAAAAGTCTAGTAGATCTGTCTAGGGGTCGCACACGCACACACGAACAGCGGGCCTTTGGGTTGACAAAGGACACCGCCTTGTGTTATACTTAAGACAGCGACCAGGGTCGTCGCTTGAGGCTGCGCTCTGCTTCGTTGACGTAGCTGACACCCACAGCCATCAATGCAATGCCCACAAACGCAATCACAGAGCTTTGAAACAGTACCCAATTGCTCAGGCTAGTTTCGACTCCACCAACTCCGCCCATTGCTAAGATGAGCCCGATCATAAAGAACATCATGCCTTTGAACATTTTCCTTCTCCTTATTCGTAACACATGCCGCCAGTGAGGCAGTACTCGTCGTAATCCCGTTGCAGCTCATCAGCGTCAACCTCAAAGCTCACGGTCGTCTGATATTGTGCGTCAGGATATTCCACTCCCAACTCCAGCAGCTCAATTAGAAATGCCAGTGCTTCAGTACGTTCTGTCTTTTGTGCCATATTGCGCTCCTGTTGTTGATGTCTTATTATAACGTCATTCTACTGTCGTGTCAACCGCTTCTTCAACTAATTGTCGGGCCGCTTCTTTGAGCAGGCAAGTGTTGTCGCTCATGCTCCAGCCAATGCTCGTGGGATCAGTATACTCGGGATATTGGATCTCACGCCACTTTTTCAAGTCCAGCATGGCAAAGGTGTTGCCGCGCATGATGTCCCAGTCACTGAGCACAGTTACATCGTTGAAGTACTCGTTCTGACTACGTTGCAGACGCTCCAGTGAAAAGTTACGTGCCACCATGCTCTTCATGCCGGCTGTGACAAACTGTGCCCAGTACTCACGGTGAGTGCATTCTTTGTTGAGGTATTGTGCTCGGGTAAACATGGCGTCGCTCCTTGTTGTCTATGTCTTGATTATAACAGGGAGTTGCCTCCCTGTCAACCGTTTTTTAGTCTAGTCTGCTACCTGCGTAAGCCTCCAAACCCAGTTGCGATTTAAGGTAGCCTGCGTATACAATAGCGCCAGCCTCTTTAACGCCGATGCTCTGCGTACCGTGGCCGCTGGGATTCCACAGTTGCAGGCCACCTGTGTAAGATTTGCTAAAGCCTGCCTCGGCCAGCACCTTGCCCAGTTTGCTGTTAGAGCGTACCTTGTACACCGTAACCCATGCAAAGCCGCAAGCATCGCGCTCGCCAATTTGGGCGTAGGCTGTTACTGCGGCCTGCTCTGCAGCCTGTTTGGCTTGGTGCAGGACAATTTTAACTTGGTTGAGGTCAGTTGTTGCAGACATGTTTCGCTCCTGTTTGCGTTGTTGATGTTAGTATTATAACACCGTTTTGCTTATGCGTCAACCACTTTTGCTGTGTAGCTGTCACCACAACCATTGCGAGCTGTGTTGTTGCTTGCATTGTTCAAGTTAGTCAGCAGGCTTGCAATAGTCTTGGGATTGCGATTAATCTTTTTGTTGCCTCGTTCATGCGCCCAGCTTGCACCACATTCCAGTGTGTAGCTATAATACTCAATAGCCTCTGCCAGCGTCAGTGGGCGGCTTTCGTAGCTGCGACCTGACATGCTGCGTGTGCTGGTAATAACGTATCGCTTTGACATTGTTCGCTCCTGTGTTGTTGATGTGTCTATTATACGGCAAAACGATTTGAATGTCAACAAAAGAAATCCCCCACGCTGGGAGCGAATCAGCGCAGGGGGTTTCAGGAGCGATCGTTTAGACTTTGCAATAGTCCATGGCCTTGACTATCTTGTCAAGGATCTTGGCTTCTGCAGCCACTACAGTGTATTCAATCAGCTTGTCAGCTGGTACTGATCCATCGCGGCGGCGAATGCCATCCGCCACATCACACGCCGTGTTCTGCATCGTAGTAAGGGCGTCACGGAATTTGCTCATGTCAATTTTATATTCCTTGACAAGTGGGCGACTCTTTGCTACAATCTCCTCCACCGTGCGACCCTTGGCCAAGTAATCGTTCAAGCACTCGCGGACACGGCCTGCAACATCAGTGCCACGGAATCCGCCCACATGCCACTCACGGATGTCAGCCAGCGCCAGCCCATCAGCGCCAGCATAGTTCTTGCCGTCTTTCCAATTGTAGATGGTTGCTACCACACCGTCTGCGAACGTGATGTCCCAGTTGGCGTCACTCTTGTAGTCGTCAAAGTTTTTGTCAGGCTCGCCAAAGCAGGCAACCAAGTTGGCGTAGGTGGTGTTGACATAGCCTTGCAAGCTAGTACCATTGGCATTGCAACCACGTTTGAAAGAAATTGACATGTTTCGCTCCATGTTGTTTGTTGATGTATCAATTATACAACCAAAAGGGCCTGTTGTCAAGCCCTTTCAGTTGGCTAATTAGGCCTCAGCTTTTACAGCTTTGCGCACGTCCTTGACAGACACGCCGCGCTCTGCCATAATAGCAGCCACCTCAGCGATTGCCTTTGCACGAGCCTCTGCCAGCATCTGTTTGGCTTGGGCGCGAGCAGCAGCCTTCTCTTCACGGGCAGCAGCCTTTTCTGCTTTGATTGCTGCCAGCTTTTCTGCCTTTGCAGCAGCACGTTCGCCAGCTTTGATCGTCTTTGCCACAGCCTTCAGCTCTGCCTTCTCAGCTTTGCGGGCTTCTTTTGCCTCAGCGCGGAGAGCAGCGATCTGGGCTTGGATCTGGGCGGTAGTTTGGGTCATCTTGAGCTCCTAAAAAAGTGTGTGTGTGTTTGAAAACTTACTGCTTTGTGTTTTGCAGTGTCTGTATTATTACATAACCTGCATCGTTTGTCAACCGTTTTTTGCTGTTTGTTTGTTTTTAATAACGCATGGGGTTCGCTCCTTGATTTGTTATTACAATAAAGTCATGCACTAGACTTACGGTATTGTCGCATCAGCTTACATTCGCCTTATCGCCTAGTGCATGTCTGTATTGTAACAGGGACCGCAGTCCCTGTCA
>JACCDY011233799.1_pt1 | contig 10513 bp, 10 predicted proteins | sample 7446391 | NCBI WGS metagenome assembly JACCDY01 (sample SAMN15323451, study PRJNA562643) | freshwater metagenome | isolation source: river surface water | place: USA:Blue River Watershed | collected 2017-08-18
CCAAAAGACTGTGGGTTTTTATTTTGGTGGTGGTAGCGGGATTTGAACCTGCGACATCAGCATTATGAATGCTGCGCTCTAACCAACTGAGCTATACCACCGAACAGGGCAAGATTGTAAACCATTTCGGCTGCTGTTTATTCGAGCACTTTGAACAACAAGGCTGAAAAGAAGCCACTCAAGGTGGCCAAACCTACCCAGTTGGGTGGCGCCAGATGTGTAGCTTCTGGCAGCATGGCTGCGCAGATCATGGTGAGCATGGCGCCTGCGGCCAACCCCTCGATGAACACCATGGCGTTGTGCGGCACCCACGCGCCCATGACCGCGCCTATTGCGGCGGCGATGCCCGTCATCAACACCAAAGACAACCACATGATGAGGATGCGTTGCACGCTCATGCCCTGCATGCGCATTTGCGCCGAACTCGACAAGGCCTCGGGTAGGTTGGACAAAAACAAACCCGCCAACAAAGTGTAGGGCAACACATCCCAAAACGAGACGGCCAAACCCGTATGCACACTGGTGGTCACAGTTGCCATCAACACCGTGCCCACCACAAAACTCTCGGGTAAACCGTCAAGCAAGTTACCCAACCAAATGGCCACCGCTGCGTTATCGTGCGAGGCGTGCTTTTTTTCTAACTCTTCACCCGTGGGCAAGGGCTGTGCATGATGCAGCGGCAAGTGGGCACGCTCGCGCATGACTTTTGAAATGAGATATGCGGTTTTGCGCAAATAGCCGCCATGCTCGATCAACACCCAATCGAGCAAGACAAACACAATACCGCCAACAAACGCGCCAGCCACCAAATGGAAGAAGTTGCGCACTTCGTGCGCACGCTCCTCAGGCGAACTGGCATGCATGAAGGCATCAATAGACGGCGCGACCAGCTCAATTGCCAAGGCCGACAGCAACGCGCCAGCACCAAAGGCTGCCATCAAGCCCACGATGCGTTTGGACATCTGGAAATAAATACCAAGCAAGGCTCCGATCACCAAGGAGACAGAGCACATCACACCCAGAAAAAACGCCCAATAGACGTAGATGTTCATGGCTTAGTCTTCGAAGGGAGCAAGCACGCCAAAGCTTCGCTGTGCATAGGCCAACCCATGACCAGCTTGCACACCAAAGTCGAGCACTTCGCCAATCAAGATGTCGTGGTCGCCCGCAGACACCACTTGTGCGATGCGGCAGTCAAACCAAGCAATCACACCTTCCAAGCGCGGGTGCTGGTTCATTCCGCGCACCAACGCTTGATCTGCAAAACGCTCAGATTGCGTGCCCTGCGCAAAGTTAAGCGCGATGTCTTTTTGCTGAGCACCCAACACGTTGACCATGTAGCCGCCGGCCGTGACGAAGGCTTCGTGGCTGGCTGAGGTTTTACGCACGCTCCACAACACCATGGCTGGCTCCAGCGACACGGTGTTGAAGGAATTGCAGGTCATGCCCCAGTCAAGGCCTTGGGTGTGCGCAGTCACCACGGTCACGCCGGTAGTGAAGCAACTCATTGCGTCTTTGATATTCAAGCCGTGCTTTCAGAATTGTTTTTATAAAAACGCCAAGGCGTCTTGTGCGGCCACACGGCCTTCGTCGGTGGGGACAACCCACACCTCGATGGAACTATTGTCTGCGTGAATCGAAACCGCTTGGTCACCAATGGCCTTTGCATTGCGTGCAGCATCTACCTGCACGCCAAGGTAGTCCAAGGCATCACCTACTTGTTGGCGCAGCACGGCATCGTGCTCGCCAATACCGCCGGTGAACGCCAATATATCCAAACCTCCAATACAGGCGCTGAGTGCGCCCACTTCGCGCACCACACGATGGGCAAACAAATCGGTGGCAAAGCGAGCAGCGTCAGATTGAGAAGCACGCAAGGTACGCATGTCAGCGCTCTCGCCTGAAACACCCAACAAGCCGCTTTGTTTGTAGAGCAGCTTTTGAATTTTGTCGTGGTCCCAGCCTTGCTCCATCAAGTACAGCAACACCCCAGGATCGAGCGCACCGCTGCGCGTACCCATCATCAAACCATCAAGCGCCGAGAAGCCCATGGTGGTGGCGCGGCTTTGGTGATCGGTGGTGGCGCACACGCTAGCCCCATTGCCCAAGTGAGCCATGACTGTGCGGCCTGCTGAGCGAGGCACTTCACGTTGCAGCACTTGGCTCACATATTGGTAAGACAAGCCATGAAAACCATAACGACGTACACCTTGCTCAGTGAGCTTTTTATCAATGGCAAAGGTGGTTTCTAACGGTGACAAGGTGCGATGAAACGCCGTGTCAAAACACGCCACATGCGATACATCTGGAAACGACTCAGAAAATACCGTGATACCAGCCAAGTTGTGCGGCTGATGCAAAGGTGCCAAGGCATTGAGCGTGGCGAGTTGCGCCATCACCTCGGGTGTGACGCGCACGCTGCTGCTGTAAAACGCACCACCGTGCACCACGCGATGCGCGATGGCTTGCACCTGCAAGTGCGCAAAGCGCGAAGCCAACAACGCTTTGAGGGTGTTGAGCGCAGCATCAAACACATCTTGCGCGGGCTGCACCGTTACGTCGGCAGATTCCTTAGCTTGGCCCGTCGCGCAAAAACTGATGCGGGGTTGACCCGAGGGCTCTAAGCCTTCGATGTTGCCCGTGACTTCTGCTTCACCAATGCAAGCATCAGCACCTTTGCCCTGAATGGGGTACAGCGCAAACTTGAGGCTAGACGAGCCTGCGTTGACTGAGAGGATGCTCATGCGGGATGCGTGCGGTAGTGGTGTGCAATGAGCTTGGCCAACAAAGCCGAAGCGCTGCGGGTAGTGGCCGTGTCAGCACGGCTGGTGAGTGCGATCGGCACGCGTGCGCCCAACACCACGCCAGAGCCCGAAGCGCCAGCTAAGTACTCCAGCTGCTTGGCCATCATGTTGCCCGATTCCAAATCGGGTGCTACCAAAATATCGGCTTGCCCTGCCACGGCAGAAGCAATGTGTTTGATCTCAGCCGCATGACTAGACACCGCGTTGTCAAACGCAAGTGGGCCATCGAGCAAGCCGCCTTTGATTTGCCCACGGTCGGCCATCTTGCACAAGGCAGCAGCGTCGAGTGTGGAAGGGATGTTGGGGTTGACCGTTTCGACCGCCGACAAAATTGCCACCTTCGGTGTGGCCACACCCATGATTTGCGCAAACAAGATTGCGTTTTGCACGATATCGGCTTTCTCGGCCAACGTTGGTGCGATGTTCAGCGCGGCATCGGTGATGTAAAGCGGCTTGGGGTACATGGGCGCTTCAAAGCGAAACACGTGCGACATGCGTCGGCCTGTACGCAGCCCTTTTTGTGACACCACGGCATGAATCAACTCGTCGGTGTGCAAGCTGCCTTTCATCAAGGCTTCTAGTTTTTTGTCAGCTGCCATTTGTGCGGCTACGTCGGCGGCATCGTGGCTGTGTGCCACATCAATCACTTCAATGCCGGTCAAATCAATGTTTGCTTCTGCGGCCACAGCACGCAGTTTTTTCTCGGGCGCAATCAAAACAGCGTGAATCAGTCCTGCATGATGTGCGTCCATCGCGCCTTGCAGCGAATCAGCATCGCAGGGATGCACCACACCGCAACGCACAGGCTCTAGGTGAGCACCCAACGCAAGCAAATTGGCATGGCGTTGCTCGGGGTCAAACAGGCTGATATGCGGCGCGGGGATGCGCGGCATACGCAGCTTCTCAGTGGGTGCCATCACTTTGGCCACGCCGTACAGCACGCGCTCGCCTTTTTGATTCACCAGCAAGCAATCCAACTCAAGCGTTTTCTTATCATCTTGCTTGCTGATGCAGGTGACCGTCACATTCAAGGTATCGCCAATTCGTACAGGTCGACTGAAGTGCAGGTTTTGCTCAAGGTAAATCGTGCCGGGCCCTGGAAACACCGTACCCAACAAACTGCTGATGAGCGAGCCACCCCACATGCCGTGGCCAATGACGCCATGAAACAAAGTGGCATTGGCGTACTCAGGATCCAGATGCGCAGGGTTGGTGTCGCCCGACACAGCGGCAAACGCTTGAATGTCAGACAAGGTGAGCGTGCGCACCAAGCGTGCAGCCTGCCCCACCACGATGCTGTCGTAGGGGTAGTTTTCAAGCCACTCGTTGGTGGGGTCGTTGGTGAGGTCGGTGATGTCGTTCATGGTGCTCTTCAATTCACGGCGTGGCTGCCGGCATCTACATAAATGGTTTGGCCCGTCATACCGCTGGCGGCATCGGTGCATAAAAAGGTGCTGAGGTTGGCAATTTCGTCCAGCGTCACCAAGCGGCCGAGTGGTGCTTTGGCAATGTTGTTTTGAATGAGTGCATCAAAGGCTTCAATGCCAGATGCAGCACGTGTGAGGATGGGCCCCGGCGACACCGCATACACGCGCACGCCTTGTGGCCCCAGCTCTAAAGCCATGTAGCGCACCAACGACTCAAGCGCCGCCTTCACTGGCCCCATCAAGCCATAGTGCGGCACAGCTTCATCAGCTCCCAAATAAGACATGGTGATCATGCTGCCGCCTTGGGTCATATGAGGTGCACACAGTTTGGCGAGCGTGGCAAATGAGTGGCACGACACTTCCATCGCACGAGCAAAGCCAACGCTTGAGCTGTCAATCACGCGACCATGCAAATCTGCCAAGGGGGCCCAAGCGATGGAGTGAATCACAAAGTCCAATCGCCCCAATTTGGTTGCTGTGTGAGCCACCAGCTTTTCTAATTCTTCTGGCGTTTCAATGTTGCAAGTTTGCAAGTCCATGCCCAAGCCTTGAGTGAGTGGCTCGACAAACGGACGGGCTTTGTCATTCAGACACGACGCCACCACTTCAGCGCCCATGGCCTGCGCTTGACGGGCGCACCCCCAAGCAATGCTGTGTTCGTTGGCAAGGCCCAACACCAATCCTTTTTTACCTTTGAGATTAAATGCAGACATCGTGGTCATAAAAATTCCTCAAAACCAGTGGTAGGCTCAAAACGGCCTGCGACAAAACGTAAACGGGTCGGCCCAGGTATGGCTCGCTGAGATACCGAGTGGCGCACGTCGCCGGGGTAGCACAGGGTGCGCACACCATCAACGTCATCAAACGGCTCGGGCAAGATCAAAGGCGGCACTTGTTGCTTGGCCGCTTGCAACACACTGGCTGTATCTGAGAACGGTAGCAGCGACACCAAGGTCATGATTTGCGGCGGTGCAAGCGGCAAGCTTCCTGCCCAATAACGGGTCAAGGCATCGATGGGCTTGAGCCACACACTGTCGATGGCCTCGATGTTGTCATGCACCGGTTGCTGCCCATCGGGCAACACCGCCACAAAAAAGCGTGTGTCAAAACGTTTATTGGTCACAGACGGTTGCACCGGCGTGATCCAACGCGACCACGGCGCCAAATGCTGCGTGTCCACACGCAAACCTGCACTGTGCAATACAGCCGCAAAGCCTTGGCCATCGTGCAGCGCTTGCTGCCACTGCTGGCGTTGCCACTCGTCATGTGCCAAAGCCTCGTGTGGGCTTAAGCGTGCAAACAACACGCCGCACTCTTCGAGCGCCTCACGCACGGCCGCCACATACAGGCCAGCCGCAGTGAGCGGCGGTAAATCGGGTTCACCCAAGGCGCTGTGCAACGCTTGCGGTGAAGTATCTAAATAGGCGTGCACATCAGACGCGCAATCGGCATCGTCCAATTTGCCACCCGGAAAAACATAAGCGCCGCCCAACACGGCCGAAGCGGTGTGGCGACGCAACAAAAAGACCTCAAGGCCATTTTGGAGCTCATCACGTAACAACACCACCGTGGCCGAGGCCCGCGGTGGTGTTGTGATGATTTCGCTGTTGAGTTGCATGAACTCAGCGATGAATCTGAAGATTACTTAGCGTAGGCCACGTCAGCGCGGCGGTTTTGTGCCCAAGCAGCTTCGTCATGGCCTTCTGCTTTTGGCTTTTCGCTACCAAAGCTCACGGGTTCGGCTTGGCTGTCTTTCACGCCATAGGCTTTCAAGCCACGTACGACTGCTTCAGCACGCTTTTGACCCAAAGCCAAGTTGTATTCACGGCCGCCGCGCTCGTCGGCATTGCCTTCCACGCGCACTTTCAATGCGCCGTTGGCAGCTAAGTATTTACCCTGACGCTCAACCACGCCAGCTTGGTCAGCTTTGATGTCGAACTGGTCAAAACCAAAGTAAACGCTGCGCTCTTTAGAGATAGCGCTGTTGGGGTTCAAATGGTCAGCAACCACTGAAGTCACGGCTGATACGGGTGTAGCTGCCTTGGCATCAGACACGTTGGTGTCGAGCTTGGTTGAGCTGCAAGCAGATAACAAAGCAACAGACACGATAGAAAAGAGTGCGAGGAAACGTTTGGACATGAGGATTTCGAGTTGTAAAAAATAACTTACAAATTTTACTGGATAGATCACTTGGTACCGCCCGACAGCAAAAGTGTTGTTTTTTTTGACACTTTATTAAATTCTTTTATAAATCAACAACATAGGTAATTTTGTTAATTTTAATTCTTTTAAATGATTTGATTTATCTTAAAGTACTCAAATTATTCCAAAAACGGGGTTCTAACCTCTTTTAGACGCCAAAAGGCTGATTGCACATCAGGTTGGACACAGGTAAATTCCATTCCCCGTTAGAAATTTCGGCAGTTTAAAAACAAAAAGTAAAGCGATGTTTCACCGCTTGGAGGATAAGAAGATGTCAACATTCAAAATTTTGGTTACCAGTCAAAAAGGTGGCGTGGGTAAAAGCACGGTGTCTGCCAATTTGGCCGCCTACTTGCGACGCCAAGGCCAAACCGTCACCTTGATTGACTTTGACACCCATGGTTCCTCCAGCACATGGCTAACACGTGCGCCTAATATTGGCGTGGTGGTGCAACACCACATCCTGCCCCTAGACCAAGGCGGCAACCGCCCTATCTTGGATGCCCGCTTGCACCTGCGCCGCGCGGCAAGCAGCTCGGAAGTTGTCATTTGTGACTTGACATGGACCGACTCCATCGCGGGCGAGCTGATGTTTGAGTACGACTTGGTCATCGTCCCCACCTCAGTGTCGGAAATTGAATTGGCTGCCACGGCGGGCTTCTTGAGCCGCCATCGTTGGGTGTTTGACTCGGCCATCCACACACCTCCCACACTGTTGGTATGCCCCACCCGTGTACAACCAGAACAATTACACAGCGATGTCTTCTCGAAGCAGCGATTCCCTGTTAGCTTCATGCTCGCGCCGCCTGTGCTGGAAGCGCAATCTGCCCGCGAAATGTTTGAGCGTGGCTACTTGATGGACTTGCCTGACGCTTGCGGCACTTCGTTCAACGAGTTTGGCAAGTCTGTTTGCGCCGCTCGCGAAATGCGCGAATCAGCACAAGGCATGCGCCAAACGACCAACACGCGAGTCACCGCCCCAAGTATGCGCACGGCAGGTACGCCAAACGTTGCCGCAGCTGGAGTGAAGCGCAGCAATTTGCTGGGGAATACTGCTACCCTATCTAGCCAATACTCGATCTTGGGTCGCCACCGCATGCAAAAAGTTCGTCCTGAGGAGTTGGTCAATAAATCTGCACCTCATACGGGTACACCTCAGTCGACACACATTGCATCTATGGGTATCCCTCAGTTCCTCAAACGCATGTCCATGGGTGTGATGAATAAATGAGTTCCGAACCTCAATTTTTGTCCTTCAAAGGACTCAAGCAATACACGCCCGAAGACGGATGGGGGCAAGTCAATGCGATTTTGCAATCCCATGCGCAGCAGGGCCCTGCTCCTGTGCATGCACATTCAAATGCTCATCCGCACGCACCGCAGCAGCCTCATACTCAGCCCTACGTGCAAGCAGCTGCACACCAACATTCACAACAGCCACAGCATTTCAATGCCGTGCCTGACAACGTGCCCACCTTGACTGAAATGCCCGATGACACATCGGGTCAAGCGTCGCCCATGTTCGACCCACTCATCCATGAGCTGTTTGAGCAACTGCGCGTTCCACCCAGCGATGAGCTGACACAAACATGGCGCACCATTGCGGCCGAAGTTAACTTGTTGACTGAGCGCATGGCCTTGCAGCGTGAGCTGCAAGAACGTTTGCAAAAGCTTGAACATGAACTGGGCAACTTGCGCGGCACGATTTTGTCGCACCTGACCGAAGTGCAACATGCCGCAGATCAGCAGCTGTCCTCTGCGCGTTTACGCGCCGAAGTCTCTGCACTTGCTCAAACCAAACTGTCGGCCAAACTGACGAACAAGCGATAAACACAATTTAGCCTAGGAGCGCTACGCATGCTGGACAAACTCAATCAGATTTATCCGGTGCGCTTCACGGCGTTCATTGCATCGGTTGTTTTACTCGTCTTCTCGCTTTTGGGCGCTGGCGTGATGGGCCTGAGCGGTTGGTGGCCCACCATCTTCTTAATACTCACCCTCGTCGGTCTGTACGACTTGCAGCAGTCGCACCACGCAATTTTGCGCAACTACCCCATCATTGGGCACTTGCGCTTCATGCTTGAAGCCATTCGTCCTGAGATTCGTCAATACTTCCTTGAGTCAGAAACCGAAGCGGCCCCCTTCTCACGCGCCCAACGCACCTTGGTGTACACGCGTGCCAAGGGCCAATCCGACAAACGTCCGTTCGGTACACAACTCGATGTGCGGGCCGTTGGCTACGAGTGGATCAACCACTCCATCGCGCCTTCTCATTTAGCGAGTCACGACTTCCGCGTGAAGGTAGGTGGTAAAGATTGCACGCAGCCCTACGACATCAGCCTGTTCAACGTCTCTGCCATGAGCTTTGGCGCACTCAGCGCCAACGCCATCCAAGCTTTGACCCTAGGTGCCAAGATGGGTGGCTTTGCACACGACACGGGCGAAGGCTCGATCTCGCGCCACCACCGCGTACACGGCGGCGATTTGATTTGGGAAATCGGCTCAGGCTACTTTGGCTGCCGCGACGAGCAAGGCCACTTCAGCCCTGAACACTTCGTAGAGAACGTGCGCTCACCGCAAGTGAAGATGGTCGAAATCAAACTAAGCCAAGGCGCGAAGCCAGGCCACGGCGGGGTGCTTCCCGGCCCTAAGGTGACCGAAGAAATTGCCGAAGCACGCGGCGTGATGGCGGGTCAAGACTGCGTGTCACCCGCTACCCACAGCAGCTTCAACACGCCGCTGGAAATGATGACCTTCATCCAACAACTGCGCACCTTGAGCGAAGGCAAGCCTGTGGGCTTCAAGCTGTGCATTGGGCATCCGTGGGAGTGGTTTGCGATCGTGAAAGCCATGCTCGAGACGGGCATTCAACCCGACTTCATCGTGGTGGATGGTGCCGAAGGCGGCACCGGTGCAGCACCACTAGAGTTCTCTGACCACATGGGCATGCCTCTACAAGAGGCCTTGCGTTTGGTGCACAACACCTTGGTGGGCGCAGGCTTGCGCGACAGCATTCGCGTGGGAGCCAGCGGCAAAATTGTGAGCGCCTTCGACATGGCGCGCGCCTTGGCCTTGGGGGCCGATTGGTGCAATAGCGCACGCGGCTTTATGTTTGCACTCGGTTGCATCCAAGCCCAAACTTGCCACAGCGGCAACTGCCCAACTGGTGTGACCACCCAAGACCCAACCCGACAACTGGCGCTGGTGGTGCCCAGCAAAGCCGAACGCGTGCAAAACTTCCATGAACACACGCTGGAGGCCTTGCAAGAATTGATGGAAGCTTCGGGCCTAAAAACCCCGCACGACTTCACACCGCGCCACATCATGCGTCGCGTGAGCGAAACACAAACCATGCATTTATCTGACTTGGTCGACACCGTGGAAGCAGGTGCCTTGCTAAAAGGCGACATGAGCGCACTGCCTTCAGTGTTCAGCGATTGGCCTCAGAGCAGCGCCAAAAGTTTTGGCATTCAGACAGCGTAAAGCTAAGCTGCGCAGCGATGTGCTGACACCATGAAAAAGGCGACCCAAGGGTCGCCTTTTTGCTTGTCTGCGCATGAACCTTGCGCTGCGTCTGAATTAATCAGGCACGCGTGGGTACTGAATAGGCTTCTCACGAACGATTGGTGGCACGCTAGCAGCGGCTGCGGCACGGGCCTTTTCAGCCGCAGCGCGATCGGCTGCTGCGGCAGCCTTATCTGCAGCTGCCTTCTCCGCGGCAGCCTTGGCAGCACGAAGTGCACCGGCACGTTCAGCCGCCGCTTTTTCTTCGGCGATTTGCTCAGCAGACTTCACAGGCTTTTCGGGCTGCATACGCATGGCCGCGGCACGCTCGGCAGCAGCTTTTTGCTGAGCCAATCGCTCGGCAGCAGAAGCCTTTTCTGAGGCCGCTGCAGCTTTTTGGGCCTCAGCAGCTGCACGTTGTGCATCAGCGGCAGCTTTGGCAGATTGGGCTGCTTTGTCTGCGGCTTTTTGTGCATCACCTGCGGCCACTGCTGCTTTGTCGATGGTCTTCTCGATGTTCTTGATCGCAGCAGCCTCGGCCGCTGTTTGCGTGCGTTCACGCACTTGCACAGCAGC
>JACCDY011319470.1_pt1 | contig 10505 bp, 11 predicted proteins | sample 7446391 | NCBI WGS metagenome assembly JACCDY01 (sample SAMN15323451, study PRJNA562643) | freshwater metagenome | isolation source: river surface water | place: USA:Blue River Watershed | collected 2017-08-18
AAGCACGCCATCTGCGTTCACCCGCAATAATTTCATATCGATTTGCAGTAATTTCACGAACAATAATTGGCTGCATAATGCCTTGCTCACGTATAGAACTAGCCAAGCTTTCCAAGCTTGCTTGGTCCATATGGGTGCGTGGCTGATATTTGCCTGGCTGTAACTGACCAACTGGCAGTGTTAACAAGCCTTCAGACCCATTGGCAGATGCGCTATCGCCCGCCAACAAAGCATCCAAACCACGCCCCAAACCCTTTACTTTTGCCATCATTATTATTGTTCCTGTATGTTTGACGAATTACGCCTGATGTCTAGCTATCAACTCTTGCGCTAATGCAATATAAGCTTGCGCACCTTTTGAAGCTTTGTCGTAAACCAAAGCGGGCATGCCATGACTTGGCGCTTCCGCCAATCTGACGTTACGCGGAATAAGCGTTGTGTACACCTTATTACCGAAATGGCTGACCAATTGATCTGAAACTTGCTGAGTCAATACATTCCGATTATCAAACATCGTGCGCAGCAGTCCCTCAATCTCTAAAGTCGTATTGAGGTGAGTGCGCACTTTCTTAATAGTGTTCACCAAATCTGATAATCCCTCCAACGCATAATATTCACACTGCATCGGAATCATCACCGCATTAGCTGCGGTTAATGCATTCACCGTAACCAAATTGAGCGCTGGTGGGCAATCTAACAAAACATAATCATATTGATCAGCCACCTCAGCCAGAGCAACCTTTAATTTGGTTTCACGGCCAATTTCATTCACCAATTCAACCTCTGCACCAGCCAAATCTCGATTTAAAGGTAATACGTCAAATGAGGCATCTTCAGCGCGCTGAATCGCTTTACTAATTGGCTGATCACCAATTAACACGTGATAAACGGTATTTTTTAATTGGGATTTATCAAACCCACTGCCTGTGGTGGCATTGCCTTGTGGGTCTAAATCAATCAACAACACTCGCTTACCTAAAGCAGCTAAGCTAGCTGCCAAATTGACGCAAGTGGTTGTTTTACCAACTCCACCTTTTTGATTTGTAATTGCTAGTATGCGCATGCAACACCTACTTTTAATGTCTATCGATATTTTTAAATGGTAAAAAAACCAAATGGCGTTGAGCCGCCAATCCAGGAACTTTTAGCTCTTCAATTTTTGATGCTGTAATACCTGTGTTTTTCTCTAACTCCGCCAGTTCGGCTTCGGGATAAACACCCTTCATTGCCAACCACTTTCCTTGTGCATCACAAAGTTGATGGGTAAGAGAAATGAATAAATCTAAGTCAGAAAATGCACGCGAAATCACCATATCGAATTTGTGATTTGGCGCAATCTCTTCCACTCGACCGCCCAACACTTCTAAGTTGTCGATACCTAGCTCAGCCTTTGCCTGACGCATAAAGCTGACTTTCTTGTTATTCGAATCAATCACCGTCACCTTTAGCCCAGGCAAGCAAATCGCTAGCGGAATCCCTGGCAACCCAGCACCACTTCCAACATCTAACAAAGCTTTGCCATCAATGAAAGGCAGCACCACTAAACTATCAAGCAAGTGCAACACCACCATTTCGTCTGCATCTCGCACCGCTGTTAGGTTGTGCACCTTGTTCCATTTTTGCATCAGCGTTAAATAAGCAAGCAATTTCTGCTGTTTTTGCGCATCGATGGGCAAACCTGCCTCGGCAATGCCTTGGGCTAAAATAGCTGCTTGGCTCATGCCACTTGCTCGCCATCAAGATCGATTTTTTTAGCGCGTGTTTTTCGCTTTAAATAAACTAAAATCAAGGTGATTGCGACAGGGGTAACGCCTGAAATACGGCTTGCCTGACCCACTGTTTGCGGTTTATGTTGCGTAAGCTTTTGGCGAACCTCAATAGACAAGCCATGCACTTGCGAATAATCCATATCCTCGGGCAACTTAGTATTTTCGTTGTCTAGATGACGCTCGATTTCTTCTTGCTGTCTGTCGATATAACCTTGATACTTGGCTGCGATTTCTACTTGCTGGCGAACATCGTCGGCAATTTCTTGAGCCTGTTCAGCCCCTGCTGGCAAAGGCAAGCTTAATAGCCCGTCATAGCTCACCTCTGGTCTGCGCAGCAGCTCAAATAATGAATATTCATGATCAATCGCTTTACCGAGCACACGAACCGCGTCTTCTTTTGGAAGTGTTGCTGGCTTCACCCAAGTTGATCTTAAGCGCGCCTCTTCTCTAGCAATCGCTTCTTGTTTACGTGAAAACGCCGCCCAACGCACATCATCCACCAAGCCTAGTTTGCGGCCCATTTCAGTTAAGCGAATGTCAGCGTTATCTTCACGCAGGAGCAAACGGTACTCGGCGCGGCTAGTGAACATGCGGTAAGGCTCACTTACACCACGGGTGATCAAATCATCCACTAGGACCCCGAGATAAGCTTCACTCCGGCTTGGACACCAGCTTTCTTTTTCTTGTGCAAATAAAGCCGCATTTGCGCCAGCCAAAAGACCTTGTGCGCCAGCTTCTTCATACCCCGTCGTACCGTTAATCTGACCTGCAAAGAACAAACCTTTTACTGCTCTAGTTTCTAAGGAGTTTTTTAGGCCGCGAGGATCATAGTAATCGTACTCAATCGCATAGCCAGGGCGCAAAATATGCGCATTTTCTAGACCCCGAATAGAACGCACCAATTGAAACTGAATATCAAAAGGCAAGCTGGTAGAGATGCCATTCGGATAAATCTCGTTAGTCTCCAAACCTTCAGGCTCTAAAAAGATTTGATGTGATTCTTTGTCCGCAAAACGATGAATTTTGTCTTCAACAGAAGGGCAGTAGCGTGGACCCACGCCCTCAATAACCCCTGTGTACATTGGCGATCTATCTAGACCACTTCTAATAATCTCGTGGGTTTTTTCATTGGTATGGGTGATCCAGCATGGAACCTGTCTAGGGTGCTGATTAACATGTCCCAAAAATGAAAATACAGGCACAGGATTGTCCCCAGGCTGTTCCTGCATGACTGAATAATCTATGGTTCTGCCATCAATACGTGGCGGCGTACCCGTTTTAAGGCGACCCGCTGGCAGACCAATTTCTCTTAATCTTGCAGCCAGCGAAACAGCTGGCGGATCGCCAGCACGGCCAGCCTGATAGTGACTAAGACCAACGTGCACCAAACCCGCCAAAAAAGTACCGGCAGTCAGAACAACAGATTTTGCTGAAAACCGTAAGCCAATATTAGTGACGACACCAACCACTTTGTCGCCATCCAAAATAATGTCATCTACCGCCTGCTGGAATAGCCAAAGATTTTCTTGATTTTCTAGGCGATGGCGAATGGCTGCTTTATAAAGGATACGATCAGCCTGAGCTCTTGTTGCACGAACAGCTGGGCCTTTGCTTGAATTCAGAATGCGAAATTGAATACCGCCTTCATCCGTTGCGGCCGCCATGGCGCCGCCCAAGGCATCAATTTCTTTTACCAAATGCCCCTTACCAATCCCGCCAATCGAAGGGTTGCAGGACATTTGGCCTAAGGTTTCAATGTTGTGGGTAAGCAATAAGGTTTTCTGACCCATGCGCGCAGCAGCAAGCGCAGCCTCGGTTCCCGCATGGCCGCCACCCACAACAATCACATCAAATTTCTCGGTGTAATGCATCCAAGTGATTATTTCTAATAGAAAGGGGTGTATCTTACTTTAAAGCCTTGCCCGCGTCATGTTTTAACTCGATGTTTCACGTGAAACATATGTCAAATTACAAATTAAATAAAACCGAAATATTTTGTTAACATGATTCGCATAATATCCCTATAATACTGGTCGGGTTGGTATGCTTATTGCTCCTTAGTTAGCAGGTTAACAGGGGCCCAGATATTAAAGCCTTCTTAAAGTTTATTGATACAGGAGAAAAAAATGAAAAAATTATCATTCATCGTTGCAGCACTTTTAAGCTTATCAGCTTTAAACGCACACGCTGACGTAGAAACAGCACAAAAATTAGCAGCGAAATACGAAACAATCGCTAAAAACATTAACCCAGCTTCTACAGGTCTTTCTGTAGATGATGGTAAAGCATTCTTTAACCGTGAACTCACTATCAAAGGCAAACAAGTTGCTTGTGCTTCATGCCACACAACAAACCCAGCTAACGATGGCAAACACATGGTAACTAGCAAGCCAATTCGCCCATTGGCACCAGCAGCAAATGACAAACGCTTTACTTCAGTTGATAAAGTTGAGAAAAACTTTACTAAACACTGTAACGACATCATTGGCCGCGATTGCACAGCGCAAGAAAAAGGCAACTTCATTGCTTACCTTTTGTCAGTTAAGTAATTAGGTAACATCTCCTTAAAATGCGATACGTTTGGGACCCCCTCATCAGAATTTTTCACTGGTCGCTGGTGGTCGCTTTCGGTATCGCATTTTATACACACGCATCGGAATGGGATCGCGTTATTCACGTTAGAGCTGGCTATGTCGCTGGCGGCATTATCATTTCACGCATTATTTGGGGATTTTTGAATACTGGTTACGCCAGCTTTCAAAGTTTTCCACCAGAACCTGAACGCGCTGTTAAGTATGTTTGGCGCACATTTCAGGGCAGAGCTAAACCTTTCGTTGGGCACAATCCTGCTGGCTCACTTGTTATCTATTTAATGCTCATTGCTGGTCTAATGACCGTCACCAGCGGCTTCTTTGTTTATAACGATGGCTGGTTATTTAATGCACCCGCCTTGTTGCACGACCTTCATTTTTACAGCGCTTGGGCATGGCTGATGCTTATTTCACTCCATGTCACTGGAGTGATTACCGAAAGCATTCTTCATAAAGAAAATTTAATTATTCCAATGTTCACGGGCGTGAAGCACGATGTGCGAAATGCGGTTGAGCCAAAAAACAGCGACACTGTTTCACGTGAAACATATCGCACCTTTGCTATTCTGGGTGCGCCGTTTAGATGGTTTTTGAGACTCTTTGTGAGAAACAAAGACTAGACTCAGAAAATAAGTTTATTTTCCGATACAGAACTTACTAAAAATCTCGCCCAGCAAATCATCGGGCGTAAACTCTCCAGTAATACTATTTAGCGCTTCTTGCGCCATTCGTAGATTTTCAGCAACGATTTCCGATTGATTGATGGACTGAATTCCCACGGCCAAAAACTGTTCCACTTGCTTAATCGCTTCAAGATGGCGCGTTCTCGCCATAAAAACACCCTCGCTAGTAGACTGCCAACCAATCAGCTTTAGCAAATGCTCACGCAACAAATCCAAACCATCGCCCGTTTTGGCCGACAGATAAATATGCAGCTCTTGATTAATCTGTTCCACACTCGGAGACTTTGAGTTCAAATCAATCTTGTTATGAACCCAGATTTTGGGAAAATCTTTCGGCAATCGCTCTATAATCGATTTTTCTATTTCGGTGATGCCATGAGTTGAGTCAACCAATAATAATGCGATATTGGCGTTTTCTAGAGCCCGCCATGTTCGAGCAATACCGAAGCGTTCAATTTCATCTTCCGTCTCACGCAAGCCTGCCGTATCCACGACATGTAGCGGTATTCCATTGATTTGTATGGCGCTTTTAATAGTATCTCGGGTTGTGCCAGCAATCGAGGTCACAATCGCGACTTCTTCGGCTGCCAATTGGTTTATCAAGCTCGATTTTCCAACATTAGGCTGACCGACTAAAACAACAGTCATCCCTTCGCGTAATAAATTACCCTGTTTCGCTTCACCGTAAATTTTTTGCAAGGCCAACAAAATATCTTTGATCTTTTGCTCGACATTACCCTGGGTAATAAAATCGATTTCCTCTTCAGGAAAATCTAAACAAGCTTCCACATACATTCGAAGTTCAATCAAACGGTTTAACAACAGATTAATCCGATTTGAAAATTCCCCAGACAATGAACGCATCGCGCTCTTGGCAGCCTCTGTTGTCGCCGCGTTAATAACATCCGCCACAGCTTCCGCCTGCGCCAAATCCATTTTTTCGTTGAGATAGGCACGACGCGTAAATTCACCTGGCGCGGCTTGGCGAGCGCCTAAAGCCAAACAACGACCTAACAAGATTTGCAAAAGGGCAGGGCCGCCGTGCGCCTGGAGTTCTAAGACATCTTCACCTGTATAAGAATTAGGTGCGGCGTAGTAAATGGCTATGCCACGATCAATAAGCTGATCGTCAGCATCCATGAAAGGTAAATAAGCCGCATAGCGCGGCTTAGGACAGTGACCTAATATTTTGGTCGCGATAGATTGGGCTGCAGGCCCCGAAACACGCACAACACCAATGCCGCCAGAGCCTGAAGCCGTTGCAATTGCGGCAATGGTCTCTGTTTTGTTAGTTGCGACCTGCATTTCCTTTTTTCTTAGCTAGAGCGCCAGCATGAATCAAATGGTTGATGCGAGCTTGCTGTGCAATCGACAGAATGTTGTTAACTAGCCAGTAAAGCACCAAACCAGCTGGGAAGAAGAAGAAGAAAATGCTAAATACAATAGGCATCACTATCATCACCTTAGCCTGCACTGGATCTGCTGGCTTAGGATTCAATTTGGTTTGAATCAACATCGTGGCCGCCATCAAGATAGGAAGCAAGCCGATTGGCATGCCACCCAATAGAGGCAACCATTGTGGGAGATAACCAAACAAAGTGTCAGGCGCTGAAAGATCTTGAATCCACAACATAAACGGCGCATGGCGCATTTCCACGCTACCTAATAGCATCCAATAGAGCGAGATAAATACAGGGATTTGCACCAAAATTGGCAAGCAACCACCCATCGGATTGATTTTCTCTTTCTTGTATAACTCCATCATCGCTTCTTGCATTTTTTGACGGTCATCGCCAAATTTCTCTTTCAAGCTTTGCAAGCGAGGCGCTAATTCACGCATTTGCGCCATGTTGCGATAACCCGCAGCTGACATTGGATAAAACGCCAATTTAATCAAAATGGTCAGCAGAATAATTGCCACGCCCCAGTTGTGCACAAAATCATTAATAAATGAAAGCACCATAAACAAAGGAGAGGCGATAAAAGTAAGCCAGCCATAATCCACCGTGTATTCAAGGCCTGGCGCCGCTTTAATCAAATCATCGTGGCTTTGCGGACCCATATACAATTCAGCTGAAATCGTTTTTGAAGCGCCTGGCGCGATCATGCCCAAAGCTGACTTGGCACCAACAGCATAAACTTTATCGCTCAACTTGTTGGTGTAAAACTCTCGAGATTGTTGTGCTGCAGGAATCCAAGCGCTTACAAAGTAATGCTGTACCAAGCCGATCCAACCATCTTTTGATGTTTTGGATAAATCTTCTTTCGCCATTTCAGTGAATTTAACTTTTTTATACTTATCCGCATCAGTGAAATAGGCTGCACCAGTAAATGTAGGCATCATTCTTGAGCCTTGATTAGATTCACTGTCATGCACGATTTGGTAATACACCCAAGGATCAATGGCGGTATTTGATGCGTTATTAATTTGGTAATCTACTTTCACAACGTAGCTACCACGGGTAAATGTATAGGTTTATATGACCTTTACACCAGCCGCATTCGCCGCTTCCAAAGCCACTTGCAGCGTATTTTGGTCTGCTTTTAATTGATAGTTTGAAGATGCACTCGTGAAAACGGTTTTGTGCGTTGGCAAATCGTTGCCGATTAAACCAGATTGCGCCACATAAACTAAAGGCAATTGACGGTCATCAAGCAATACAAAATCTTGCTGGTTTGAATTATCTGCATGGTGCTGAAGCAACTCTATACGGCGAATATCACCACCCATCGTGTCAATTTCAGCTTTGTAAGTATCCGTTTCAACAACCACCCTTTTATCTGAGGCCAACTGAAACACTTTCTCAGTGACCGCAGGTGCAGCTTTTGGCGTATCTGCTTGAGAAGTCTCAACCGAAGCAGGTCTAACTGCATGTTTCTCTTGCCAAGTGCTCCAAAAGAACAAAATTGAAAATGACAACACTACAAATAAAATTAATCTTCTGACGTCCATTTTTTAGTCTTTAACAATAAATTTAGGGAATAGGGTCATGACCACCTGCATGCCAAGGATGGCATTTAGACAATCGGCGAATAGTATAAAAAGAACCACGGATAGCGCCATGCTTTTCTATCGCTGCATAAGCGTAATGCGAACAAGTTGGGCTAAAACGACATTGCTGACCAATAAAAGGGCTTAACAACCACTGATACCCTTTGATGAATAACAATAAAAGCTTAGCCACGTCTATTTTCTACCAACGATTACTTCTTATTTAATTTGCCGACTAGCATATCAAACTCTTGCACAATTTCGTTGTAATTTTTAGCGCAAAAGCTTTTTTGAGGGCGGATAATGAAATCAATACTATTAAAGTTTGATTTATTTGTTCTGAACAACTCACGCAACACGCGACGCATATAGTTTCTATTAACAGACAAACGTGCGACTTTTTTACTTACCACCAAGCCCATACGGGGAAAGCCCAATTGGTTAGGCTGGTAATGTATTACAAGCGTAGGGGCTACGATCCGTTTGCGGAAACTAAAAACGGATGAAAATTCATCCGTTTTTAATAGTTTTAATTCGCTTGGGAGCTTAGCGTCAAGCAACTTAGCATCAAGGAATTTAGCATTCATACCTAATCCATGCACGGCGTCACCGTGCAATTAGGTAAATTAAACTGCTAAACGAGCGCGGCCCTTGGCGCGACGAGCAGCGATAACTGCACGACCACCACGAGTTTTCATGCGAACCAAGAAACCGTGAGTACGTGCGCGACGAACTTTTGATGGTTGATAAGTGCGTTTCATTATGTTTCTCCGATGACTCTTACAAGTCTCAAATACCTAAAGGGGCACAATTAGACACCAATACTCACTTGGCTGTCAATCAATATTTATCAAATAAACCCGATAAAGTGAATAAAAAATACAGACTTAGGCTGTGGATAAGTTTCCCCAAACAGGCTAAAATGAGCCTGCGAATTTTAATAAAAAATCTCTTCTTTTCTTTCAAGAATTTCAGAGTTTTTAAATCAAAAACAATAAGTTGTTAATTTTTAGGATTTCGGGCAACCGATGGATAATTTTTGGGCTGCTTGCCTAGGGCGTTTTGAAGAAGAACTCTCTCCGCAGCAATTTAATACTTGGATAAAACCACTGCACTTTAAGGTTGAAGAGCAAACCTTAACCCTTTTTGCGCCCAATAGGTTTGTGCAGCAATGGGTGAAGGATCGCTTTTTATCCAGAATTAATGACTTTGCCAAAGAAAAATTAACGCATGCAATTACCGTCGATGTATTGCTACTAGATGGCCACAAAGCTGAAAACATTAAGAGTGTCGACGCCCTAATCAATAGCAGTCCGCAAAAGCCAAAAATTAAAGTGTCTCAAGCGGATGAAAAACCTGCAAAAAGCACAGCTGAAAAACAGCGTGTGGAAGCACCGGCAAAGAAAAAACTGCTAGCAGAGAATTCGGGACTTAACCCAACATTCAAATTTGATAATTTCGTTACAGGTAAAGCCAACCAATTAGCACGTGCGGCGGCGGTTCAAATTGCCGAAAACCCTGGCAATGCTTACAACCCTTTATTTATCTACGGTGGTGTGGGGCTAGGTAAAACCCACTTACTACAAGCCATTGGTAACCATTTAAAAATCTTACGTCCAGAAGCAAAAATTAAGTATTTGCATGCTGAGCGTTATGTGTCCGATGTGGTAAAGGCTTATGAAAACAAGGCTTTTGATGAGTTTAAGCGTTTATATCACTCGCTAGATATGTTGTTGATTGACGACATTCAATTTTTTGCCAAAAAATCACGGACGCAAGAAGAGTTTTTCTACGCGTTCAACTCACTCATTGAGTCTAAAAAACAAATTGTGATTACCTGTGATACTTACCCGAAAGAAATTGAAGGGGTAGAGGAGCGCTTACGAACAAGATTTAGCTGGGGCTTAACAGTCGCTATTGAGCCGCCAGAGCTTGAAATGCGGGTGGCGATTCTTCTCAAAAAAGCGGAAGAAGCCAACATTACGCTTAACGAAGAGGTTGCCTTCTTTGTTGCCAAACAAATTAGATCTAGTGTGCGTGAATTAGAAGGTGCGCTTAACCGTATTGTGGCGATGTCTAAATTTACAGGTCACCAAATTGATCTACATTTAGCAAAAGAGGCATTAAAAGACTTAATCGCTGTTCGTGGTCGTCAAATCACCATCGAAAATATCCAAAAAACGGTCGCGGATTATTTCAAAATTAAAGTGGCTGAGATGTACAGCAAAAAACGTGCTCGGAATGTGGCCAGACCTAGGCAAATTGCAATGGCATTAGCGCGTGAACTCACCAACCATAGCTTTCCTGAGATTGGTGAAGCTTTTGGTAGCCGCCACCATACAACTGTGATGCATGCGTGTGACGAAATTGAACAGTTAAGACAAAACGATACCACCGTGGCTAGAGATATTGGATTTTTAATACAGGTGATTCGAGATTAAACAAAAGCTGTAAATAAGCTGTGGGTAAA
>JACCDY011149935.1_pt1 | contig 10497 bp, 5 predicted proteins | sample 7446391 | NCBI WGS metagenome assembly JACCDY01 (sample SAMN15323451, study PRJNA562643) | freshwater metagenome | isolation source: river surface water | place: USA:Blue River Watershed | collected 2017-08-18
ATGCACGCGTCGACGTAATACAGAGCCTTCTGTCACAAACGCCCAGTCCAACTGTCAAACAACACCTTGGCCTTGCGCAACTGCCGGCGCACAAAACCCACACGCAGTTTAATTAAGCCGCCATTCGCCTCAAGCGCCGCGCGCTGTTCAACAATGCGGTGCAGCACAGCCTCGCAGGTGGTGTAGCCCTTTAAGTCCCAATCCCAATAAATGGGGTAATACAGCAAAGCGCCTGCCACCAGTTCATCCAAGGTCAGACGGCGCTGCCGTCTTTCAAACGCAGTGGCGTTTTCTGCTCGGTCTTCGGTTAGGCCCCAGCCTGCATAAAAAGGCTGGCCATACGTCACCACCTTTTTGCCGCGCAGCAGCGCATCAAAGCCCGTCAGAGATGTCATGGTGTGCACCTCGTCACAGGCGTCAATGCAACTGACAACTGAAACACCCGCCTCCACATGATTTGCATACCGACATACCGCTTCTAATGCAACTCTACCTTTTCTGTTGCTACTCAGCACATCGGGGTGAGGCTTGTAAACAATATATGCATCAGGTCTTGCTGCGCGTACTGCAGCTAACAAATCCAAGTTGGTTCGAACTAAAGTGCAGCCTAATCGAATAGACGAATCGTCCTCGACCTGCCCCGGCACCAACACCACTACCCTGCCTTGCGACTGCCATAAAACCGACTCGCGAGGCTCAAGGTTGTATTTAGTAATGCCATGTTGCACAATGAGTTGACGAACTTTTTGTGCATTCGCTAAATCTTCTGAAGAAAAAGATCTGTTCATCAACATATTCTCTAAATCCGATGGGCGGGTGGCGTCGAAGTAAATTCCACGCTTATCCATCACCAAAGAAAGTGGGCGAATTAAATCTGAACCTAAGCCTACGGAGCGAACAAAGCCATCTTCAATATGGAGAAGCTTGGCACAGGTTTTCTGCGCAATATCCGTTAGCCCCTTAGGTGGTTCAGCCCCCCAAAAAACTAATGTATCGTCGCTTGTAAAAGAAAGTTTTTTAGCAGCCTGTGCGCTAGGTAAAAAACTAACCAAGTTGGGACGTAACCCAAGCATTGGCTTTAAATTTGCAGCTTTCCAACGCCTAAACCCAACACCGCAGACTCGCCCTTTCCGATGTTCGCCATGCATACGGGTGGTTATTTCTTTTTGGCGCACCAACCAGTCAACCACGTCCATCATTTGTCCGCGCTGATGGGTCACAGGATTTAAATAGCGCGTGTAGTGAATGTAGGCAGCAGTAAATAACTCACGAACGCTGCGCTGGCGTGTCCGCCGAGCCCAAGCTGGTGATTGCGCACTACGATCATCCGTCACCCCCCACCCCGCGTACCACGGCACACCAAAGCACACAACCCGCTTGCCCGCCAGCAAGGCCTCAAAGCCCATGGTGCTGCTAACTACATACACCTTATCCATAAACTGCAGTAAACTCATGGGGTTGATTGCGTCTCGCAGTACTACTGTGTCACCATTTGACTGCACGTCCGCTAAGTAGCCCATCTTGCGGCCAGAGGACACCTCTGGGTGTGTCTTGACATAAATGGTGGCCTGCGGGTTTTCTTCCTTGGCAGCTGCAAGCATTTCCGCGAATGTTTGCGCCACGGCCCAGCCCAACACAACGCTCATGTCACCCTTCGTTTGATCAACCACCAACACGCGCGATGTCAGCATGTCGTATTGAGCGCTGATAAGCCGCCTTAAATTAAAGTCAGCCGCATGGTTGTATTTGCTCAAGGCCTTTTCCCGTAAAAGATACACGGCTTTGTCTACAAATTCCTCATAACCAAACAACACGTCGGTTGAACTTGAGAGCAAATTTTCAATTGAACTAGGCCTCGTGCTGTCGTAGTAAATGTCCAGCTCATCTACCACCAGCGACAAAGGTGGAAAGTGGTCGCCCGTGCCGTAGGAGCGCAAAAACCCGTCTTCAAGCGAAATAAATGGCAAGCCGTGTTTCTTAGCAAACGCACGAGCGGGAAGAGGGGATGACCGCAGACCCCAGCCCACCAAGGTGTCAAACCGCCTCTGGACCAAACCCAGCCACGGCCACCTAATCAATGCCACGGGCTGCCCCAGCAGGTGATCCAAGGCCGGAAGCTGCGACAACTTGCGCGAAAAACTAGCTAGTCGAGGCTTCAAGCAAACATCATGCTTCGCTGGGCCTTTAGACGACAGCAAGCTCGTCATACTCAAGAACCAAGCACTCATGAAAAGACCTATACGTTTTGCCAGACAGGCCGATAACTGAGACATGGGGACGGTTGGCAAAAATTATTACTCTTCATGAAAACGTAATTAGCGTAAGAATTAATAACAAAAAATAAATAAATTTATCAGCACTCACCATGAAATAAACAATGAATAAAAATCAGCTAACCACAGCATGAGAAAATTATGCGGCAGTAAAAACACACAATACAAATAACACGTGATAAAAAAAACCAATCAAATTCATTCCAAACAAGCAAGCCTTCAATTAAAAACTCGCACACCCAAGAAATAAACTAACTTAACATACAAACAAGTCGAAATACTTTTCAAAAATTAGTCAATCAAACTTAAAAAATCCACAGGACAATCACCATCTACAAAATAAATATCATCACCAAAATGAAGTATCTTGTTCAACGGATAAACAAACTGCCGAAAGCCTGAATATACAGAAAGATATAAGCAATAGCGATCAGTTGGCAAGTGCGAACTAATACGCAATCCATCCCAAAAAACCATACAACAGTCTTCATCTAATTTACGAGATAATGATATGGAGTAAATATTATCTTCGCTCACGAAATTAATTTCAACATAAAGTGCCTTTATAGAATCCAAGGTCTTAAACAATTTAAGTTTACGATTAAAATAGATCATCCCATTTTTAACAGTCAATGACGCCGAGATAGGCGGACGAAATATAATCCCATCCCCATTTACCAATCTAAATATACTTGTGAATTGACGCTTAACCAACTCCATTGCAGCACCTGAATGTCCAAAATCCTTTAACATATTTACATGAACACCCCGAACTTGCTTTCCTTTTATTCCAAAAGAGGCATCATCATCATTCTCTGCATACGAATAGTTAACCCTGCGATTAGAAAGAAAGGGCAGATAATCAGTAAAATCATAATGTACACGCGCTTTTACACCAAGAGAAAAGCGCATGAGTTCATTTTGACTTTGATACTCATAAAGCTTTATCTGAGGTATATCTATATAAAAATAGGAACTCGAATAATCATCCACATAATCAAGCGCAACGGTACCCCCTTTAGAATTACCATAAAATATCAGATCAGATTCACCAAGAGCATATTTTGCCCGCAAACCTTCAATGAGACTAATAACTATTGATTTTATCCTATAGCCTGAAGATGTTGCATACATGTAATTACCATAAACAGACTCCCGATCCTGAAAAGCCAAAATCAAAGTATGTTTAGATAATCTATCCTGAAGGGAAGTAAGTGCACTCAAACGATAATTAATATTATCAAAATTACTAACCCCAGGAAATGTAATCAGAATTTTTTTTGGATTAAATGTATTACCTGATAGAGAGTAATATACTGCTTCACCTTCGAGTGAATGTGCGACGATGCTGTGTTTTGCGTCAAATACCAATTGATCTGGATGATATTGCTTTTTATCCGATACCTCAATAGAGACAGAGCATGGATTACCTTTTATAAGTATGATTCTTTCATCCGATTGCATAGGAATATTGGTAAACCATTTACCAGGCTTTCCGCTTATAGAAATGAACGAATCAGCGATTTGCACGACTATAAGAGCGTCGGACAATGTGATGTCTTCCCGAAATTTAATGTGTCCGAACATATTTTATTAAAAAATCAACAAAGGCAACAACATCAAACATAACCAGCAAACAAGAAATAATGCAGCCAGGTCAGTAGATCAAAACGCTTAAACATAACTATGACGGCCTATTATTATTTCAATTTGGATCACTAAAAATTATCAACAATTAGTCGATTAGCTCACATGCATTTACATGCATAGTAAATACATACACGCTTTTGACAAAGTAATATACCAGCGACTCCATAATTTTAATAGTTAAGAACATTATTACAAAGTCTTGCCTCATTTAAACGAGCCCATGCTGCGTCATTAGAGTACAACGAATTTTGACTCAAATATCTGACCCAAGTGGCTTCAGCTCTAAAATAATCACCTTTAAGCTGTGCAATCTCAGCAAATTGAACTAATCCTTGCGGAGTAGCCTTCACTTTTTCTTCATGACTAGTCATCACCGAATATGCACCGTCAATATCCCCACAATTACGAAGTGCAATGCATAACTGCAGAGGAGCATCATCAAATATTTTACAGATTTTACTCCAACAAACAACCGCATCCTTCCAATTGTTCTTTAAAGAATATAAGGCCGCCCATTCATAAACAATCAAATCCACCTCTCCAAACCTTCCCGTTAGGAATGACAAATCATTCACAGCATCTTTGTATTTAGACAATTTGCGTTTCGCTGCAACCTGAGTGACCCCATCTTCGAGCGGCATTGCCTCCAATCCTTCAGGATACAACTTATGTAACAAATTCAAAGCAAGCGTATGTTTTTTACTCAATATATGCAGACGAGCAATACTCCTACGCCAAAATCTATCCGAACCATAAATAATCTTATATTCTACCAATGTATCATTAACATATTCATGATGTAAAAGTTCAATCTGACTTCTCACTAAAATTTGAAAAAGAATCCTACTCTCAATCAATACGCCCCTCGAAAAGTTCAAAGATTCAAAAATATAATTCCAATCTCTTCGCGCAAGAGCATCGTAAATTATTAAACTTAAACTAGGCATAAGCTTGTCTTCCAAAACGCCCTCAAGTGATATTCCAGCTTCCGCCATGCACAATGCTCGAACATCAAAATATTCATCAGATAACTCCATTTGATCAATATGAGTTATAGCACTTATCCAATCCATTTTGTCGACTAAAAAATTAAGCTTCTCGATTTCGAGTTTCGATTTTAAATGCCTCAAATCATCAAAAGAATTTTCTAATTTAACTAATTGCTCGTGTGCTTCAACAAAGCGGCCCAACATTCTAAGAGCCTTAAGCAACTCAAATCGAGCCTCAAACTCGTCACTCGAGCGATTTGAATCAGGTACCGATGCCAAATATTTGCGCCATCGAGATGCTGCTAAAGCCCACCTATTAGCATCGCTTGCAGCTTTCGCATATTGCCACAATAAATTATTGTCTGGTCGAACATCTGAATTGTCCAGCTCTAGAATTTCTTTAAAAACCCTTTCACAGCTTCTACCATCTTTAAAAGGGAAAAAATCATCCATTCTTTTTCTATATTGAGATGAAGGGACGCCATTAGTAGCAAGTAATGATTCCGTAGAATTCACAAGCTCCCCAGCATCGAACACAACGGGCCCAAAACCGTTTTCTATGTAATTAAAGTATCCTTGATTATAATGCCCTTTTGAGAAAAACTCATCTCTATCGAATTGATAATATATTGTCGACTTACCCAGAATAGCCATTTCAAAGGCAACAGAAGAGTAATCCGTAACCAAAAATGATGATTTTAGAAAAAGTGTCTGTATTGATGTAGCGTCGTGATCAAGAACTTCAATGTGATCAGGCAACTGAAACTCATGTAAATATGGTTGAATATTAGCATGAGGGAAAAAAACAAATTTATATCCATACTTGTCTGCTAAAGATTTAATTTGATCACTTTTAAGGTATGCACTCCAACTTTTAAAATACACACTTTTGACAAAATCATCCAATAATTCACGCTTTGTTCCAGTCAATACTCTCCCAAGCAATGACACTCGCCAAGTTGGCATTACAAGAACGATCTTTTCAGTTTTAATATCTGATTTAATTAGAGCATCATGACGTGGAAGCCCCGTTAACTTTACCTCTTTTTTTGTAAACTTATATCGACTATAGTCGCCCGCAATAGACTCAAACTCGCCATAACCCGATGTCAAGAATAAGTCAAATCGCTTTTTGTTTGGCGCAAACAGATGCGATTGATCATTATGGATGACACCATGTTGCAAAAATATAAATGGCTTAGATCCAAGTGATCCATCTTTAAAATAATCCATTACGAATTGTGCAGCATGTGAACTAATTATTTTTTCACAAGATCGTAATGCTCGCTGGTGCTCATCACTTCCGAAATCTATGAGATTAAATTTTTCATTTTCAAGGCGCAACCAATCTGTCGTTTTTTTTCTCAAAACAAAACATATGGATTGATCAGGATGATTTTCTTTTATGTACCTGTATAGATGCTCGGCATTATCATCTGCCTGATTATCGCGATCCATGAAAAGCCATGTACCTTTAAACTTATCAACAATTTTGTAGCGCTGCATTGTCGATAGAAAAGATTTCTTAATAGTCTCGACTGTTATTAACTGTGGTTGCAACTTATTTTTAATATATAAATCGGCCTTTACGCCCCCTACTTCAAGGAGCAAAAATTCTTTAGGATTAATTTTATTAAAAGGAACCCAGATACGACGCTCAAACTGGAATGTTTTATTAAAATACCGATATTCAATCGTTTTTGCATACACAGGAATAACATCAAGTCGACCAACTTTAATTATTTCAACGGTTTCTTCTGCGCAAAAGAATGAAATCAGGATTTGATTTTTCACAAAATCATACTCCAACAAATCAGCACGCTGGTAACCAAGCTTCTCTGACTTAAAGATATTCAAAATTCCATTTTTATCTTTATAAGTAACTCCTGGGGTGTAAATCGCTTGAATTAACGAAGTGTTTATAATACTAAAAACATCATCAATTGCTTTGTAAAATGCTCGAATAACATCTCCAGATTGCGACTCATAAATCCCAGGCGTCTCTATTGCTGCTCTAATCAGAGGAATTAACTCAAGGAAAATGTTGTATTGAACAATCGGTAGCAACTCACCTCCAGACCTTAATGCTTGTGCATTCGTGTAATCGTAAAACTGCCCTCCCTTTAAAGAAAAATCGGCAACCTTGTGCGACACTGATTGAAGGCTACTTTTTGGAGTATTTTCGTAATAATTAGCTGCAGCCACCAAAGCCACAGACGACATTGTTGTTTTTGATAGATACGAGTGGAAAAATGTAATATTTTGAACAAATGAAGGACTCAGTGATATTTCGTACATATCCAGCTGATGCATCATCTTTGCATTAAATATCCAAGCTGGCGAGCATTTAATATGCATATTTCCAAGTGCACTAACCGAGATAATTCGATGTCTAATGGACATCAATTTTTTAACTTCAGATGATTGATTAGTTTTTTTTGTCTTTATGTTATAAGAAAGAAGATTTGATATAACTATACTCGGTAATTTCGATTTTTTATCGCCCAATATTTTATCTATTTCTAAAAAATAATTTTCATCAACTAAGTCGTCAGCACAATGAAAGGCTACCCAATCGTTTCTAACAAAAGATAGCATACTACTATCGAAAAATGAGTCATGCGATTCTTCAATTTCATATAACTCTATATTTTTTGGGTATGCACTTTTATATTTATTTGCTACATCTAAGTTATATTCATCATATTTCTGAACACACAGGATCAATTGCAAGGATTTTTCAAAATCTAACTTTTGTCTGACTATGGATCGAATGTACCGTTCAAAAAATTCACTTTTTAGAGGGACAGTAACTACTAAACTATACAGACTATTTGCTTTATTATTTGTACGGCTCACTGAAGACCTAAATTTATGAGCTACTCTAAGGTATCGGTAAATTTCTTTGCTGAGAATAATGCGCCTCAGCACTGCGTGCTTGAGCACCATATCTTTAAAAAAAAGATAGGGATTATTTATCAACTTCTTGAATTTTCTTTGAATGATCATAACTTGAAGAATTTCTCAAGATTAAAATTAACGTCAGATTTATGATTCGATTTAGCAGTTAAATCATTAGCACAGAACGAGTGGGGTCTAGATCCTTTTTTTTGATTAAATAATTGATGCCAATACATCACTGATGATTTTGATCGAGCATTAAAGTAATAACATATATCAGTGGCAGGTACTCCAACACCTTCGCAGAATCCAGTCCATGGAACTAAAAATGTTGCCAAATTTATGTCATATTGACCTCTAAATTTATTCTCCATAAAGGCATCGATCTCGTTTTTATATTGACTCCAGACCAATTCATAAATACTCTTTTTCAACGGTATGTATGTATGCACTAGTGGATTGTCTATCGTTATGTCATATTTTTTTTCAATAATTTTCTTGAATGTAGCATTGCACCAAGTGTAGGAGTACAAACCCCTTGGTTTTTCATTTGCCGAATACTTTTTAAAGATACAAAAATAGATGCAACTCCGTTGGGTAAAAAAAAGTGACTTTTATGTAATGGTCTTGCCACAAAAACATCGTCGTTAAAATATATAAAATTTTCTGATAATCCTGGTATGTTGTGCAAACACGCCTCTATTACATGAGAATTAAATGTAGGTAGATACTTGCTACTTATAATGTCCTTGTGGTCTATTATTTTAATATCACTATCTGAAGTTACCCATGTTGGACGTTGCATGTCTGTAACTACATATATATGCCTTACCCAAGGCATATTTTTTTTGACACTTTCAACTGAATATCGCAACTCATCATTGTTAGCAAACCGCGCTGAGTCCAATGCATGTAACCCAAATTTCTCTTCGCATGTTGCTGCTTTAGTTTTTTTAAAGCTATTTTTCCATTTTGAATCAGTATCATCTACCCATGTATAAACTACATCTATCTCCAGCTTATTCTCTAAAGCTTGATTGATAAACTCTTCGTGCCTAATGAGCGTTTGCTCTTCATCTATTGGACATTTTATTTCATTCAAAATTAGAGGGTTTCTTTTAAGAAAAAAATCACGAATAAATAAAGATGGATTCTTTGCTAATTTTATAAGTTTAGACATTTACAGCCTTTATTAACTAAATTCCAAACACCACTTTTGCGCTCACCGCAATTTGGTAAATCACTTGGGTCATGTCTTTCCAGAACTGACGGTCTTTTTCGTCAACCTTGGGCAGCACCAACACTTGGTCACCAGCGCGAACATTCACACTTGACATGTAGCTCCCTGGGTTGGTTTGTTCAAAGCTGCCGTCGCGCCTAGCTACCACCACTCGGCTGTTGTCTGCGCTCTGGGTGTAGCCACCTGCTCTGTTGATGTAGTCAGTCAAGCCCAACTTCTTGTCAAAGGCCACAGCATTTGGAAACAACACTTCGCCACTAATAAGCACCAAACCATCTTTACGAGGTATGCGCAGCACATCGCCGTTTTCTAGCAGTAGTTGATTGCGGTCTGCAGCTTGGGCAATTTGCACTTGGCCCATGGGCTCTATCTTCTTAGCGCGCTCGACCCATTGCAAGGTGAGGTCAGCCTCGTCTTTGCGCAAGCGGGCTTCGTCGCTGCTACCACTGCGTGCTGTTAGCAAGGCCGCTTCTAGGCTACGCAGGCTAGTAGCCAGCATTTCTTTTTGGCGCTGCTTCACGCTTTGCCTAAATAGCTGCAGGCTTTCTGCCTCGGCATCGGGGCGTAGCTGAATGTCTTTCATCAGCTGTCCCAGCGGCGTGCCGTATGGCAGCACATATTCTTGAGAGCTGGTGTGTTCGCCCTCTACGCGCACGGTGATGGTGCCGGGTAGCTTGTCTGCCGTGAACTCCAGCTCGTCGCCATTGCTCAGGCTCACGTCAGCCGCCTTGGCCAAGGGGTAGTACTCGGTGTTGCGCACAGTGCCTGTGTTGCGCGTGATGCGCACATGTGTGGCGGATGCTTGGGGCTTGGCTTGTGCAGCCAGTGTTTGCACATTGGGTGTTTGGGTGGTTTGAAACTCAAAACGCTTCGCACTTTGCACCAAGCCGCCCACCATGACGGTGTGTTGACGAGGGGGCACAAACACCACATCGCCATCGCTGAGCTGAATGAGGGGCATGGTGCCGTTGAGCATGAAGTCATACAAGCTAGCAGTGGCACGCACCTGCCCTGCCCGCTTGACTTGCACATCGATAAAGGTGCCACGATCTGGATCGATACCGCCCGCTTGATCAAGGAAGTGCAACAGGCTGTCCATGCTGGTGCCGTTGTACAGGCCGGGGCGATTGACAAAGCCGCCTACAAATATGCGCACGGGCTGAGCCTCGGCCAAGCTGGCATAGCTGAAGACGTTGGACTTGAAAGACTTGCCTATGGATGTCTCAAACAAACGCTGCAAGTCTTGGTTGCGCACGCCCACCACACGCACGGGGCCTGCGTGGGGCACCAACACATTGCCTTGTGGGTCAACCACCAACAAGGCTTCAAAGTTGAATGCACCCCAAAAACGCACTTGAATCTTGTCGACCACAGCCACGGCGTATTCGGGGTTGAACTGTGTGGCACCCTGCCTAGCAAATGCCCCAGTGAACAGGTTGGCACC
>JACCDY010622033.1_pt1 | contig 10496 bp, 7 predicted proteins | sample 7446391 | NCBI WGS metagenome assembly JACCDY01 (sample SAMN15323451, study PRJNA562643) | freshwater metagenome | isolation source: river surface water | place: USA:Blue River Watershed | collected 2017-08-18
AAACAAAGGGACACTCACTTTGTTTGCCTTCTTTGTTTCAGCATCAACCCGTCGCTTTCTGCTGATCTCAGGTTTCGTCATTGATGTGAAAATCAATCGCGAACCGCATCTTCAAAAAAACTCTGATTTGTCAACCATTGGTCAAACGAAACAGATTTGATGACTCATTTAGCTGCAGATCGAACTGCTGTCCGAATAAAGATCGTGAGCGAATCACATCTTCTGTTTTGCGAATGATCTTATTGAAAAATTAGATTTCATTTCCCATCTCTGCGCCACCTCATCACACTGAGCGCTCCGTTGCCTTGGGAGGCTCTCGTTAGGTAGTGATCCTCTCCCGATCCCCGCGATCGCTTATCACTCTTCCTGCCGGGGGCAGCTCAAGGCGCGGACCCTTCGGGGTTTGCACATTTCCGAGCACCGGAGCAAGCAGTGAAGCGCCCGGCCTGTCACAGAAAAATCCTCTCGCCATGTTGAAAAGCTTTTTTAAGTACTTGGCTGCGGGCCTCTCGATGTTTACAGCATCGACCGCTATCGCCTACGACAATTCTCGTAGCCCCCCTTTCGAGGCGGCCAAGGCCGGGCGAGGATTCCAAAATATCAGCGTTCATCCGAATGGCGATGAATGGCTAATCTCGGAGTTCAGCAACGCATTGACTACTTACGATATCGGTTATTTGTTTATCTATAGTCTCAAAAATCACTCTTACCATCGTCTGGATCTTCCAGCGGATTACAGCTATCTCGGAGCCAGTTTTTCCTCCACGGGTGAGCAGATAGTTTTTGTCCGCCAGCCGCCTTCAAAAAAAGGGGGGCACGACGATGTCATGAATAGCTATGCTCGTGGCGAAATCGTGATCATGAATCGTGATGGCAGTGACTATCGCGTCTTGCCCATGCCGCCGAACCGGATTGTCTGTCCAAAGCTGTCACCGTCCGGGAAAAAGGTCGCGTATCTGGTGGCAAGTTCCGACAAACCGCCGGGACGAGGCACCTTCATGGCGTATTACGACATCTGGGAATTTGATTTGAGCTCTAAGGAAAACAAGCTTTTCGCAGGTCCGTTGACGTTTTATCACGCAAAGATGATCAGTTATTTGTCCGAGTCAGAAATCATTGTTGGCGGCATGTATCCCTTCGAAACGGGGACTGCTGAGCGTCCGGATTATCTGGGTCAGTATCAGAGCAGCCAGATTTTTCGCATCAAGCGAGGGATGCGGTTTGCTCCGGAGCCGAGTTACTACGATCTACCGTACGCAAAATATCCTACCGTCGACCGGCCGGGAAATATTTTTTACGAAACGGCTCCGTCGAAAATAGGTTTTTCTCTCACCAGAAAAGATACACATGGCAACACCACGATTTGGCGAGCACCGAGGATGAATATGGCTGCTGTTTCCCAGTATACGGTTGATCCCGGCGGGGCCTATGTGGCCTTCATCTATGGGGGGCCGCCGATCAAAAGCACGGAAGGAACGAGTGCTCTAGGCTACTTTGACCTGAAAACCGAAAAATGGATTTCGGTGAATCCTCCGCCGATGAGTGAATCTATTCTGATTCCGTTAAAAATAAATCAATAATGACCATCCGAGACCAGATGTCACACCAATTTCTTTTCAAGGAAAGCGTTCATGACATCCGAATTCGGAAGAATCTCGATACGGGAATTCAGCCTATTTTCACCTAGCTCATGGGTTCCCACAGCGTTCTACAACTGCGGCCCAGGGTATACCGATGGCATAAGAAATCCCAACGCAACGGGTCGAGAAGCTGAGAACGCCCGAGTCCATTTTTTCGAAAATTCAGATGGAAAAAGTGTGCCGAGCAAATTGGACGAAATGTGCCGATCGCATGATGCAGAGTCTGGCTACGCAATGGGAAAGCCCAATGAAGCGGAGCTCCTTTTCAAAGCCGACTCAAAATTTGTCTCCGGACTCGTCACAAATTTTTCTTCCTTCGAGCCCGTCGAGAAAGCCTACGGAACCCTGGCGATCTTCTCTTTCGCGGCAAAAATGGCTTTCTATGATGCGCCCAAAACCGCGCTGGAAGGGGTGAGCAATCAGATCGCCGCATGGGGCAAACAACTCGGCGCAGATGCGCGAAACCAGACACTGGCCGAGCTCACTCAATCCGATGGCACCGTCTATTCCTGCCTGCAGGATTCCGAAGGCAATTTCGTGTTCAGCTGCACTCGTGAAGATGAAGTGCAATCCGTGACCCTCGATGAAATGATGCGAGCCACCGGAGCGATACAGCAGTTCAAAGACGACTTTGGCGACGTCTATGAAGAAACCCAGCTCATTATCAATCCCTATAACCATCTCACCGAGGTGACCCATCGCTCCGACGGGGATGTGGATGCCGAGGGTGTCATCGTTGGCAAGCCCACACTGGAGAGACTGGAGAAATTCTTCGATCTCGCTGACATCGCGTACCAGCCCAATAATCCCGATGTTCAGCCGAATTTTTCTGATTCGACGTTTGGAGTGGAAGACGAAAACTCCACACAGGCGTCAGCCCTGTTGAATCATTTGAATATCCATTTAAGCGGCAGCAGCGAAGACGAACTTGACAGATGGTTTGCAGACGCTGAAGCCATCCGCCTGCAAGCCTACCAATGGAATGCCGTCGACAAGACCCTGCAGAATCTCTGGCTGAACGGTAACGACACGACACTGGCCGCCTACGACCTGCAATCGGTGATGGCATCGAACAACGCAGAGTGGGACACCCAGACGGGTACCTGGGACTATCTCGACTTGCCACCGACCTTCGAGGTCGAGCAATATATCCCGCAATTTTCAATCGAGTCGATCAATGATTTCGAGCACAGCCTCTCCGACTTTGATCTCGGACTCGAGAACAGCCCCTATGGCAATGTCAGCTTTGCCGACTATGGCTACTCCGTATGGTGGGGCGATGGCGGCAGCTCTTCCGATAACTGGTCCAACAGCTACATCGATCCTCTGGTCCTGAAGCTGGGCGGCGGCGCTGTCCACACCACCAACCTGCAAGGCTCGACGGTGATGTTTGACATGGCGGCCAACGGCACCAAGGTGCGCACCGGATGGATCACCCCGGACCATGCGTTTCTGGTGCGTGACCGCAACCGTAACGGCATCATCGATGACTCGTCCGAGATGTTCTCCGAGCGCACGTCAGCCACTGCCGCCACCGGGTTTGGCGCACTGGCCCAATTCGACAGCAACCGCGATGGCTGGCTCGATTATCGCGACCGGCTGTACAAGGAGCTTCGGCTGTGGACCGATATCAATGTCGACGGCATCACCCAGAAAGGCGAGCTGCGTACGCTGGGCGAGTTCGGCATCACGTATCTCGCGGTAAAAAATCCTGTCGCCAAAAACGTTTACGACAATGGCAACCTGATCCTGAATTTCAATCACTACGGCATCAGCAATCGACGCGGCTATGGCACGGGGCAGATCGCCGAGGTGTTGTTCAATTTTGGCGACACGCAGGCGGCCACTTCGATTTATCTCTCCGATCAGGCCACGGCAGTGCGAACGGCCGATGGGCGGACGATTCAGCTGCTATCGGACAAGTCCAGTCAGACGATCAATGCATCGATGAGTGGCATCAATCTGCTGGTCGGTGGCAAGGGGGATGTGCTCAACGCCGGGAATTCCCGGCAAACGCTGCTGATCGGTACAGGCGGCACGACGATGAACGGCAACGCCGGAAGTACCCATTTCGTGGTCAATGGCAGCGGAAATACCGTCAATACCGGAACAGGCGACTCGTTCATCGAAGTCAATGGCGATGCCAACACGATCAATGCGTCCAAGGGTGATGTGCACCTGGATGTCGATGGCAACCGCAACCGGATCACGATCGGCAGCAATGATTTTGTGGATCTTGGGGGAAGCGGCAATACGGTCTCGGCGGCAGGCAATGGCAAGGACAATCAGATCCTCATCAGCGGGCAGAAACAGACCGTCAGCCTCAGCAACTCGGATATCGCCTTGCAGGAGAACGCCAGCGCGACGGTGAATGGCCGGAACAATGACATCACGCTGGCCGGGCACAGCACGCTCTCAGGTAGTGCAAGCGGCGGCTCGCTGATGGTCTGGGGTGAGGACAATATCGCCACGGTCAGCAATGCTTTGGTGGGTCTGACCGAGGGCGCCGAGCTTCAGCTGACAGGCCGGAATGACCGGGTCGTGCTGGCCGGTGAGAATGAGCTGGTGGTCAAAGGCAGTGCGGCGGGGATGTCGGTGAACGTATTTGGCGAAGACAATCAGGTCACGATGACGGGCGGCTCGATCATGATGGCGGAAGGGGCGGAGCTGGATCTGGCCGGGCGCAGCAATGCGATCACGATGCTGGGCGATAACGAGCTGCATGCGAGCGACCGCGGGCAGCGCGTCGAGGTCTACGGAGACGACAATCAGGCCTGGGTCAACGGTTCGACTGTCACTGAGCACGGAACCGCCGATGTTGATCTGTCTGGCACGGGTAATTCGCTGCGGGCGACGTCCTCCCGACCGGATCAGGTGCAACGCGAAGCACTTGCGTACGACCGCCACCAGACGACGATCGAACACCTCTTTGAGGAATTCAAAGCAGCGCTGAACGTCAGCGTCGATCAGTACTGGCGCGATCTGCCGGCACCCAAACCCGAACCCTGGTTGATCGAGGCCCAGGCCGCGATGGACGCGGCAAGTAATACCGGGGGAGTTTTCTCGGACTATCATCTACCCGCCCCATCCCCGTGGCTCTCGGGGAGCTCGGGAAGCTTTGGCAGCGCGGTCAGCGCCGGAAACTTTGAAAGTCTGAACCTGTCGGCCCGTGCGACGGATCCATTGAATTACCAGCCATTGATTGCTACACCAGGCCCGGTGAGCCCGTCGGGCTCGTCGGGTCTGTTCAGCTGAACCGATACTGATTCACCGCGTCGCGAGTTTCACGTGCGACGCGGGCCGCAGCAGCGGTGAACACTTCGCCCGCCTCGGCTTTGGCGTACAAGATCGCACGCGATGAATTGATCATCATGCCGCTGCCGGCAGCCGAGCGTCCGGCCTTGACGGTCGCCTCAATATCGCCGCCCTGCGCACCAATACCGGGTACCAGCAGCGGCATGTCGCCGACGATCGCCCTGACCTGCGCGAGCTCTTGCGGGAAGGTGGCACCGACCACCAGCCCGCATTGTCCGTTGCGATTCCACTGGTCAGAGACGAGCTGTGCGACATGCTGGTACAGCGGCTTGCCGTCGACCTGCAAGAACTGAAGATCTGAACCACCGGGGTTGGAGGTGCGGCAGAGCACGATCACGCCGCGATCTTTCCACTCCAGATAAGGCGCAATCGAATCAAAACCCATGTAGGGATTCACGGTGACAGCATCGGCGCGATAGCGCTCGAACGCTTCGCGCGCATACTGCTCGGCAGTCGCGCCAATGTCGCCGCGCTTCGCGTCCAGCACGATGGGTATGTCGGGGTAGTGCTGCTTCAGGTAGTCGCACACGGCCTGCAGCTGGTCCTCGGCGGCCAAGGCGGCAAAGTAGGCGATCTGCGGCTTGAATGCGCAAGCGACGCTGGCGGTGGCATCGATGATCGCCTTGCAGAATTCAAAAATACTGTCTTCAGTGCCCTTCAGGTGTTGCGGGAAGCGGGCGATATCGGGATCGAGGCCGACGCACAGCAGCGAATCATGGCGCTGGATGGCGGCGGCAAGCTTGTCGGTAAAGTTCACGATGAGGCGGCTCAATTAGGCTGTTCAATACATTGGAATGTCTGAATTGTAGCCTTTCATGCTATCTTCCCCGCCCATGACGCGACTGACCCGCCGAGACCTGATACTGCTGGCCCTCCTGACCCTGTTCTGGGGACTCAACTGGCCGGTCATGAAAATCAGCGTGCGGGAATATCCGCCGCTGACCTTCCGACTGCTCTGCATGCTGGGCGGCATTGCTGTCATCTGGCTGGCAGCGCGCTTTCAAAAAGCACCGCTGGCGATACCGCAAGGCCAGGTGCTGACGGTACTCAAGCTGGCGATCCCCAATATGTTTATCTGGCATGCGCTGATCATCATCGGCGTACGCATGCTGTCGTCGGGACGCGCAGCAATTCTTGGTTACACGATGCCGGCCTGGGCCGTCATCGCAGGGCTGGTGCTATTCCGTGACCGCATTAGCCGGTCTGCGCTGGCCGGCATCGTGATGGCGATGTCCGGTGCGATGCTGCTGCTGTCGAGCGAGTTCTCGCGCATTTCCGGTCAGCCGCTGGGCACGCTGACTGTGCTGATGGCCGCTGCGGCTTGGGGATTTGGCACAGTGCTGATGAAGCGCACGCAGATCGACATGCCTACCATTTCGCTCACGCTGTGGCTGCTGAGTTTCGCGACAGTGGGAATCGCGATACTGGTGGTGGTATTTGAATTGCCGCAGGTGCGCTGGCCAAACTGGATTGAATGGCTGGGCATAATCTATAACGCAGCGATCATCTTTGGTTTCGCGCATGTGGTCTGGTTTCAGCTGGCCCGATCCCTGCCGCCGGTCGCTTCCAGTCTGTCAGTGATGTTCATCCCGGTGATCGGCACCTTCTCGGGCGCATGGATGCTGGGTGAGGAACCCCACTGGCAAGACTACGCGGCTATCGCGCTGATTCTGGGGGCGATGTCGACCGTGATGTTCCGCCGCCCCGGCGATGCATCACGTACCTGAGTTGATGCCTCCCGCCTGATCCGCCGGTTCAATAGCGGTCATGGATCCAATGCAGTAACGCATCCAGCGCAGGACGTGCTGCGGAGGCATTTGCATGATTGATCATGCAGCTGATGATGATCCTGCGGCCGGATCTCGCTGTCAGATAACCGGCAACACTGGTCACATCGATCAGGGCGCCCGTTTTGATATGGGCCTGCCCTCGCACTGCCGATTCCTGCAGCCGCCTGCCCATCGTGCCATCGATACCCACCAGCGGTAATGATGCGATGAACTCCGGCATCAGCGGACTCTGCCATGCACTCTGCAATACCGACGACAGCGCCGCTGCACTGATCCGCTCATTGCGCGATAGCCCGGAACCGTTCTCGATCACGACCGTCTTTGTATCCATGCCCTTGCGCGTCATCCAGTCAAGTACTCGCGCAGCACCAGCCACGGTGCCGGCGGGGGCGCCACCTCGCTGCATGTCCAGACTCAGCAATAACTGACGGGCCATCACATTGTTGCTGTGTTTGTTGATGTCGCGGATGATCTCTGCCAGCGTCATCGATTCCCATACCAGCAGTTCGCGTGCGCCGGCAGGCACCCTGCCCTCGCGCGTGCTGCCGCTCATCGTGCCACCGAGCTCCGACCACAACTGACGGAATACTGCATCGACATACTGCACCGTGCTCAGCGTGTGCAGGTGCAGCGTCAGCAGGCGTTCGCCACAGCTGACAGGAAAACTTCCCTCGAAACGCAGTGACTCTGCCGCCAGCACCGGTTTGAGCTGTTCGCGCCAGCGGCTGCAGGGCTGATCATTCTGCGCAGGCGACTCGATGGTGAAATCACTCATGGGCGGCTCGGCACTGATGCGCGCATAGCCTGCATTCAGATCGGGGACGAGCCGGATGCTCAGTGCTCTGGCATCCAGCAGCAGCGCATCGGGCAAGGCGTTGTAGGCGCGCTCGGGCGCAGCATCAAAGGCTGCGGGGTCTTCAACGGGTGACTCGAACAGGCTGCGATCGAGCACCAGATCACCGCGTATGTCTCGCACGCCCATCCAGCGCAAACGCCTGAGCAGACGTGCCAGATCTTCATGCGCGAATCGTGGATCGCCACCGCCTTCGATGAAGAGATCACCGGTGAGCGTGCCGTCAACGATCTCGCCGGCAGCATGCAGGCGGGTGATCCAGCGATAGCCGGGGCCCAGCAGCTCGAGCGAAGCGGCGGTGGTCACCAGCTTCATCACGGAGGCAGGTTTGAACGGCACGTCCGCGTTGTGAGACGCGAGCCACTGACCATCAACGGTGCGGATGTCCAGCGCAACGGCGGCTGCCGGAATGTCAGACTGCGCCAGCGATGAAGCGAGCGGATCGGGCAAAGCCTCACGTTTGTGCAAGGTGCCACATCCTGCGAGGGAGAGCACCAGCACAACGCGGATCAGCAATGGGATGGAAAAACGCTTCATCAGGGTATCCGGGCTGGGGTGCCAGAATTATCCCATGGGGTGTGCGGGCGGATTCGTGCGGGCAGTACAATCGCTTCGGTTCAAGACGCTCTGCGCGACATCCGACCACAAGAACACGCTCATGATCCCTTTTATCGACGGCGACTCATTGCGCCGGCACTTGCCCTACCCGACGCTGATCGAGGCATTGCGCGAGGCGTTTTGCGAACCCACTCATGCGCCGCGCCGTCATGTGCACTCGTTGTCTGAACACGCGTCATCGACGCTCTTGCTGATGCCGGTCTGGCAGGAATCCCGACATTTGGGCGTGAAGCTCGTCACGGTGATGCCCGAGAATCGCCGCCAGGGTAAGCCGACGGTGCATGCGCTGTTCATTCTGATGGATGCGACTACCGGCACACCGCTCGCGCTGATGGATGGCGAGCAGCTGACCCTGCGCCGCACGGCGGCGGCTTCGGCGCTGGCGTCAAGCTACCTGTCCCGCAAGGACAGTCAGCATATGCTGATCGTCGGCACCGGTCAGCTCGCGCCGGAGATGGCGGTCGCTCATTGCGCGGTCAGGCCGATACGGACGATCACGGTATGGGGACGCGATGCAGTCAAGGCACGGGCGATGCTGCCGGTGTTGCGGGACGCAGGCATTGATCAGGCGATCGAGTTGAGGACCGCGGATGCCTTGCCTGCTGCCGCAGCGCGGGCTGACATCATCTGCTGTGCCACCACCAGTAAAGAACCCCTGATACAGCTATCCGATGTCAACGTCGGCGCGCACGTGGATCTGGTCGGGGGCTTCAAACCCGACATGCGCGAGGCCGATGATGCGCTGATCACACACGCCCGCCTTTTCGTTGATACCTTTGATGGCGCGCTGGCCGAGGCGGGCGATCTGGTGCAGCCAAGGAAGGCCGGACTGCTCGCGCGCGAGCAGGTGCTGGCCGAGCTGGCTTGCCTCACCAATGGCAGGCACCACGGCAGAAGCAACGATCAGGAAATCACCCTGTTCAAATCCGTGGGTACGGCGATTGAGGATCTCGCCGCAGCGCGGCTTGCATGGGACTCCGTCAGGGATAGTCGACCGGCTTGAGGGAATCGGGCAGCGGAATAAATTCCGTTTCTTCCGGCACTGGGTCAAATCGTTGTTGCAACCATTGCGCACTGGCCAGCCGGATGCGTTCTTCGCTGCTGGAGACAAAATTCCAGGCGATATGACGCGGCCCATCCATCGTCTCGCCGCCCAGCAGCATCAGCGTCGCACCCTGCGCGCCTGCGCGAAGCTCCAGCGCAGTGCCCAGCCGGCTCACCAGCAAACGTCCGGCGCCGTGCGTGCCATCCTGCGGCAAACTGACCTCGCCGTTCACGATGTACAAGGCTTGCTCGTCATATTCAACCGGCACGGTGAAGCGCGCATTGGGCTGCAAGGTAAGCTGCACGTAGTACAGCGGCGAGCGCGTCGGCAACCGGGAGCGCATGCCGAGGAATTCTCCGGCGACCAGCACCGCGTGTGCGCCCTCGCCATCCATCCACGGTAAATCATCGGCTTTCAGATGCGTGAAGTCGGGGTCGCATTCTTCCTGATCACGCGGCAAGGCCACCCAGCACTGCAGCCCATAAAGCCGGGATTCGTTATCGCGCTGCGCCTGATCGCTGCGCTCGGAATGCACGATGCCGCGCCCGGCAGTCATCCAGTTCACCTCCCCCGAGCGGATAGGCTGGATGTTGCCCAGACTGTCGCGATGAAGAATCTCGCCCTCGATCAGCCAGGTCACCGTTGCCAGTCCGATATGAGGGTGAGGACGCACATCCAGCCCGACTCCGGGCCTGAGCACGGTCGGCCCCATCTGGTCGAGAAAGATAAAGGGGCCGACCATTCGCCTTTCAGCTGCCGGCAATGCACGCCGAACCTCGAAACCGTCGCCCAGATCTCGGGTACGGGGAATGATCAGCTGCTCAATCTGGGACATCTCTGCCATGCATCTCTCCTTGGATAGCCAAATGTACCAGCCGGCGCCAAAGCTGGCTCGGCATGGGCTGAGGTGGGCCGATTGCGGTTGATGATTATCAAGTCATTAATTTTTCCTGAATGAGCTGAAAGAAGTTTTCAGCCGGGATTCTTGAAAAACCCGACACCCATCCCTATACTTGGCACTCGCTGGCGGAGAGTGCTAACAATTCACCCCGCCAATACGACTCACCCTCGCTGGCCGGGCTCGGAAAAGCATCTCCGGGATGGCCGGAAAATAAACATAACCAACTGTTTTTAAAAGGAGTTTTCATGAATCTTCGTCCTCTGCACGACCGTATCGTGGTCAAGCGCCTGGAGCAGGAAACCAAGACGGCTTCGGGCATCGTGATCCCGGATCA
>JACCDY010364880.1_pt1 | contig 10492 bp, 5 predicted proteins | sample 7446391 | NCBI WGS metagenome assembly JACCDY01 (sample SAMN15323451, study PRJNA562643) | freshwater metagenome | isolation source: river surface water | place: USA:Blue River Watershed | collected 2017-08-18
GCCTCAAACACCGCGGTTTGGCTGTTACTCACGCATGCCGCCACACCGGCGGCCAAGCCGTCTTGGCGCATCTCAGCCAAACCTTTGAGCGTCATGCGGGTCCAGCCCATGCCCAAATTGGGCTCGACCGATTCGTCAAGGCCTTCGGCCCAAGCTTGCAGTTTGTTCAGCCAACCCGTGAGGCGGGTGATCGAAAATTGGGTGCCCACCCAACCATGTGCTTTGGGTGGGTCTTGCGACAACACAAAGCTGTGCATGACTTGGACGTGCACACGCAATGTCTGTTGTAGCGCTTGCAATTGGCGACGATGCTCGTTTTTGCTTCGTGTCAAAACATCGGCCAAGCTGGCACTGGACAACGCAGCGTCATCGGGCACTTTGCCCAGCAGGCCTTTGACATCCGACTCCAAGCGCTCCACCGTCGGCCATATGGCAAGCAAATCTGGCAAGTCTTGCGGCGAAAGGCTGTAACACTGTTGCCGCCAATAGTCTTGCACCGCTTGGGTCAGCAAGGCTTGCTCATCGGCCACCAACTCTTCGTCAAACAAACTGCCACTGTCAAAGGCATGGTCACGCAACATGCGCTGACACCAAGCGTCGATGGTGTGCACGCTGGCCTCGTCCATGCATTCAGCCGCCATCGACAAGCGCCAAGCATCTTGCTTCAGCATGGACGCATCGGTGTACGAAGCCAACAAATCGCGCAAAAAGCGGTCATCGGGCCGAGGTTGCACCTCGCCTCTGAAACAGCGGGCAGCCTCGAGCAAGCGGGCCCGAATGCGCTCGGACAACTCACGGGTGGCCGCGCGGGTGAAAGTCATCACCAAAATGTCGGCCGGCATCAAGGGCCGCGCAAATCGGGTTCCGTCACTGCCGTGGCCCAACACCAACCGGACATACAAGGCGGCAATCGTCCAAGTTTTGCCGGTGCCCGCGCTGGCCTCAATCAATCGAGAGCCCCACAGGGGAAACTGCAACGCGTTGAGTGGTAATGGCAATGGCAAAGGCAACGACATCGACATCGACTTATCGGCTTGATCCAAAGGTTCAGTCATGTGCCGACTCCCCTTTTGCAGTGGCTTGCGGGTCCTTGGCATGGGCTACCGCCGTCACACATTGATCAGCCCACTCGCACAGCGGCCCGTAAACCTGCAACGCCAAGGACTGCAGGTTTTGGCCCCAAGGCGTTTGGGCTTCAAGCAACGCATCGAAATCTGGAAAGACGCGCGCCAAGCACATGTCTTTCACCTCGCCCCTGTTCTCGCCATAGCCCTCGTCGCCGTCATAAACTTTCTCAGCCTCTTGCAGCATTTTTGCGTGTGCCGCGGGGTCATCCGAAAAGTCTCCGGCTGCCATCGCCAAGGCTGTCTTGAGCGGCAAGGGCAAAGGGGTCTGCTGGCCTTGCAGCCAAACCGACAGCAAAAGATCCAGCACCTCGCGTGCAGGTGCCGCGTCCATGGGCAAAATTTTCAGCGTCCCGTCTTGCCCCACCACGCGACCCTGCAAAGCATGGCCACTGGCGGCGGCCAAAAGAGACAACCACCATGGCCGCAACAACTTGTCTTTCAGAGGCAAACATTGTTTGCCGCCGGTGGTGATTTTTCCGGGCTCCAGCAGCACCCAAGTGCGCTCGCCCAACTCGTTTTGGCAAAGACCATCGAGCCAATCGCGCACCTCAACACCAGAGTGGCTGAAGCCGAGCGCCACGCGATCTGCGGGCAACGCAAACTCCTGCCCCACCTCTGCCCAAGCTTGAGCCATGGCCCCCAGGGTGCCCTGAAGTTCCAATTTTTTGAGGTGGCCGAGCCCCTGCATCGGCAGACCACCGGCGCGTTGCAATGCATCTAACTGGCGTTGAATGGTCGCAGCCAAATCTTGGGCATGCATCGGTGCAGGCCAATCGCGGGTTTGGTCCTTCACCAATTGGAAATTTTCTAAGCCGTCGTAGCTGAACACCTCGGTGTCGCCGGGTTCTTCGTCTGTGCGCCAAAAGGCCACCCCCAAGCGCTCTTTGAAATAAGCCGACACGGGATTTTTGAAAAACCGAACCAAGCTCTGAACATCGAGCGGTGCAGACACTTCGGGTATGGCGATTTGCAGAGGCCGTGAAGCCTGCTCTGACGACGCAGCCAAAGACGATGCAGCCATAAAAGATGCACCCATAAAAGATGCCAATGGGGTTGGCAACGTGCCGGCCGAGCCAGCTACCGCAGCGTTATTTGTGCTGTCAACGTGGGCTTGTCGCCACTCACGCGCATAGGTTTTCAAAGCCCCTGAAGTCGTCGGGTTGGCGGTCTCAAAGTAGCGTCGGCTAAAGGGCTGCAATGGGTGCTCAGTGGTGCGGGTTTGCAAGGCAGCGTCTCCCCAAGCGGCAGCGATGTAGTCCCGCAATTGCGACACCAGCACCGATGGCGGTTGCGCACTGTTGTCACGCACACTGCGGCCGGTCCAGCTGATGTAGAGGGTTCTGCGAGCCGACAACAATGCCTCCAACATGAGCTGGCGATCGTCGTGCTGTCTCGACCGGTCACCCGGCCGGAACATGTGGCGCTGACCCATCAAATCGAAATCGCTGCGGTGGGTGCGGCGGGGATAGTCGCCATCGTTCATGCCCAGCAGACACACCACCTCAAACGGGATGGCACGCATGGGCATGAGGGTGCAAAAAGTCACACCACCGGCTCTGAATCGCTGGTTCAAGCTGGGTTCTTGCAGGGCATCCATCCAGCCTTGTTGCAAGGCCGCCAAACCGACAGACAAAGTCAATCCGGCTTGCTCGCAGGCTCTTTGCCAAGTGGGCAATGCGTCATGCAAAGCCGCCAAGGCCAGGGTGTCAGCTTCGTCAGCCGGCTTGAACATCGACGCCAACAACCACCGCGCATGGTCACACCACGCCTGGGGCGTGTGCACGCTTTGGCTGTGCTGCCACCAGTCATTCAGAGTCTGCAACAGGTGCGCCAAGCTGCCCGCCAAAGCGGCATCCAGTCCGCCCACTTCAACATACGGCTCAATGCCTTGCCAACCTTCGGCCTCAGCCCCGGCATCGATAACGCCCGCCGCATAGCCCAACAACATGCGCTGCAAACCAAACCACGCGCTGTTTTGCTCACCGCAGGCGGCCAAACCCAGTTGCTCGCGCTGGGCGCTGTGCAAGCCCCAACGAATGCCTGCACCGGTCATCCACTGGGTGAGTTGAGGCAGTTTTTCGGCCTCAATGCCAAAGCGCTGTGCCACGGCTGGCACCTCAAGCAAATCGACCAACTCGCTCAGACCGCAGCGGTGTGCGGGCAACTCGAGCAACCAAACCAACGATTGCACCAAGGGACTGCTGGTCTTGGCACTCAAATCGGCAATATCAAACGGAATAAAGCGCTTGTCGTGGCGCGGATATTGCCCAAACACGGCCCGAATGGCCGCCGCCATGCTTTGCACATCGGGCACCATGACCACGATGTCGCGCGGCTGCAAGGGCTTGGATGGGGCTGCCTTTGGCGACTGCGCCAACAGGTCAAGCAATTGGTCGTGCAGCACTTCGAGTTCGCGCACCGGACTGTGCGCCACATGAAACACCACCGAACGGTCATCGGCCGACAAGGGCGCATCGTCGTGGCGCTGGTTCAAGGGCTCTAGATCGCGGATGCGTTGCTGCACCCGCGTGAGCATGGGGGTGTCCGCTGTTTCTGTGGCTTCGTCAAACAAGTCAATGCGCAACGAGGGGAACGCTTGCTGAGTGGCCACGGCATCGTCAAACGCATCAAGTTGCCGCACAAAATCACGCCCCTGCCTGCCCCAAGCGGCCAACAAAGGATGGGCATGCAGGTGCATGTCTTGCAAATCAACCGGCTTAGCTGCGCTGCCCTCACGCCGTACCTGTCGCTGCCGCTGGGTGCGAAAAAGTTCGCGCCCATCCATGATGTCGCCCCAGTAATAACGGCAGGGATTGGGCACGGCCAAAATCACCTGACTGTGGCGAGCCAGCGCAGCCAAGGTTTCTAAAAAAGCACCCGGCATGTGGCTCATGCCAAACACCACCACGCGACGTGGCAGCCGATCGGCAAAACTGCCGCCAACGAGCAACTGCGCCAACACTTGGCGGTGCAATTCGGGGCGCGTGGTGCTGCGCTGTTCGGGGCTCAGGGTGCCGAGCAAAGCGCGCCACAAAATGGGTTGCCAAAGCTGCTCGCTGGGCAGGGCCACCTGTTGCCCTTGCGGGTCGATCAGCACGTCTTCGCCCTCAGCCCAGTGCTGCAGCCAGTCGGTGCGGTAGTTTTGGTATTGGTCAAACAAATCGGCCAACTGGCTGGCCAGTTGCAACCAACGGGTCTCATCGTTCAGCGGCACCTCAGTGGGGGTCAACCGGCTGTCCGGGCTGAGGTAGCGGGCCATGGGGCCAAATGCGGGCTGTGCCAACAAACTGGGCAACAACTGCATCAATCGCCAGGTCATGGGCAGTTTGTCGAGCGGAGACTCGCGGGGCACGGCTTGCGAGCCCAACACCTGTCGATAAGCGCGCCAGACAAATCGCCCTGGCAATTCGACCTTGGCGGCAGAACACACCCCCAACTGCTGGGCCTGTGCCATCTTGAACCACTCGGCCATGCCGCTGCTCTGGACCAAAATGACTTCTTCTTCAAGTGGCGCCAAGGGGTGGCCGCTTTGCCAAGCGATCACGGTTTGAGCCAAATCCTCGGACCGGTTGCCGTGCAAGACAAGGAACCCTGGCGTCAAGGATGAGGAAGGGGCAAGCGCAGACATTGGCAAAAAAGGACGAAGAGAGAGGGGTCAGGCTGCGACCAAGCAAAGTGGCCAACAAGGAACATTGTTCATCAAAAAACACCTGCCTTGAGTCGTCCGGCTCAAAAATGAAAAAAGCGCCGCAAGCGGCGCTTTTTCTCTGAGGCGAAAGCCCCGGTCAGCCCATCAATAAGCTTGACCCAATTGGCCCAAGATCGCTGGGTTTTCGAGCGTCGAGATGTCCTGCGTGATCTCTTCGCCTTTGGCCAACGAACGCAACAGGCGACGCATGATCTTGCCGGAACGGGTCTTGGGCAAGTTTTCACCGAAGCGAATGTCTTTGGGCTTGGCGATGGGACCAATTTCTTTGGCAATGTGGTCGCGCAATTGCTTGGCGATGGCCTTGCCCTCGTCGGTGTTGGGCAAAGAACGCTTCAACACCACAAACGCACAGATGGCTTCGCCGGTGGTGTCGTCTGGCCGACCCACCACGGCGGCTTCGGCCACCAACTCGGTGCAGCTGACCAAGGCCGATTCGATTTCCATGGTGCCCATGCGGTGACCCGACACGTTCAACACGTCGTCAATGCGGCCGGTGATGGTGAAGTAGCCGGTTTTTTCGTCACGGATCGCACCATCGCCCGCCAAGTAGTACTTGCCCTTGAAGTCATCAGGGTAGTAAGACTTTTTGAAACGCTCAGGGTCGCCCCAGATGTTGCGAATCATGGAAGGCCATGGGCGCTTCACGACCAAGATACCGCCTTGGCCATTGGGCATGTCTTCGCCAGTTTCGCTGACGATGGCCGCCTGAATGCCGGGGAAAGGCAAGGTGCAAGAGCCGGGCACCATGGGGGTCACGCCGGGCAAGGGGGTGATCATGTGGCCACCGGTTTCGGTTTGCCAGAAGGTGTCCACGATGGGGCAACGGCTGCCGCCCACGTGCTGGTAGTACCACTCCCATGCGGCAGGGTTGATGGGCTCACCCACCGAGCCCAGCAAACGCAGGCTCGACAAGTTGTAGCTCTTGGGGTGAACAGCATCGTTGGCTTCTGCGGCCTTGATGAGCGAGCGAATGGCCGTGGGGGCGGTGTAGAAAATCGAGACTTTGTGGTCTTGAATCATCTTCCAGAAGCGACCCGCGTCAGGGTAGGTGGGCACGCCTTCGAACACGATCTCGGTGCCACCCAAAGCCAATGGGCCATAAGTGATGTAGCTGTGGCCTGTGACCCAGCCGATGTCAGCAGTGCACCAGAAGACATCGTCTTGCTTCAAGTCGAAGGTCCACTTGGTGGTCAATGCGGCATGCAACAAATAACCGCCAGTGCTGTGCTGCACGCCTTTCGGTTTGCCGGTTGAGCCCGAGGTGTACAACAAGAACAAGGGGTGCTCAGCGTCCACCCACTCTGGCTCGCAGGTGGTGGCTTGCTTGTCGGCCACATCGGCCATCCACACATCGCGGCCAGCTTTCATGGCGATTTCAGAGCCCGAACGCTTGACCACCAACACGTTGCGAATGCTGTCGCAACCGCCGAGGGTGAGCGCTTCGTCGACGATGGATTTGAGGGGCAATTGCTTGCCACCGCGCACTTGGTGATCGGCCGTGATGACCGCGACAGCGCCGGTGTCTTCGATGCGGTCACGCAGCGACTGGGCTGAGAAGCCCCCAAACACCACCGAGTGGGTGGCGCCAATGCGGGCGCAGGCTTGCATGGCGGCCACACCGTCAATCGACATCGAGATGTAGATGACCACACGGTCACCCTTTTTGATGCCCAAGCTCTTCAAGGCGTTGGCATATTGGCAGGTCTTGGCCAACAACTGGTTGTAAGTGACTTTGGTCACTTCGCCGCCATCGGCTTCAAAAATGATGGCGGTTTTATCGCCCAAGCCTTTTTCGACGTTGCGGTCCAAGCAGTTGTAAGAAGCATTCAGAGTGCCGTCTTCGAACCACTTGAAGAAAGGGGCGTTGGACTCGTTCAAGACCTTGGTGAAAGGCGTCTTCCAAGTGATCAGTTCTTTCGCCAAACGGCCCCAATAACCTTGGTAATCGCTCTCGGCTTCTTTGCACAGCGCAAGGTAGGCATCCATGCCGGCAATGTGTGCCTTTTTGACAAAGTCTGCACTGGGTTGGTAGATCGTGGCGCTCATCTGATTTGTCTCCTGAATGACATGGCGTTTTTAAAACTGACGCAAATGTCGGTCTTGGCTCTTACAAAGCACTGACTGACATCAGACTTGCACGGAAATGGGCATAAATCGCCCTTCTACCGCCTAAAATCTGACCTGACCTGAAGTCTAGGATTTCAGCCAACTTTCTGGAACCCCATGTCTAAAAATTCCCCCGCATCCAAAAGCCCAATGAACCCTTTGAGCAGCTTCATTTTTGCCAGCCGTTGGCTGCAATTGCCTTTGTATTTGGGCCTGATCGCCGCCCAAGCCGTTTATGTCTTCCATTTTTGGGTGGAGTTGGTGCACTTGCTGGAAGCCGCTTTCGGCAGCGAAACGGCCCTGCAGGCGCTGATCACCAGCATTGGTTACAAAGCCTCGGCGCCCATCACCTCCCTTAATGAAACCGTGATCATGTTGGTGGTGCTGGCCTTGATCGACGTGGTCATGATCTCGAACCTGTTGATCATGGTCATCGTGGGGGGGTACGAGACTTTTGTCTCGCGTCTGAACCTGCAAGACCACCCCGATCAGCCTGAGTGGCTCGACCATGTGAATGCTTCCGTACTCAAAGTCAAGTTGGGCACGGCCATCATTGGTATCAGCTCTATTCACCTGCTCAAAACATTCATCAACGCCGCCAACTACGATGAAAAAGTGCTGATGTGGCAAACCATCATCCACGTCGCCTTTTTGTTGAGTGCCATCGCCATTGCCTATGCAGACCGCTTGATGTCGCATCACGACAAAGCCGCGCATTGAGCCGTCGCTTGACCTCCCCCGAATTTGCCCTGTTTTTGACTCTCCAGAAGAACTTCACACCATGAGCACCTCGATCAAACAAAGCGACCTCATTGAATCGGTGGCCGCCGCGCTGCAGTACATCAGCTACTACCACCCCGCCGACTACATCGCCCATTTGGCTCGGGCCTATGAGCGCGAGCAAAGCCCCGCTGCCAAAGACGCGATTGCACAAATTTTGACGAACAGCAAAATGAGCGCCATCGGCCACCGCCCCATTTGCCAAGACACGGGCATCGTGAACGTGTTTTTGAAAGTGGGCATGGATGTGCGCTGGGAAGGCTTTACGGGCAGCCTGGACGATGCCGTCAATGAAGGCGTGCGCCAGGGCTACAACCACCCCGACAACACCCTGCGCGCCTCGGTGGTGTCTGACCCCCACTTCAACCGCAAAAACACCAAAGACAACACCCCTGCGGTGATCTTCACCGAGATCGTGCCCGGCAACACCGTCGAAGTGACCGTGGCTGCCAAAGGCGGCGGCAGCGAGAACAAATCCAAAATGATCATGCTCAACCCTGGCGACAGCATCGTCGACTGGGTCTTGAAAACCGTGCCCACCATGGGTGCCGGCTGGTGCCCACCGGGCATGCTGGGCATTGGCATTGGTGGCACCGCCGAAAAGGCGGTGTTGATGGCCAAAGAAAGCCTGATGGACGACTTGGACATGTACCAGTTGCTCGAAAAATCGAGCAAAGGCGAGAAGCTCGACAACGTGGAAGAAATGCGTTTGGAGTTGTACCACAAAGTCAACGCGCTGGGCATTGGCGCGCAAGGCTTGGGCGGCCTGACCACCGTGCTCGACATCAAAATCAAGATGTACCCCACCCATGCGGCCAGCAAGCCTGTGGCCATGATTCCCAATTGCGCGGCCACCCGCCACGCACACTTTGTGCTGGACGGCTCGGGCCCCACATACCTCGAGGCCCCTTCGCTCGACTTGTGGCCCAACGTCAGTTGGACGCCCAACACCCAGACCAGCCAGCGCGTCGACTTGAACAGCCTGACCCCTGCCGAAGTGGCCAGCTGGAAGCCCGGTCAAACCCTGCTGCTGAACGGCAAAATGCTCACCGGTCGCGATGCCGCGCACAAGCGCATTCAAGAGATGTTGGCCAAGGGCGAGCCTTTGCCTGTGGACTTCACCAACCGCGTCATTTACTACGTCGGGCCGGTCGATCCTGTGGGCGACGAAGCCGTGGGCCCAGCCGGCCCCACCACCGCCACCCGCATGGACGGCTTCACCGAAATGATGTTGGCCAAAACCGGACTGATCGCCATGATCGGCAAAGCCGAGCGCGGCCCGGTCGCCATCGAGGCCATCAAGAAGCACAAGTCGGCCTATTTGATGGCGGTCGGCGGTGCGGCTTATTTGGTCTCCAAAGCCATCAAACACGCCAAGGTGGTGGGCTTTGCCGACATGGGCATGGAAGCCATTTACGAGTTTGATGTGGTGGACATGCCCGTGACGGTGGCGGTAGATGCCGGCGGCACCAGCGCCCACATCACGGGCCCCGCCGAATGGCAAAAACGCATTGCCACGGGCGAGTTCAAAGGCATTGGCGTGAACGCGGGCTAACAGTGAAGCGGCGGTGACCTCTGGCCATCGCCCTTCCCTCTTTCATGATCGATTCCCCCATCGGTGTTTTTGACAGCGGCATTGGCGGCCTCAGCATCTTGCAGTCGTTGCAAGCGGCTTTGCCAGGCGAGCACTTCGTTTATTGGGCTGACAGCGGGCACGCGCCTTACGGGGAAAAGACCGATTTGTTTGTGCGCCAGCGCAGCTTGGCCATCACGCAACACCTGATCGAGAAACACCGCATCAAAGCCCTGGTGGTGGCCTGCAACACCGCCACGGCTGCGGCCATCCATGTGTTGCGCGAACAGCACCCCCAGCTGATTTTGGTGGGGGTAGAACCCGCCCTGAAACCTGCCCTCAGCATCACGCAATCAGGGCACATTGGGGTCATCGGTACCCGCGGAACGTTGGGCAGTGAAAAATTTCGCCGTCTGCTCATGAGTGTGCAAACGCCCACGCCCACGCCCACGCTCACGCCCTCTCCCTTGCTCAAACAACCTCAAGAGCCACCGCCATCAGAGCTGCAACCAGCGCCGCCATTGCAGCGCCCAATCCAGTTCACGGTGCAGCCCTGCAATGGACTGGCTTTAGCGATTGAGCAAAGCACCCAAGCCGACTCGGCCGATGTCAGCGAACAGCGCATCAAAGACTTGCTGCAAACCTATACCCAAGCCATGGGCCCCTTCGGCACGGCCCCAGGCCAAATCGACACACTGGTGCTGGGCTGCACACACTATGTTTTTGCAGAACCAGCCTTGCGCGAGTTGCTTGGGCCCGATGTCCATTTGGTCTCAACCGGTGATCCCGTTGCCCGTCAAACACGTCGCCTGCTTGAAGCGGCATCGCTGTTGCGCAGGGGGCCCGCACCCCAAGCCTCGGCAGCCCGCATGCAACTCATAACCAATGGCGATTTGGCGGGCCTGCAAGCTGCGGCCGCGCGTTGGCTGGCGCTGCCCCACGCTGCCTGCCGACGCAGCGACTTTCAGGTTTGATCGGCGGACTGGCCCAAGGCCATGCGTCGACCTCGTTCTAAATTAACGGGGATCAGCAGCAACAAGCCCAGCACAAACATCAGCGATGTCACGCCGATGGCCAAGCGCTGGTTGCCGCCGCTGAGCCAAGTGATCAGCCCATAACTCAAAGGCCCCAAGATGCTGGCGAGGCGAATGGCAAAGGTCCACAGGCCAAAAAACTCGCCCAAGCGGGCAGGCGGCA
>JACCDY011007019.1_pt1 | contig 10491 bp, 9 predicted proteins | sample 7446391 | NCBI WGS metagenome assembly JACCDY01 (sample SAMN15323451, study PRJNA562643) | freshwater metagenome | isolation source: river surface water | place: USA:Blue River Watershed | collected 2017-08-18
AGATTCCCTCTTCACTGCCAGCACGGCGGGCATACTTAATTGCATTCGCAGCAGAGGCATCTAAAATTTCATCGTAAACATTTCGATCCAATACTGGCGGCACAAAGTTTGGACCAATTCCTTGAATCGGATGTGAGCCTGGAGTGCCACCATTTAAAATAGGTGATGCTTCTGGTTCAACACCAATTACCTTAATAGTTGATTTGCGCTCTTTAAGAAGTTGACCTGTTCCGGTAATCGTGCCACCGGTTCCAATTCCAGCGATTAAAACATCAACTTTGCCATCAGTATCTCGCCATATTTCTTCACCAGTTGTTTGACGGTGAATGATAGGACCGGCTGCATTTTCAAATTGGCGAACCATTACCGCACCAGATTTTGCTAGCTCCTCAGATCTTGCAACCGCACCCTTCATTCCCTCTGCAGCTGGAGTTAAAATTAATTCAGCTCCGTATGCTCTAATTAATTTACGACGCTCCTTTGAGACCGATTCTGGCATCGTTAAAATTACTTTGTAACCACGGGCTGCCCCGACCATAGCCAGTGCAACTCCAGTATTTCCCGAGGTCGCCTCAACAATTGTGCCACCAGGCTTTAGTTCACCACTTTTTTCAGCGGCATCAACCATGGCAATAGCAAGGCGATCTTTAACAGTTGCAGATGGGTTATAAAACTCAAGCTTTGCCCAAACATTAGCGGCAGCGCCATCCATAATTTTATTGATTTTAACTAGCGGGGTATTTCCAAATATCTCAGTGATGTCATTGTAAATCTTCATTTATTTCTCCTAAAAATTAATTGGTTGATTGAAAAAAAGGGCAAAGCAGGATGAGGTAAAAGAAAGTATTAGCAGCTACAAGATGTTGCAAGACCAAAATCAATTACCCGACGACGGGTAAACATCCACTTACGAATTGATTTAATCACGGGCTAAATCTAAAGTACCAATTGAGTTAAGGCTAATTGCAAATCATTTGCGTGTTTTAGTAATTACGCTTAAATGAGATTAAGACTCATTCCAATGTGAGGTAATCGGCAATCTGCGATCCTTACCAAAGGCTCGATTTGAGATCTTTGTTCCTGGCGGATACTGCCTTCTTTTGTACTCAGCACGATCTACTAAGCCAACAACTTTATCAACCAAAGCAGCATCAAAACCGGCGGCGAGCGCAGCTGGCTTGCCACCATCTTGATCAATATAGATCTCTAAAATCTGATCCAATACTTTGTAATCAGGCAAAGAGTCAGAGTCCTTTTGATCTGGACGAAGCTCAGCACTTGGCTCCTTATTAATTGAATTAACTGGAATTGGTGGAGTTTGCCCCTGCAAAACCGCTAATTCATTTCGCCACTTAGCTAATTGCCAAACCTGGGTTTTATATAGATCTTTAATTGGGGCAAAGCCACCAACTGCATCCCCATACAAAGTTGAGTAGCCAACTGCTAACTCAGATTTATTACCGGTTGCTAAAACCAAATGTCCCTCTTGATTTGATAATCCCATCAAGGTTACCCCGCGCACCCTGGCCTGCAGATTCTCCTCAGCAACTCCTGCCAAGTGCAGATTTTCAATAAAGTTTGCCACCATTGGAGCGATCTCAATGATTCGATAATTCAATCCAATATTCATAGCTAACTCTTTTGCATCAGCTAATGAGTGCTCAGATGAAAACTTACTTGGAAGTGCCACACCATGAACCCGGTTAGCACCAATGGCATCAGCGGCTAAGGCGGCAACAACTGCTGAATCAATTCCACCTGATAGGCCCAAAATTACCGACTTAAAATTATTTTTCTCAACATAATCTCGCAGGCCAACTACCAACCCCTGCCAGATCTGCTCACTCTCCCCTAACCTTCTTGCCACACCCGCTTTTATCTTTTGATACTTCAAGATTGGTGGGTTAGAAATAATTAAATCAGGATCACTAGAGGCTAATTTCACATCAAGATCAATCACCATTAAGCCATCTTCAAATTGCGGAGCCCTGGCAATTATTTGGCCAGTTTGGGAGGTGACAATTGTGTCGCCATCAAAGACTAAATCATCTTGCCCACCAGTCATATTGACATAGGCAAGTGGGGCGCCGATCTCAAGTGAACGTTGTTGCACTAGAGCTAATCGCACATCATCTTTATTTACCTCAAATGGAGAACCATTAGGAACTAGTAGCAATCCAATATTTCGCTTGGCAAGCTCGGCAACTGGTCCACCTGATTGCCAAATATCCTCACAAATTGCAATGCCAATATCAACCCCACAAACTCTAATAACTAATGAGTGATTTCCGGGGGCAAAGTTTCGATACTCATCAAAGACCCCGTAATTTGGCAGGTGGTGTTTGATATAGGTAGCCATAATCTCACCGCGATAAATAACTGCAACACAGTTTTGCGGCCGCCCGCTCTGAGTTTGACCTAGGTAGCCAACTAATAAAGTTAAATCACCATTGCCTTCACTATTAATTCGAACTGCAAGTTTTTCTACCGCTGCCAGGGAGGCAGCTCTAAAGGATGCTCGATTTGCTAAATCCTCAACTGGATAGCCGGTTAAAATCATCTCGGGGTAAACCACCACGACCGCGCCAGCATTGGCAGCATCAAAGGCGTACTTAGAAATTAGATCAGCGTTCTTACTTAGATCACCAACTGTTGGGTTGATCTGGGCAAGGGCAATTCTGATTTGGCCGGTATCACTCACTTTTCAAGAGTACCTCAGGTGGCGCACCTGGTGGGAGTTAAGTTAAAGTGTGCGCACCTAGTAATGACAGGGACCAGTGATGGCCTTGATCTAAAAGGAGTAATAAATGAGTAATGCTCAAACATCTCGGATTTCTATCACCGATTTAGCTGCCAAGAAAAAGGCTGGCCAAAAATGGGCGATGCTCACCTGTTATGAACAGATCACCTCTGAGATCTTTGACCAAGCAGGTATTCCAGTTTTACTAGTTGGTGACTCAGCGGGAAATAACTTCTTAGGATTTGAAAACACAATTCCAGTAACAGTTGATGAGTTAATTCCAATGGCAAGAGCTGTGGTTTCAGCAAGCAAAAAAGCGATGGTGGTTGCAGATTTTCCATTTGGCTCCTATGAGAGCTCTCCTGATCAAGCACTTGCAACGGGAGTTAGATTTTTTAAAGAGGCAAAGGTGGGGGCGGTAAAGCTTGAAGGAGGCGCAAAAGTTGTGCCACATATCCAAAAATTAATTGCAGCTGGAATTCCGGTAATGGGACACCTTGGCTTAACCCCACAATCAGTTCATGCCTTAGGTGGCTTTAAGGTGCAGGGGCGAGGGGAAGATGGGCAGGCGATTATCAATGATGCAAAAGCACTTGAGGCAGCTGGAGTTTTTGCACTTGTTTTAGAGGCAGTTCCGGCAGAGCTGGCAGGTGAAATCACCAAACAACTTTCCATTCCAACAATTGGAATTGGTGCAGGTGTTGATTGTGATGCCCAGGTCTTAGTTTGGACAGATTTAATGGGATTAACTGCCAAGATGCCTAAACTGGCAAAGGCGTATCGAAATCTGCGAAAAGAGATCTCAGATGCAGCAGCTGAGTTTGCACAAGATGTGGCAGCGGGTAGATTTCCGACTAAAGATCAGAGCTTTAATTAATTAAATTGATGCCCGGGGGTAGTGATGGCAAATCTAGCGATAGATTTTTCACCCCTTAAAAAGTATCCAGATTTTAGGCGGCTCTGGCTCTCAGGTTTGATCTCCTACTTCGGCTCCATGTTTACCTACGTCGCACTTCCCTTCCAAGTTAAAGAGTTAACCGGCTCCTACTTGGCGGTTGGCTTAATTGGATTAGTCGAAATCATTCCATTGGTGGTCTTTGGCCTCTATGGCGGAGTGCTGGCAGATCATATGGATCGCAAAAAGATGATCTGGGTAACTGAGTTTGCCGCCCTTTTCTTATCTTTAATTCTTTTGATTAACTCTCTCCTTCCCTCCCCAAGTCTGGCCCTGATTTATATTGTGGCGGCGCTATTTTCAGCAGTTGATGGTCTGCAGCGACCAAGTGCTGATGCGATTTTGCCAAGGTTGGTTGAACATAATGATCTACCAGCAGCTAGCGCGTTAATGAGTTTGCGTTGGCAGATGGGAATGATTGCTGGTCCCTCACTCGCTGGTGTTTTAATCTCAATCTTTGGCGTTAGTGCTGGTTTTATTTTAGATATTGCTACCTACTTTTTATCATTAATAATATTGATAAGGGTAAAGAGTGTGCCCCCTATTGAAATCAGCGAAAATCCCTCATTTTCCAGCCTGGTGGCTGGGGTTAAATATGCAACAAGTCGCAAGGATTTAATGGGAACTTATTTAGTAGATCTTGCTGCCATGTTTTTTGCAATGCCAACCGCCCTCTTTCCATTCTGGGCAGAGCAAGTAGGGGCGCCTTGGGCGCTTGGTTTGTTTTATGCCGCCGGAACTATTGGTTCAATCCTGGTAACTGTGACAAGTGGCTGGGTTAAAAATTACACAAAACATGGTCGGGCGATATTTTTAGCAGCACTAGGTTGGGGAGTGGCAATAACCTTTGCAGGTTTGGCAAATAACCTGGCACTAATTCTTTTATTTCTTATCTTGGCCGGTGCTTCCGATATGGTCTCCGCCCTATTCCGTTCTACTTTATGGAATCAATCAATTCCAGATGAATTTCGGGGCAGATTAGCTGGGGTGGAGTTAATCTCTTACTCAGTTGGACCATTAGGTGGGCAAACTCGTGCCGGATTTACCGCCGAACGCACCTCACTTCGAACCTCTGTGGTCTCTGGTGGCCTACTTTGCATCGGTTTTGTCGCTTTTTTCACCGCTCTACTGCCAGATTTTCGTAAATATGACAGCAAAAGTAATAAATTTGCAGTTTCAGAGGCAAAAAAACGTAAAACTGCACCAAATAATTAACGCACCAGTAGTTTTTTACCAATTTTGACCAAAAAATTGGGTAACTTTTATTAAAAAATGCATAAAAACTTAAATAAATAAAGTTGCGACACGCATCAATATTTTTGCCAAATAAGTGGAAAGTTTTGGCATTTAGTGCCACGCTTATCCATGAAACAGGTTCGGTGACGGATCGAACCACTTTGATAGGAGATCTACGTGGCTGCAAAGCGTCGTAAGAAAGCAGCAAAAGCTGCACCAAAGCGTCGTCGCAAGAAGGCAGCAAAAGCTGCTCCAAAGCGTCGTCGTCGTAAGAAGGCAGCTAAGGCTGCTCCAAAGCGTCGTCGTCGTAAGAAAGCAGCAAAGGCTGCTCCAAAGCGTCGTCGTCGTAAGAAGGCTGCAAAGTAAGTTATTAACTAAAAAATCCCGCCAGTCAAATGGCGGGATTTTTTATTGCCCAAAAGTTATTTAAGAAAAGATAGAGTTGCCCCATTATGAAAAGCGGCTTAGACCTATCCCATATAGATCAATCAGTTAGACCACAAGATGATCTTTTTAGATTTATGAATGGCAAGTGGTTAAAGGAATCTAAAATCCCAGAGGATCGTGCCAGTGATGGTGCTTTTTATTGGCTATATGAGCAGGCTGAAAAACAGGTAAAACAGATCATTTTGGATCAAGCCGCGAGCAAGGCAGCAGCTGGCAGTAACGCCCAAAAAATTGGGGATTTATATAACTCATTTATGGATGAGGATGGAATTGAAAAATTAGGGTTGTCCCCTATTGCAGATGATTTAGCAAAAGCTGCTGATATAAAAACAGTTGATGATTTCTTAAAAACTTTAGGTGGGTTTGAAGCCCGTGGTTTATCTGGTCTTTTTTATACCTATGTCTCAACTGATAATAAGGACTCCACAAAAAACATTGTCTACCTTGGTCAAGCAGGGCTCTCACTTCCTGATGAGGCTTACTACCGCGAGGATGAGTACAAACAGATCCGCCAAGAGTTTTTAAAACATGTTGCAAAGATGTTTGAGCTGGCGCAGATTGAAAATCCCAGCCAATCTGCCCAAGAGGTTCTAGAGATCGAAACTCAACTTGCCGCCTACCACTGGGATCAGGTCAAAGATCGGGATGCTGAGGCGACCTACAACAAGAAGAGCTTCGCCGAACTTAAGCAATTAGCAGCTAACTTTAATTGGCCACTTTGGATCTCCGCTTCAAATACACCAGCAGCTGTTTTAGATCAGGTAATTGTTAGACAGCCCTCCTACTTTGAGGGGTTATCTAAGTTAATGGCAGCTTTTGATCTACCTAAGTGGCGCAGCTGGTTAATCTGGCATGTCTTATCTGGTGCTAGTCCATATCTAAGCTCTAACTTTGTTAATGAGAACTTTCACTTTTATGGCACTACCTTGTCTGGAATTCCAAAGCTAAAGGATCGATGGAAGCGCGGGGTTGGCTTAGTTGAAGGGGCGTTAGGGGAAGCGGTTGGTCAGATATATGTAGAGCGCCACTTTGGTGAGATCGCTAAGACCAAGATGGTGGAGCTTGTCGCCAATCTAATAAAGGCATACCGGGTAAGTATTGAGGGACTTTCTTGGATGAGCCAAGAGACAAAGCAGCGGGCATATATAAAGCTTGAAAAATTCACACCCAAGATTGGTTATCCAGATAAGTGGCGGGATTACTCAGCACTTGAAATAAATCCTGGTGATTTAATTGGCAATCTTGCCCAAATTGCTAAGTACTCCCAAGATTATGAGTACAACAAGATTGGCAAACCGGTAGATAAATCTGAGTGGTATATGACCCCACAAACAGTTAATGCCTACTACAACCCAGGGATGAATGAGATTGTCTTTCCGGCAGCTATTTTGCAGCCACCATTTTTTGATGTGGCAGCTGATGATTACGCCGCAAATTACGGCGGAATAGGTGCGGTAATCGGACATGAGATTGGCCATGGCTTTGATGATCAAGGCTCTAAATATGATGGTGATGGCAACCTAGTTAATTGGTGGAGTGATATTGATCGAAAAGAGTTTGAGAAGCGAACTAAGAAATTAATTGATCAGTATGACCAGCTCTCCCCGGCAGCTGCCCCGGATGTGAAGGTCAATGGCGCTCTAACAGTGGGTGAAAATATTGGTGATCTTGGCGGCTTAACTATTGCTTATAAAGCTTATGAGATCTCACTTAATGGCAAGCAGCCACCAGTAATTGATGGGTATAGCGGGGCGCAAAGATTTTTCATGGGCTGGGCGCAATCCTGGCGGGGTAAGTATCGAGCTGAAGAGGTAAGAAGGCGTATTGCTACTGATCCCCACTCACCTGATGAGTTTAGGTGCAATCAGATTGTAAGCAATTTAGATGAGTTTTATCAGGCCTTTACTGTTAGCGAAAATGATAAGCACTTTATGCAGGCACAGGAGCGAGTGCGAATCTGGTAATTACTCCGGGAAGTGACAGGCAACCTGGGATTTACCAACAGTTAAAAGCTCAGGTGTCTTGGTCCGGCAGATATCTTGGGCCTTCCAACATCTAGTGTTAAATACACAACCAGCTGGTGGATTAATTGGTGAAGGTAGATCACCCTTAAGAATGATCCGCTCTCTGCTTCGCTCAGATCTTGGATCTGGTTGAGGAACAGCAGATAACAATGCGGTGGTATATGGATGGTGTGGGGCTGAGAATAAATCCTCAGTCTTTGCAATCTCCATAATTTTACCTAGATACATAACCGCTACTCGGTCTGAGATATGTTGAACCACAGATAGATCATGGGCAATAAATACGATTGAAATACCATCTGCCTTTTGCAGATCATCAATTAGGTTAATTACCTGGGCTTGAATGGAAACATCTAAAGCAGAGACAGGTTCATCGGCAACAATTAACTTTGGCTTAAGTGCAATAGCTCGAGCGATTCCAATTCGTTGACGTTGTCCACCTGAGAACTCATGTGGGTAGCGGTTGTAATGCTCTGGGTTTAAACCAACCCGCTCCATCAGGGCGGCAACCTCTTTTTTAACGCCACCTTCTGGTGTCACTTTTTGGATCTCAAAGGGGGCAGCAATGATCTTGCCAACTGTTTGTCGAGGATTTAAGGCTGAGAATGGATCTTGGAAAATAATCTGCATCTGCGCTCGCAATGGGGTCATTAAACCTGGGCGAAGTGAGGTTATATCTTTACCATCAAAAACAATCTCACCAGCTGTTGGCTCTATTAACTTCAAAATTGTTCGACCAGCTGTGGTCTTACCGCAACCAGATTCACCAACAAGACCTAAGGTCTCACCCTTCATTAAATCAAAGGAGATCCCATCAACTGCTTTTACTTGCAACTTCTCTTTTCGAAAGCCAACATTTCGACTGGTTGGAAAGTACTTTTGTAGATTTCTAACACTTAACAATGGCGTACTCATTAGGCACGTGCTCCTTTGATCTCAGCGGCAAAGGTTTTATCCCGCATGCCCTCAGGCACATGACATCTTGATTTATGCTCATCCTTGCTTCCTAAAAGTTCAGGCTTTAGTGACTCACAAGCACCACTTGGGGCAAGTGAGATGTATTCACATCTTGGTGCAAAGGCACAACCATTTGGCAGATTAATCAATGATGGCGGCTGACCTGGAATTGCTTTTAATCGCTCAGAGCTTTTAGCACCAATTCTTGGTACTGATTTTAATAAACCTAATGTGTAAGGGGCGTGTGGTGAATAGAAAATATCATCCACATTACCCTGCTCAACAATACGTCCGGCATACATAACTGAGACTCGATCTGCCACCTGGGCAACAACACCTAGATCATGGGTAATCAGCAAAATTCCCATATTTAACTTCTTTTGTAGATCCTTTAAGAGCTGCAAAATTTGTGCCTGCACCGTTACATCAAGTGCGGTAGTTGGCTCATCTGCAATTAAGACAGCTGGATCATTCATCAAAGCCATTGCGATCATTACCCGCTGGCGCATACCGCCAGAGAATTGATGTGGATACTCTTTTGCTCGAACCTGGGGCTCTGGAATACCAACTAATTCCAGCATCTCAACCGCTTTTTTATGAGCAGCCTCTTTTTGACCAGGGTTATGAACTAAATAAGCCTCAGCTAATTGGCTACCAATTCGATAGTAAGGGTGAAGTGAGGACATTGGATCTTGAAAGATCATAGAAACTACTCGGCCACGATAACTTCTAATTTTATCTAGTGGAGCGGTAACGATATCTAGGCTCTCATTTTTATCATTAACAATAATTGAGCCAGAGATTTGAGTGACCCGGCGGTTATGTAAACCAATTACAGACAGGGAGGTGACAGTCTTTCCAGAACCAGATTCACCAACAATTGCAACAGTTTCCCCTGGGGCAACTGAGATAGAAACGCCATCAACTGCATGGACAAAGCCATCATCAGTTGGGAAGGTGACCTTTAAATCTTTGATCTCAAGTAGGTTTTTCACTTCATTCTCACTCTTGGATCTAAGTAACCATAAGCAATATCAACAATTAAATTCATAGTAATAACCACTGCTGCTGCCAAAATTGTGGTTGCAACTACAACTGAAAGATCAAACTCATAAACTGCTTGAATTGTCATTCGACCAAGCCCTGCTAAGTTGAAAATTGATTCGGTAATAATTGCCCCACCAATTAAGCCAGCAATATCTAATCCCGCACTTGTGGTAATTGGTGCTAGTACTGCCCGCATTGTGTGCTTAAGTAATACAACTCTTTCGGTTAATCCCTTAGCGCGAGCGGTGCGGATGTAATCCTCACCTAAAGTCTCTAAAACTGTTGCTCTAGTAAATCTGGTGTAAAAGGCGGCGTAGGCAATCGCTAAGGTAATCCAGGCCAAAATAAAGTATCTAAAGTAACCAAGTGGGTCATCAAATAAAGATTTATAACCTTCTAAACTTAGGGGAACTATTTTCCACTTAATGGTCACATATATTAAGAAGAATAATCCGGTAACAAATGTTGGTAGTGATGTTCCAAGGAGCACAAAGACAGAGCTAGCTGTATCTGGGTAACGTCCACGAAACTTTGCTGCAAGTAAACCAAGGCCAACTCCCACAATCATCCAAATAACAAAGGCGCCAACAGCTAAGTTAATTGTGATTGGCAACGCCTCTTTAAGCATATCGGTGACACACATATTCTCATTAAATGAGTAACCGAAGCTTGGGGCTGGGCAAGTGAACTCAGCAGAGCCTGCGCCATATGTTCTACCAATAAATATTCCAGATAAAAATAACCAGTACTGCTCCCAAAGTGGTTTATCAAAACCTAAACGAACACGGTTTGCCTCAATTACTTGCGGTGTACATTTCTGACCACAGGTAAGTGCTGCTGGATCAAATGGCAAGATGGAGAAAACGCCATAAACCACCATTGAAACTAATAAAATTGTGATTAGAGCAAAGTAAGCCCGGCGTAATATAAATCTTGGCAATTACTTCCCCTTTTTTACTATTTAACTTTTCTAGCCTATCGCAAGTAAATGGGACTCGCATTGCTGCGAGTCCCATTTAACTTAATTGCTAATGGATTATTGATTAATCCACATCTTGCCGTAAGCAGGGTTACCTTGTGGAACC
>JACCDY010530782.1_pt1 | contig 10486 bp, 9 predicted proteins | sample 7446391 | NCBI WGS metagenome assembly JACCDY01 (sample SAMN15323451, study PRJNA562643) | freshwater metagenome | isolation source: river surface water | place: USA:Blue River Watershed | collected 2017-08-18
ATCCTGAAGTACACCGGCCTCACCCGCCGGCCGATCTTCACGCCCGCGGTCGGCAACTTCGACCAGGGCATGCTGGTGCAGCTGCCGCTGCACCTGGACCTGCTCCCGGGCAAGCCCTCGGCGCAGGACCTGCACGACGCGCTGGCCAGGCACTACGCCGGCAGCGAGTGGGTGTCGGTGGAGCCGGCGACCGAGAACGGCAAGCTCGACGCGCTGGCGCTCAAGGGCACGAACAAGCTCGAGCTGCGCGTCTACGGCAATGCGCAGTACGGCCACGCAGTGGCCATCGCCCGCCTGGACAACCTGGGCAAGGGCGCCAGCGGCGCGGCGGTGCAGAACCTGAAGCTGATGCTGGGCGTCTGAAGGGACCAGCCTGGGCCGGCGGAGCCAGCACGCCCTCGGGCACGACAGATTAAGGCCCTTGCGCGACATTTCAGCCGGCCTTCCGCGACACAAAATCAGGTTTTTGCGTCAGAATTGGGCTGTCGTGTCGCTCCATACCGGTTTTCTGTCGCGCCAGCCGGGAGCAGTCGACACAGCCGTGTTGCACAACAAGGTCCGCCCATGCCCCGCATCACCCCTGCCGAAGAACTCCGCCAGATCGAGGCCCTGGTCGCCGGCCGGCCGGACGGCATCCGCATTGCGGACATCGAGGCGGGCCTGTCGATCCTGCATGGCAAAGCCTTCCACCGCCGCACCCTGCAGCGGCGCCTGCGCAAGCTCACGGAGTCTGGGCGGCTGCGCGCCGACGGTGAGAGCGTCGCCACGGTCTACCGGGCCCTCGGCCCCGCCCCGGGCGCCCCCGAAGCCGCCGCCCCGTCACCGGGCTGGCGCGTGGCCGAGCCGACCGCGGACGCGGAGCCCTACGTGGCGCTTTCGCCGGAAGCCTCGCGCATCCGTGAGCGGGTCCGTCTGCCGCTGATGCAGCGCCGCCCGGTCGGCTATCAGCGCGACTTTCTGGCCCGCTACCGGCCCGGCGACACCTTCTACCTGCCGCAGCCCCTGCGCCGCCAGCTGCACGAGATGGGCCGCACCACGGCGGCGGAGCGCCCGGCCGGCACCTACGCCCGCGACATCCTCGGACGATTGCTGGTTGACCTGTCCTGGGCTTCGTCCAGGCTCGAGGGCAACACCTACAGCCGGCTCGACACCCTCAACCTCATCGAACGGGGGCAGGTGGCCGAGGGCAAGGACGCGCTCGAGACGCAGATGATCCTGAACCACAAGGCTGCGATCGAGATGCTGGTCGAGGGCGCAGACGAAGTGGGCCTGGACGCCTTCACCTTCAAGAACCTGCACGCGGTGCTGTCGCAGGACCTGATGCGCGACCCGCAGGCCAGTGGCCGGCTCCGGCAGCGGGCGGTCGACATCTCCGGCACCGTGTACCACCCGGTAGCCTGGCCGCAGGTCATCGAGGAATGCTTCGAGCAGCTGCTGCGTACCGCCTCCGCCATCACCGACCCCTTCGAGCAGGCCTTCTTCCTCATGGTGCAGCTGCCCTACCTGCAACCCTTCGAGGACGTGAACAAGCGGGTTTCGCGCCTGGGGGCCAACATCCCCCTGATCCGGCACAACCTCTGCCCGCTGTCCTTCGTCGACGTGCCCGAGCGGGCCTACATCGAGGGCACGCTAGGTGTCTACGAGCTCAACGAGGTGGAGCTGCTGCGCGATGTCTTCGCCTGGGCCTATGAGCGCTCCTGCCAGCGCTACCTCGCCATCACCCACACCCTGGTGGCGCCCGACCCGCTGCGGATCAAGTACCGCGAAGCCCTGATCCAGGCGGTGCAGGCGGTGGTGCGGGGCCTGCAGCCGCCTGGCCCGGACACGGCCGCCCGGGCACGGGCCCAGGGCGTGGAAGCCCGCGACCAGGAGGCCTTCACGCGCATGCTCACCGAGGCCCTGCAGCTGTTGCACGAGGGCAGTGTGGCGCGTTACCGGCTGCGCCGCTCGGAGTACCTCGCGTGGCGACAGGCGCGCGAAGCGGCCGGAGGTTGACGCGGCTCAATCCTCTTCGGCGGCCCCGCCGGCGAGCACCTTGCGGATCACCTCGCCGCCGAAGCCGCGCGCGGCCAGGAAGCGTGATTGCTTGGCGCGCTCGGCCGCGTCACGCGGGGGCTGATCGCCGAAGCGGCGGCGCCAGACCTCGCGGGCGCGTTCGAGTTCGGTGCCCTTGAGGCGGGCCATCGTCTCCGCCACCAAGGAAGCATCCAGGCCCTTGGCCTGCAACTCCTGCTTGAGCCGGCCCATCCCAAGGCGCGAGGCACGCCGGTGAATCACCGACTCGGCGGTGCGCTCGTCGCTGATGAAGCCCTTGGCCTGCAGCTCGTCGAGGGCCTTCTGCAAGTCACCCGGGCTTTCTTCGTGCGCGGCAAGCTTGCGCTCGAGCTCCTTGCGCGAATGCTCGCGGTTGGAGAGCAGGCGCAGCGCCCGGCCCTTGAGGGAGGGCTGGAATGCGAGCTTGCGCGGGCCTTCAGTCATGGGCAGAAGAAAAAACCCGGCCCCGCCGACGCGAGGTCAGCGCGGGCCGGGCACAGGAGAATTACTCGGCGTCCTCGGCGCCGTCGACATCGGGCAGCAGGGCGATGTCCAGCGACTCGCGGATCTTGTTCTCGATCTCGTGGGCCAGCTCGGGGTTCTCGCGCAGGAACTCGCGGGCGTTGTCGCGGCCCTGGCCGATCTTCTCGCCGTTGTAGGCATACCAGGCGCCGGATTTTTCGATGATGCGGGCGTTGACGCCCATGTCGATCACCTCGCCCTCGCGCGAGATGCCCTCGCCGAACAGGATGTCGAACTCGGCGGTCTTGAAGGGGGGCGAGACCTTGTTCTTGACGACCTTGACCTTGGTCTCGTTGCCGATGGCCTCCTCGCCCTTCTTGATGGTGCCGGTGCGGCGGATGTCCAGGCGGACCGAGGCGTAGAACTTGAGCGCGTTGCCGCCGGTGGTGGTTTCGGGGCTGCCGAACATCACGCCGATCTTCATGCGGATCTGGTTGATGAAGATGACCATGCAGTTGGTCTTCTTGATGGTGGCGGTGAGCTTGCGCAGGGCCTGGCTCATGAGGCGGGCCTGCAGGCCGGGCAGGGAGTCGCCCATCTCGCCTTCGATTTCGGCCTTGGGGGTGAGCGCGGCGACGGAGTCGACCACGATCAGGTCCACCGCGCCGGAGCGCACCAGGCTGTCGACGATTTCGAGGGCCTGCTCGCCGGTGTCGGGCTGGGAGATCAGCAGGTCGGGCAGGTTCACGCCCAGCTTCTGCGCGTATTGCACGTCGAGCGCGTGCTCGGCGTCGACGAAGGCGCAGGTGCCGCCCTGCTTCTGCATCTCGGCGATGACCTGCAGGGTGAGGGTGGTCTTGCCCGAAGACTCGGGGCCGTAGATCTCGACCACGCGGCCGCGGGGCAGGCCGCCGACGCCCAGGGCGATGTCCAGACCCAGGGAGCCGGTGGAGACGACCTGGATGTCCTCGATCTTCTCGCCCTCGCCCAGGCGCATGATGGTGCCCTTGCCGAACTGCTTCTCGATCTGGGCCAGGGCCGCCTGCAGGGCCTTGGACTTTTCGCTGTCGGCTGCGGCGATCTTGCTGCCCTTGACTTGTGCGTCCATGAGAATCTCCTTGTGAATCAATACGTTGCGGGTTGGCGGGCCATCTGCGATCGGGTTGCCGGGAGGGGCTGTTTCGAACCACAGGCTGGATGCGTGACCAGTACTTTAACGACTTGTATGTGGCTGAGAAGCCGTTTTTTGGTCAGTTTGCCTGACCAAATCGGGCAAAATGTGGGGCATGGCTCGCACCCCCTCCCCGGCCCCCGCGCCTGCGCACGATGACGGCTGGCGCCTCACCCACCTGGGGCGGTTGCTGGGCCACGCGATGCGCCGCTTCGACGAGCGGGTGCTGTACCTGATGGCGCACGACGTCGACGTGCCGCTGGCCCTGTCCAACCTCGCCGCCCGCGCGCAGGTGGGCGCGGCCCACATCCACATCACCCGCCACCTCGCACTCGAAGGCTCGCGCCTCACCGACCTGGCGCGCTCGGCCGGCATGAGCAAGCAGGCCATGGCCGACCTGGTGACGCAGTGCGAGGCCTGGGACCTGGTGAGCCGCGAGCCCGACCCGCTCGACGGCCGCGCGCGCCGGGTGCGCTTCACCGCCACCGGCCTGGCCTGGCTGGCGGCCTTTCGCAAGGCGGTGGCCCGGGCCGAGGACGAATTCCGCGCCGAGGTGGGCACGGAGATCGCCACCGTCGTCGCCATCGGCCTGGAGGCGTACGCAGGCCCGGCCGACTAAAGACGCGACACGGCCACCGGGCGCACTTCACACCCGCACAGGGGGCTGGCGGAACCGGGCGCCACAGGCGTCAGACCGCGCCGGCACGCCCTCTAGAATCGTGCCCACAACAGTCCCGCGCAGCACCAGCGGGCGAGTCGAGCCGAAGGAGACGGAGATGCGCATCCTCATTGCCGAAGACGACCAGGTCCTGGCCGACGGTTTGCTGCGAAGCCTGCGCGCCGCCGGCGCCGCGGTGGACCACGTGGGCAGCGGCGCCGAGGCCGACGCGGCGCTCATGACGAACAACGAGTTCGACCTCCTCATCCTCGACCTCGGCCTGCCGCGCATGCACGGCCTCGAGGTCCTGCGCCGCCTGCGCGCCCGTGGCTCCGCGCTGCCCGTCCTGATCCTCACCGCCGCCGACAGCGTGGAGGAGCGCGTGAAGGGCCTGGACCTGGGCGCCGACGACTACATGGCCAAGCCCTTCTCGCTGCAGGAGCTGGAGGCGCGGGTGCGCGCCCTGACCCGCCGCGGCATGGGCGGCACCAGCAGCACCATCAAGCACGGCCCGCTGGTCTATGACCAGGCCGGCCGGGTGGCCACCATCGAGGGCCGCATGGTCGAACTGTCGGCGCGCGAGCTGGGCCTGCTGGAGGTGCTGCTGCAGCGCGCCGGCCGCCTGGTGAGCAAGGACCAGCTGGTGGAGCGCCTGTGCGAGTGGGGCGAGGAGGTCTCGAACAACGCGATCGAGGTCTACATCCACCGCCTGCGCAAGAAGATCGAGAAGGGCCCGATCCGCATCGCCACCGTGCGCGGCCTGGGCTACTGCCTCGAGAAAATCCCCGGCTGATCGCGGCCGGACCGGACACGCCCCGCCATGCGCATCTTCCAGCGGGAGCAGCGCTCGCTGTTCGGCGAGATCCTGGACTGGATGCTCACGCCGCTGCTGCTGCTGTGGCCGGTGAGCCTGGCCCTGACCTGGCTGGTGGCGCAGAGCATTGCGGGCAAGCCCTTCGACCGCGCGCTTGAATACAACCTGCAGGCGCTGGCGCAGCTGGTGACGGTGCAGTACGGCCACCCCAGCTTCAACCTGCCCGGCCCGGCGCGCGAGATCCTGCGCGCGGATGACGCCGACCAGGTCTACTACCAGGTCAAGACCGCCACCGGCGAGCTCCTGAGCGGGGATCGCGACCTGCCCCCACCGCCGACGGACGAGGCCCTGGTGGCCGGCGAGATCCACCTGCGCGACGACGAAATGCGCGGGCTGGAGGTGCGGGTCGCCTACACCTGGGTGCGGCTGGACGCCGGCCTGTCCAGGCCGGCCCTGGTGCAGGTGCAGGTGGCCGAGACGCGCGAGAAGCGCTCGGTGCTGGCCACCGAGATCATCAAGGGCGTGATGCTGCCCCAGTTCGTCATCCTGCCGCTGGCAGTGCTGCTGGTGTGGCTGGCGCTGGTGCGCGGCATCCAGCCCCTGTCCCGGCTGGAGCAGCGCATCCGCGCGCGCAAGCCGGACGACCTCTCGCCGCTGGACGACCGGACGGTGCCACTGGAAGTGGCGCCCCTGGTGTCCTCGGTGAACGACCTGCTCACCCGCCTGAAGGACTCGCTGGCGACGCAGAAGCGCTTCCTGGCCGATGCGGCGCATCAGCTCAAGACACCGCTGGCCGGCCTGCGCATGCAGGCCGACCTGGCCCAGCGCGAGGCCCATGACGCCGAGGAGCTCAAGCGTTCACTCAAGCAGATCGGCCACGCCAGCGTGCGCGCCACCCACACGGTGAACCAGCTGCTCGCACTGGCCAGAGCCGAGGGCAGCGGACGCACCGTCCCGACGCAGGCCTGCAACCTGGCCGAGATCACCATGGAAGTGGTGCGCGACGCGCTGCCGCGCGCAATGGACAAGCGCCTGGACCTGGGCTACGAGGGCGCCACGCCCGAGGTGGCCGGGGTGGTGCTCCCGGGCAACCGCACCCTGCTCAAGGAAGCGGTGAGCAACCTCGTCGACAACGCGCTGAACTACACGCCGTCGAGCCCGCAGCAGCCCGGTGTGGTGACCGCCCGGGTGCTGGCCGATCCCTTCGGCCAGGTGCTGGTGCTGCAGGTGGAGGACACCGGGCCCGGCATCCCGCCGGCCGAGCGCGAGCTCGTGTTCCAGCCTTTCTATCGAGCCCTGGGCACGCATGTGGATGGCTCGGGCCTGGGCCTGTCCATCGTGCGCGAGATCGCGCGCCAGCACCATGCGGAGATCCAGGTGGAGGCCATGCAGCCCGGCACACCGCAGCCGGGCACGCGCATCAGCCTGCGCTTCCGGCTCAAGGACCGGCTGGAGGCCTGATCGCCGCCACAGGGCCGCTGCACTGCAGCCGCGCCGGGTGGCGGCGCGGGTCGCGCCAGGCCTCGTCTAAGGGAAAGGGTTGGCTCAGCGGCAGGGCCGCAGCGCCTGGCCGGCCAGCAAGGGCTGCAGCGCCTCGATGCGCGGCTTGAGGGCCTCGTCGACCGCCGGCAGGCGCAGCGCCAGCCCGCGCAGCTCGGGCCGCTCCTGCACCACCCGGGCGGTGCGCACGCCTCGCGCGGACAGGACCTCGAGCTGGGCATTGGCCGCATCCTGGCTGGGGAAGCCGCCCAGCGACAGGCCCGGCTCCAGCGCCGGGTTGCCCAGGGCCTCGAACACCACGCCGCGGGCGCGCAGCTCGGCCTTCTTGCGCTCGAGCGCGCGGGCGTCGGGAAACTTGCCCATGTAAACAATCCAGCGCCCGGCTTCAAACGCCGTGTCCAGGCTCCAGCTGCCGGCCGGCCAGGAGGCCAGGGCCCGGCGCAGGGCGGCGACGGTGGCCTCGTCCAGCGGCGAGGTGACCAGGCAGGCGCGCGCCGGCGCGGAGGCGGTGATCTCGGCCAGGCGGGCCGCCTCGGCGCTGGTCAGCACCCGCAGGTCCTGCTGCCGCAGCTGGCGCGCGAGGCGCTGCGGCTCGGCCTGCTGCTCGGGCCCCAGGCCCCAGGGCAGCAGCCAGCCCTGGGCCCAGGCCAGCCAAGCCAGGTTGGCGGCCACCAGCAGCAGCACGAGCCGGCGCAGCGCCATCAGGCCCCTCCCACCGGCCGCACGCTCACCTCGGCGCTGGTGACGCGCTGCACGCCGGCCGCGGTGGACAGCTGCAGCGCGCCAGAGGCGTCAACGCCGAGGCCGTGGCCTTCGGTGCCGTCGGACAGGCGCAGCGGCCGGTCACGCAGCACGTCGCGGGCGTCGTAGGCGGCGCGCAGGGGGGCGAAGCCCTCGCGCTCGAAGGCGAGCAGGGCAAGGGCCACGGCCGGTGCCACCAGGCCCAGCACCTGGCCGGCCTCGGCCTGGGGCCACCAGTCGCGCAGGGCGGCCGGCGGCGTGGACAGGCCCTCGGCCACCGGAGGCGCGACATTGATGCCGATGCCGACCACGGTGTAGCGGCCGGCCGGGGCCTCCTTGTGGGAAGCGTCCCGGTACAGGCCGTCCAGCAGGCCATGGGGGGCGGGGTCGCGCGGCGCGGCGAAGCCCACCGTCTCGACCAGGATGCCGGCCAGCTTGCGGCCCTGCACCCAGAGATCATTGGGCCACTTGAGTCCGATGCGCTCGGCCGCCGGGTCCAGGGCCTGGGCCACGGCCAAGCCCACCGCCAGGGACAGGCCCGACCAGTCGCGCGGGGCGAGCGGCAGGCCCAGGGAAAACGTGAGGGCGGGGACGTCGGCCCCGGCCCGAATCGGGCCCCCAGCATCGCCGGTGGTGTTCCAGCTGCGCCCGAGACGGCCCCGGCCGGCGGTCTGGCGCTCGGCGGCCAGCAGCAGGGGCTCGGTGAAGCCGGCGCGGGCCCGCTGCATCAGCTCGGTGTTGGTCGAGCCGACCTCCGGGAGGATCTCGACGGTGAAGCCCGGCAGGCGGGGTGCCACCGCTTCCCAGATCGCTTCGGCCGGCCAGTGCATCGTGGTGGGCTCCGGTTCGCTGCGATGGCAGTGAAAGGCCTGGCGGCTCAGCGCCCGGCCTTGCCGTCCTTCTTTCCAGCCTTCTTGGCGTCCTTTTTGGCATCCTTCGTGGCGCCGCGCTTGGCATCGCCTTTGCCGGCGCCTTTCCCGCCCTTCTTGGCATCGGCACCCTTGGCCTCGGACTTCCTGGCTTCGGGCTTCGCGGACTTGGCCTTCTGCTTCTTCTCTTTCTTCTCTTTCTTTTCCTTCTTGCCCTCGCCAGCCAGCAGGGTGCCGCGGCAATTGGCCGCGCCGCACCAGCAGGGGTACTCGGCCTTGAGCTCCTTGGTGTAGGGCGCGTCGATGACCAGGCCGTAGTCGTAGCTCAGCTCTTCGCCGGCGTGGATGTTGCGCAGGGCCTTGATGAAGACCCGGCCTTCCTGCTCGTCGGCCTCGCAGCTGGGGTCGCAGCTGTGGTTGATCCAGCGCGAGGAGTTGCCGCCGTGGAGGGCGTCGATGACGCGGCCGTCGTCGATGTGGAAGTAGAAGGTGTGGTTGGGGTCCTTCGGGTCGTGCGGATGGCGGCGCAGCGCCTCCTTCCAGGTGATGATCTCGCCGACGTATTCGATGATCGTTTCGCCTTCGGCGATATCCTGCAGGGCGAACACGCCCCGGCCGTGGACACCGGAGCGGCGGACCTGGATTCTTCTCCCTGCGGCGGCGGTGGCGGGCTGGGTAGCCTGGCCCCGGGCCGGCGTTTTTGTAGGCATGGCCTGAAAACCTGTTAAGTTGAATAGTGCACATGCGCGCGTACGCATGTGTGTGCGGGCGCGCAGGCGCGCACGCGCGAGAGGCACGATTGTAGAAACAACCCGAGGACCCCGGGCCGCACAGGCACCCGGGCCCGCAGCAGACACCTATGAGCAAGACACTGGTCATCGCCGAAAAGCCCTCCGTGGCCCAGGACATCGTCCGCGCCCTCACCCCGGTGGCGGGCAAGTTCGACAAGCACGACGAGTACTTCGAGAACGACCGCTACGTGGTCACCAGCGCGGTGGGCCACCTGGTCGAGATCCAGGCGCCCGAGAAATACGACGTCAAGCGCGGCAAGTGGAGCTTCACCCACCTGCCGGTGATCCCGCCCTACTTCGACCTCAAGCCGGTGGACAAGACCAAGACCCGCCTCAACGCGGTGGTCAAGCAGGCCAAGCGCAAGGACGTGAGCGAATTGATCAACGCCTGCGACGCGGGCCGCGAAGGCGAACTGATCTTCCGCCTGATCGAGCAGTACGCCGGCGGCGGCAAGGCGCTGGGCAAGCCGGTCAAGCGCCTGTGGCTGCAGTCCATGACCCCCGACGCGATCCGCCAGGGCTTCGAGCAGCTTCGCAGCGAGCAGCAGATGGCCGGCCTGGCCGACGCTGCCCGTTCGCGCTCGGAGGCCGACTGGCTGGTGGGCATCAACGGCACCCGCGCCTTCACCGCCTTCAATTCGCGTGACGGCGGCTTCTTCCTCACCACCGTGGGCCGGGTGCAGACGCCCACCCTGGCGGTGGTGGTCGAGCGCGAGGAGCAGATCCGCAAGTTCGTGAGCCGCGACTACTGGGAGGTGCATGCCCAGTTCGACGCCGAAGCCGGCCGCTACGCCGGCAAGTGGTTCGACCCCAAGTGGAAGAAGAACGAGGAAGACGGCGAACTCAAGGCCGACCGCGTCTGGAGCGCGCGCGAGGCGCAGGCCATCGCCGACGCGGTGCGCGGGCAGAAGGCCAGCGTCACCGAGGAGTCCACCCCCAAGACCGAGGCCTCGCCCGGCCTGTTCGACCTGACCTCGCTGCAGCGCGAGGCCAATGGCCGCTTCGGCTTTTCGGCCAAGACGACGCTCGCCCTGGCGCAGAGCCTGTACGAGCGCCACAAGGCCCTGACCTATCCGCGTACCGACTCCCGCCACCTGCCCGAGGACTACGTCGGCCCGGTGAAGGAGACGATGCAGATGCTCGCCAACTCCGGCATGCACCACCTCGCGCCCTTCGCCCGCCAGGCGCTCGACGCGAACTACGTGAAGCCCAATAAGCGCATCTTCGACAACAAGAAGGTGTCGGACCACTTCGCCATCATCCCCACCCTGCAGGCGCCCAGTGGCCTGTCGGAGGCGGAGCACAAGCTCTATGACCTCGTGGTCAAGCGCTTCCTCTCGGTCTTCTTCCCCAGCGCCGAGTTCCTGGTCACCACCCGCATCAGCAGCGCCGCCGGCCACAGCTTCAAGAGCGTGGGCAAGGTGCTGGTCAAGCCGGGCTGGCAGG
>JACCDY010851247.1_pt1 | contig 10483 bp, 9 predicted proteins | sample 7446391 | NCBI WGS metagenome assembly JACCDY01 (sample SAMN15323451, study PRJNA562643) | freshwater metagenome | isolation source: river surface water | place: USA:Blue River Watershed | collected 2017-08-18
ATAGCTCTTCCGAACCCAGGTTTGCTATTTCTTGTTTTTTCCAATTTTCATCTCTCCCAGGAACTTGCCACCAGTCCACACGAATTGGATTAAACGAGTTCTCACTAGTTACTGCGCCTTGATAAATCTCATAGAATTTATTCATCCCGTTTGGTGTGGATGTGATAATGATTCGAGAAACCTTAGATGATGATACTGTTGGATAGGTTGATCTAAAGAAAGATTCTATAAAGTTCGGATGGATGTGTGCAAACTCATCCATGTAAAGGAAGTGGATGGTAAAACCAATAGCTGATGTTTTTGTTGTAGTTTTAGCAATTGCCCTACACCCGTTATCGAATTTCAGCGACATTACATTGTTTACAACAATACCAGGTTTCAAAAACCAAGGAAGACCCCGAACAATGGCTTTAATTTTATCCATAAGTTCTTCCGCAGTGGATCCTACGTTTGCTAGAATCATGGCATTTTTATCGTGGTTAAAAAGTAAATACCAAACTAACACAATAGCAGAGGTAATAGATTTACCAACTTGTCTAGGGGCTAGGAATATATTAAATCTATTTGCCTGGTATTCTCTTAGAACAGATTCCTGGTAATCCCTTAACTTTACGTAGAATAGACCGTCGTCAGTCATTACCCTACAATATTTAGCAAAATACACAACGTCCTTAGCGCACTTTTGCATTTCTAGAATTTCATCAGTAGTGTACTCGTAGAGCAAATTTGATCTTTTTAGCTCAGGATCACCGTCATGAAAAGGATTATCCACTGATTTATAATCAAGTCCTTCCTCCTCAACTCTGAAAAGAAGTTCTTCGATTTTCTTTGTGCTCCAATAATTGGATTCCTGTTCTAATATTTCGGACATATAATATTAATTAAAAAGATCATCATCAACCTCCAGCATGTCATCGTCTTGTAGAAGTACGTTTCTAGAAGCATCAATTTCAGCTTTTTTCTTAGCGTTAACGATCGAATTCTCGTCTTCCTCTTCTACCCTTACATCTTCAATTTCGGCTCCTAAGATGTCACGTAAACCCTCCATTAAGCCCTTCGTTCCTCTGACTTTGATACCAGTTGAATTCTGGGACTGAGCAGAAAAGCTGTTTTCAGCTTCCTCTGATGGTTGTAGTTCAAAAGATCCAGTGTCAGCTTTTTTGTCAATCTGCAATTGGATCCTTTTGTATCCCTCTTCCATCTTGTCCAGATAGTTTTGGTAGTCTTTAGGCATTTGCATGATTTGCGACTGGAGCTGGGCTAAAACTTCAAACATCCTGGGGTTAGCATTTCCGAGATCTATTTCTTCAAGAAGCTTCGTAATAGCATGTTGTGCAGTTTTCAATTGCAGCATCATTGAAGCTAGATTCATCGAATCTATTTTCTTCTTATATTCGACGTAATCTACTTTCTCAATAAAGTTTTCATCCAAATAGAACTTTACTATCGAATCCAATAGACTTTTTGCATCCGATCCGGTTGATTGGATAGCAGATCCGAAGTCCATAAGCTCGGTTGTTTTAAGTCTCGGTAGTTCTTCCGCTTTGACAGAATCAAAGTCAAGGTCCTCGTCATTTAAAATGGAATCTAAGCTTTCCTTGATTTTCTCTTGGACAACTCTCTCCGGTTTTGGTTTTCTTCTAGGCATAAGTTGTTAGTTTACCTTACCTATTCCTTGCGAATTTAGGAAGGATTAGTTTTGGTTTAGCGTTATCAATAATATGTGCAAGTTGTGCATCCCTTACAACATTCTGGTTGAGTACTATAGATTGTCTATCAATATCTATCATACTGTTAAATAATCTTATGTTTGAAATAAGTAAAGGTGATGTGTAAATTTTATAAGCATTGTTATCTGTTCCGTAAAGAGGATCTTGAACATCGGTGACAATGTCCTTAGGAGCATCGAAAACATATGGCTGTGTTAAAGTTCTGTAGTCCTCATGAACTTTAATAAGATCCGAGGATTGCTGATTTGGATTTGTTGGATCGTAGGACATCTTCCAAACATTCACCCCCATTTGCTTATACTTATTAGAAATATTTACGACCAATGCATACCATTCTCCCTGCTCAGGTACGAATTGTAATCTCGAATCATAAGTAAGATCATTGAGGACTATTTCAATACTTCCTTGCTGGATGAAGTTGTTATTTGCAGGATCGTTTGTCCCCGAATGAACAAGATCAATTCTTACCCCCTTCAATGTTCCATCCGATTCAAAGTAGGTTCCGTCAATCAAATTCCTAGCTTGTGCTTTCTGCATCTTCCAATTTGATGAATTTACGGCAAAAGGAAGATTTGGATTTGCTACAGCAAATTGATATTCATCCGGGGTGGAAAGTACTTTAAAACCACCCGAATGGTTGTTATCTACGGAAAGTGCGACATAGCCTTCTGGATTTTCAGCAAATCCAAGAAAGGGTACTAGTCCGTGCTTATAAGGATACGAGCTATAAACGACCTGTGATGAATTTTCGGAAACCTTAACTATAGGAGCTGGTGCGAAAGGTTTTTTCGCAAGACTATTTTCATTTACATAATTCTTCAAACTGAACCAACAAGTATACGAAAGCTCTCCGTCCGCTTGTAATTTAGGCAATGGTCTGTACCTAACTGCATTTCTGTATTTGTATGGTTCAAAAACAAATTCCGAATCAGTCACAAATGCATCAGCCATATCATAATAATTGTTGAAAACAATTGTCCAGTTGTTATTAAGATCGTATCCAACAATTGGCAATTTTTCATAGATGTACGACCTGGCAGGATCCTCCGATCTTCTTTGATTAGAGGATTGATACTGTTGGGGCTTAGTAATTTTTTCTTCCTCTGCTTGAACCTCAGCACCAAAAAGATCTTGAGTATTTAATGCAATACCATCAAGCTCCTCTTTATATGCGGGATCCTTGAAATAGGTATTTGATTTAGGACTGTATTTCTTCAGTTCTATTTTATAATAAACCGGAGAATACATGAAGTCCCTGAATAGGTACGTGGAATTTATTTCGTAAATTCTGTTTGTTAGAGGAAAATAAATGATGTCTCTTTTTCTTGGCTGAGCCCCCCTTCCAAATATACTTTCAAAATAGGTCTTGTCTATATGGATTTCAAAAGGCTCTTCAAATTGAATACCAAAAGGATCGTAGTTGGGGCGATTGTCAGGAAATTGGTTTGACGGAACCATTACCTTTACACATTTTTCATCAACAACATCGAACAGAGTGTATTCTTTCAGAATTACATCCTTTCCACGAGCTTGAGGTTGAACTGAGTAATAATTAGTTTCAAATCCAAACACCTTATTAACAACAAGACTCAGATCCTTATATAGATTTATTGCTTTGTTAATTGCGTAAGGATTGAAAGTGAAGTTACAATTATCAAAAACTACCGGTCTATTAGATTTCTCATTCGAACACGAAGGAACAGGCTTTCTAATCACTAGGTTGTCAATAACCGAATTAGGACCGCTAGCTCCGGTAGCATATGTGAGATCCAAATCAAAATCCAGAATAACTATAGATGGATCTATGGGTTCATCAAATTCCCAAGCAATAGATCCATCTGGGTTAACTACTACTGAAGTAAATCTAAATTCCGGATAGAATGGCTTTGAAGGATCAAGAGGAATGGAAAATATCTCCGCAGAATTGTTCGATGTGTAGTTTTGGGAAAATCCAGTAAGTGCAGTTCCAACATTGGCCCATAAAGACCAGGATTGACCGTCAACGGAGTATCTGAAATCAATGGCAATGTCATTTGGAATCTCCGAATTGGAATCTCCGTCGAGAATGATTCCATTATTAAGAACAGCTCCTGCTGTTTGTACCAGCCATCCATTAAAAGATTGAACATACCTAAAAGGAGAATCCCATGTCAGAACTCTATAATTTCCAATATAAGTGAAATTCAGAGCGCTATCGAATTGCTCCATCCTGGTAGCATATTCAGTAGCATCCGAACAAGGAACATAGTAATAAACCCCATCACCAGCTAAAGCAGTGTGGTAACCGTTGCATCCTAATTGTTGAGCTCTTGCTAAAGCAGCACCTGTGGTACCAAAATAATTATCAGTACTTTGTTGATAAACTTTTGTTGTGTTATCAAGTTCATCCTGATATCTAAATCTGGGATCTGATAAGTCCCGCTGGTCACCATTTCCATTGTAAACGGGAATACCTTTTTTTGGAAATCTATTTTCTGGATAAAATTGCATTAGCTACTGAATAATGTTTACAACACAGTCACCTGATTGTATTTATATATCCGTAGCAAAAAATATGGTTAGAGAAGTTCTTTTTTCTCCAATAATTTGATTGTGTCGAAAACCATCTCCGGAGTTATAGAGGTTGTACATTCAAACCTTCTGTCGGTATCTTTCAATCTAGGGCACCAGTTCCAATCTCCGCGGTCGAATTTGTGCGAGGGATCATTAAAGCAACCGTTGCAAACCTCCTTGTTTATAATCCTGTAGTTTTTGTTTTTGAATTCACAAACAGGATCAGAAAATCCAGAAATCATTATCACGGGCTTATTCAGAGACCAAGCTAACCAGCTGAGACCAGATCCTATCCCTATTAAAAATTGAGCATGATAAATATCCACCGCTCTCTCCAAAATATCTAATTCTCCAGTCTTATCAATAACACCAGAAAGAGATGTTGGTTGTTTTTGTATGACAACCACCTTATATCCTTCGTTATTAAGATGATCTACCAGTTTTTGCCAACCACCCGGGTAATGCCAATGTTTTGCGTTGGCGGTGGAGTCCATTGCAATACAAACATATTTCCCGTCAATAAGAGACTTCGATTTTGTAATTGTTTGAGGTACTTTCCAATTAATTAGATCACCAGAAACATCTACTCCTAAAATGTCACCCGCAACTTGTTGAAGTGATATTGTTCTGGGATCCCTTCTGTGTATGTTTCTATCGGTCTCCTCATACCATCCCAAACCAAAAACGGCGTCCGTTCCAGGTTCTCTGTAGCCAAAATTATGGAACCTTAGATCTGGATAATACTGACACAGTAGCTCGCTCCAGAATGAATTAACATAAACATCACAATTATATTTCAATCTGAAAGCTTCAGCAACAGGAACCCATGCTAGTGTATCCCCCAAAGAAGAGCTATCGATCGATATGCATACCTTACCTCTGTTAATCTTTTTTTCGAAATCAAATTCATAAATCAATTCACCATCTTGATATGCTTCAACCACCCATGGAGTAAACCATTTCCTATACAAAGATGTGAATAATCCAGGCGAGGTATCGCCAGAGTAAACGTAAGATCCAGTGTTTTTGTCCTTGAATTTCACGGTCACAGTAGAGGTTGTACTTGGTCCTGTACAATCAACCTTTGGACCGTAATCAAAATTGAAATTAAAACCCAAAGGATGTCTGAACCTAACAAGTTTAGATTTTTCCAACCCTTTGTAAACATTTAATCCTTTGCTTTTCATTATAACGATAAAAGGGTTTTTATTAGATTTATATTTCTTGACTGGTCTTCGAACATTCCTCCCGGAGAAAGATAACTTACCAAATCATTATTATCATAAGAGTCACCATATGGCTCAAGTCTTCTCATCAAAATTGGCAAATTCCAAGACAGTGTCTCTTTTATTACTATTGGATTTAGTTCCCAATTAGAAGTGAAAACAAACAAATCCACCGCCTTATAAAATTCATCAGTGTCGTTTCTTTCACCCCAGATTTTACAATTAGAAGGTAATTGTTCTAACAAAGGAGCCCAGTAATGCTGAAAGTTGGGTGCAGTGTTTCCTATGAAATGAAACTCTATTGGGTAGTCCTGCATAAGTCTTGCGTACTCGATCAATTCACCCTGGTTTTTTCCAGGAGTAAATAGACCAACATTGATCACATGTTTTTTATCCGGATCCAAGCCAAGATTACTAAGTGCTGTGGCTCTGTCAGGTCTTTCAAAATTTTCTATAGGATATTCTAGGATATCAACGGGAACCCCAAGACTTGAAAATTTATCACACATCCACTGATTTACCATGACAAACTTGTCAGGACAATAAATCTTGTCGATAGGCGAAATGTTTGAGCTGTGGCAGGTTTCTACAATGTAGTAAGGTCTATCCTCAGCGTAAATCTTTCTGATGAGAGAATCGTCTATGAAAAATTCAACAAAATCATCAAAGTGGATTACATCCGGGCAGATCTCCTCGATAATGTTCATCAACTCAAATTTGTCAGATTCAAGACAATAAAACCTTCCACCAATCTTTTCCTTAATCCTGTTTCTTTGTACTACATACTCTTCAGACGTGTTGTTGTACTGTACACAGTAAATCTCAGCCTGGTCGTTAAAACATTCAATCTTTTTATAAAGGTACTGTGGCATCCCACCGGTGGAGAGATGCGGTGCAACATAAAGAATACGAGGCTTTCCTCCGGATTTTTCATCTAGAGTCTTCTGAATAGAATTGATCGTTCTAACCAATTCATACTTAGTTTTCCTTAGTGCCTCAATTTCTTTCATTATTGTCCTTTTGGAGTGTATTCTCCGGTTTGAAAATCTAGGTTTCCTTCACCGTATTTTTCTACGATTGAATTAGTTAGCTCCCTTTCTTTTGAATCTAACTCTTCCGAACTTTGCAAAGCATTTATTAGCTCAAACTCAACTTCCGCTAAGTCCTTTTGTAAAAAATGTTTTTTGATGTTCAATCTTCCAAGGGTTTCTACATTCGTAAGGATTGCCAAACGCAGCTCGCTGATAGAAGCAAGTTCTTCCTCAGACAGTTTAATTTTATTGTTTTCCATTTTTAAGATCTTTCTGGTTATTTTAGTAAAATTTTAGAATTTATTTCATTAAACCATTCCTGGAAATTCAAAAGAATTTTTCGGTGAATCAACAATTCCCAAATGCTGTTTAGCTTTGTTGTGTAACGTCCAAACATAATCCCCGGTATCATAATAAGCATTGGAGAAAACCAAAAAATACCAGTCCGGGAAAGGATTCTTTCTTTCAGGGGAAACCAGTCTACTTGTCATTTCGTACATCTTTTGAAAATTACCTATGGATTCATATATTTCAGCAAGATAAACAATGTGCTCATTTCTAACAGGGCAATACCATTCGGATTCGATAAGTCGCTCAATAGCAAGATCCACATTACCAATAAATCTGTGAGCGTTTCCTATCAACACTATAGAAAAATAGGCCATTTCATCGAGTGTTCTAGGCTTTGTGTGCTCTAAGTAATTGGGAAATCCTCTAGCAACATAATGTTCTAAATAATAAATGGTGCGTCTAGCGTATTCGTCACTATGAGACTTTCCAAAAGGAAAATTGCTGTCTGCGAAGCAATCACTATAGCTCTTACCTATATAAAACAAATGGTAGTCATTCTCTTTGATTTTGCCACTACAAACTTGATCAGCTTCAAGCTCAAGGGCATCCTTAAGAAACTTGAAGTTATTGGACCAGGTCATACCGTCGTTTGTGATTATGTGTCGAAAAGATTTAGGCAGGTTGATCCGTTGAAAGTCGTTATCCATAGGAGGATTCGCTCCAGTTAATGCAATCACCTCGTGTTTTAAATCATGCTGGAAATACCAGGGAAGCTTTGCATTCCACATCCAAGTTCTGTAATAAATCCCGCCGGGATCCTGCGCGGTAACATTGAAACTTTGAATCGAAAGATCATCAAAAAGACTCCAATCGAAATCGTCATCAACAACCAATTGTTCGTCGGCATCCATTCTCAGAATCCAATCACACCCGTGATCTGAATTTAAACATGCTTGTAAAGTATGATCTCTGTTATATCCGAATCCTTTCCATTCAGTCTCATAAAGAAATCCAGGAATACCCTTTTCATCGAAAAATCTTTGCACAATATCCTTTGTGCCATCAGTAGATCCGTTGATCTGGACAACCCAATAATCGATATATCGGTAGCAAGACTCAAGCATTCTTTCAACGACGTGAGCCTCGTTGGCAAACATCGAATTCATGCATATTTTAACTTTTTTGTTGGTCATTTTTATTCAAAAATATAATTTAAAACTTGTTCCTCCTCACCGAACCTTACATCGCTGTGATCGTAAAGAACCCAAGCTTCCTGGTGTCTTGAACGTTGCAATTCCTCATCCCAATCCCAATCGTGAAACCCAAGCTCTCCTATTCTTTCATGTATTCTTTGGTCGTAGAGGTTTTTAATTATTCTAGAAAACCTGTTGATTTCAAAAGAGTTTAAGTCAACTGTACTTCTTCCGTTATTATATTGAAAATAAAGAACTTTTTTAACCTGGACCATTCTGGTTTCCAAAAAGGTTCTTATGATTAAATCTAGATCATCTGCAATTGGCAGATTCTCATTATGCCCGCCTACTTTTAAATATACATCTCTTCTCCAGCACCTCACGTGATTAGGCATAGAAACATTGAATCTTATTGTAACAGGATTAATCGAAGGTGTATGATGTCGTAACACACTTTTACCATCTACATTAACCCAGGAATGTCCAGAATAACCAAAATTAAAAAAATTAGAATGGTCACCATAAAAATCCCAATCAACCCTATCGTCATATTTCCTGAACCCCCCGTTTGACTCTACCTCAGTGCAATCGCTGTAAATAAAACCAGCATCAGGAAAGGCTTCAGATGCTTGCGAAAGCGTCGACAAACAATCACTAGTTAAAGCGTCGTCATGATCCAATTCAACAAGCCATTTTCCAGAAGATAAAGAGCAAGCTCTGTTTTTGACCTTACCAACCACACCCGAACTATTTGGGGAAATTCTATATGGCTTTACCCTGAAATCCCTCTTCGAGATTTCATTCAACCGGTTCCAGAGATCCATATGATCCGCAGGGGAATCGTCAACAACAACCCATTCCCAATCAGAAAAGGTCTGTTTTGATAGACTTTCGTACGTTCTTAAAATTCTCTCTCCTGTTTTATAAGCAGGGGTGAAAATAGAAAATTCTGGAACATAACCTACACAGTTATTTTCGACAGTCTTAGTTACTACATCATTGGCAATTTGTATGTCCAATGGATAATCTTGATAGAAAATGTGGAGACGATCTTCAAAGGTTGATATAGATTCATTCGTTTGATTTCCAATGCACACTACCAAATCTGCTTTGTACTCAAACATTAAATCTAGAACATCAGGTTTTCTATATTCATCAGGGAGACAAAAAAGATCAACCCACCCCATAAGATTCTCCTTATTTGAATAAACATCGGAAATAAATTCATATTTTCCTGGTTCTTTATTCCACCCAAAAACTATTGCAGTAGGTCTCTTTACGACGAGCATTACTTTTCTGTGTTGAAAAAGAAAACTTGAAAAAGTCTACCGTCTTCTTTATCGTTACCAAAATAATCCAGCGAAACGTGGAAAAGATCCCCTTTATAAAGGACCATGCGATTGTATACATTGCCTAGTCTGTCTACCATTTCCCATTTGGTAAAATCCTGACTATGGAGAACACCAGGAGCTTGAGAATTTTCAGAATCGGTATGCTCAGAACTTCTCCATCTATTTACGCCAGTCTCCTTGTGTTTGAAAATACCAGTCCCAGCACTTATAGGAGCGTTTGGAGTAAGATATAGAACTGCTGCCCAATCGGTAGTGTCATCACTATGAATCCATGATCTATCTCTTGCGGTAGTATATTGAAAAGAACCAGTTGAATCGTCACCCCAACTTGTAACTTCACCCGCATAAGGGCGAATAATGTCAGAAATGGAGTTCTTTACATTTTCAGCTAAAAATGGCCTGGTTCTTTGTCCGGGATAGTTTCCATGTTGGGAAAATTCTTGAGCAAGTGCAAACGCCCTTACTTCATCTGGGTTTTTATAGAAATCGTCTATAATAAGAGTCTGGACTTTCATCGAAGTATTTTCCTTATTATATTGGAAACAGACAAAATGTTTTCAGACTACACCAGGGAATTCCAATTTCTTAGATAATAAATGTCGATCACTTTCATTTGATTTCGTTACGACCGCAAAAAAATCGTTCTCCGAAAATCTCAAACTCTCGAACTTGTCACCGTTACCAAAATAAGTAACCTTAGTTATTTCTTTGTTTTTATTTGCATCTAATATGGAAACTGAAGTCGGTTCTCTACCACCTAGCACCATTTTTGCAAAATCATAAAGGGATATTTTCTCTGTATTAGGCATCTGAAATGTACTAGAAATTAACAAATGTATCCTGGGACTTGGTAGGTTGTGAGGTCAGTAGCACAGTATATCGACAACCATGTGTTTGGAGTGGCTAAATATACGTCTGGATCAGTACCAATGTATCTTCCTGGGTTTCCTCCAGTATTTGAAGCACATACTCCTTCGGCGCATGAAGGGTTACCCCCTCCACCGGCTGCTCCTTGTGCTCCTTGAGCTCCGGCACCTCCTTGTGCTCCTTGAGAGCCTTGAGCACCCTGTAAACCTTGTCCCCCTTGAGCTCCCTGAGCTCCTTGTG
>JACCDY011219238.1_pt1 | contig 10483 bp, 10 predicted proteins | sample 7446391 | NCBI WGS metagenome assembly JACCDY01 (sample SAMN15323451, study PRJNA562643) | freshwater metagenome | isolation source: river surface water | place: USA:Blue River Watershed | collected 2017-08-18
AACGTAATTGGAGATGCAATTGATGGTTTAGGAAACTTACCAAAAACAGGAGAGAATGGATTGTCAATTCACAGATCGGCTCCAAAATTCGAAGATTTATCAACTTCTTCTGAAGTTTTATTTACAGGTATTAAAGTAATCGATTTGATTGAGCCTTATGCAAAAGGAGGTAAAATTGGATTGTTTGGTGGTGCTGGAGTAGGTAAGACAGTATTGATTCAAGAGTTGATTAACAATATTGCAAAAGGTCACGGTGGACTTTCAGTATTCGCAGGAGTAGGGGAAAGAACACGTGAAGGAAATGACTTGCTTCGTGAGATGTTAGAGTCAGGAATTATTAAATACGGAGAAGATTTCATGCACTCTATGGAAAATGGAGGATGGGATTTGTCTAAAGTAGATATGCCAGGAATGAGAGAGTCAAAAGCTACTTTCGTTTTCGGACAAATGAATGAGCCACCAGGAGCTCGTGCTCGTGTAGCACTTTCTGGATTATCTATCGCTGAGTATTTCCGTGATGGAGCTGGATCTGATCAAGGTAAAGATGTATTGTTCTTCGTGGATAATATCTTCCGTTTTACACAAGCAGGTTCTGAGGTATCGGCACTTTTAGGTCGTATGCCATCTGCAGTAGGTTACCAACCAACATTAGCAACTGAGATGGGAGCTATGCAAGAGCGTATTACTTCTACTAACAAAGGATCTATTACATCTGTACAAGCGGTATACGTTCCTGCGGATGACTTAACTGACCCGGCGCCAGCAACTACATTTGCTCACTTAGATGCCACAACGGTATTGTCTCGTAAAATTGCTGAGTTAGGTATTTATCCTGCGGTAGATCCTTTGGATTCTACTTCAAGAATCTTAACGCCACAAATTTTAGGAGATGAGCACTACGATTGCGCACAAAGAGTAAAAGAGATTCTTCAAAAATACAAACAATTACAAGATATCATTGCGATCCTTGGTATGGAAGAGTTATCTGAAGAAGATAAATTATCTGTATCTAGAGCTCGTCGTGTTCAACGTTTCTTATCTCAACCTTTCCACGTTGCGGAGCAATTTACAGGAATTCCAGGAGTATTAGTTGACATTAAAGATACTATCAAAGGATTTAACATGATCATTGATGGAGAATTAGATCACTTGCCAGAAGCTGCTTTCAACCTTAAAGGTACTATTGAACAAGCAATTGAGGCTGGAGAGAAAATGTTGGCAGAAGCGTAATCAATTAGCACTTTGTAATTGGAATTATTGAGGTAATTCTAATCACTTAGAACTAGTTATTAATCACTAAAAAAATGATTTTAGAAATAGTATCACCAGAGGCAAAGTTATTTTCAGGAGAGATTACTTCATTATACCTTCCAGGAGTTGATGGAGATTTTCAAATCTTGAACAATCACGTGCCAATTGTTTCTTTGCTTAAGAAAGGGACTGTAAAAATTGCAGCGCCAAGTTTTAATCTTTCTAAAGAAGCAGCCTCTAAATTAACGAAAGTAAATGACCAATTGTACACTTTAGCAGTGGAGTCAGGGACAATCGAAATGAAAGACAATAAAGTAATTCTATTAGCTGACTAATACGAATTCGATTGTATAAAAAAAGCCTAACTAATGTTAGGCTTTTTTGTTTTATAACATTACTATTGAGAGCAATAATTACTATTGTGTTTTCCTGCTATAACCAAAGCGCCAGCAACCAAAACCAAATTTTTGATAATGTATTGACCTACTAGTGTTGGACGGTACGGAAATGCATCAAAACAAGCCTCTGTTAAAATAAATAATGGGAAAATAGTAGCAATCATATGCAACAATAATAATACTATGGTAAGCGGCACTAATCGTTTGATCAATATTCCTAATCCAATTAGTACTTCGCAAAATCCAAGTACTGGAATGAAAATTTCCGGCTTGAACCAAAAAACAGTTTCCTCTACTAGATCACCTGCAGGGCTTATACCGATTATTTTTAATGCACCAAACCAAATGTAAACAATGGCTAAAGCGATTCGCATTATGATAATGCTATGTCGTTCAATTTTTTCACTAAAGGAACTATAGAAGGAGTTGAAATGTTGTGTCATGAGAAACTTATTTATAATGAAATTAATCTCAAGCAAATAGGAACTATTTGCTTGAGATTCGTTGAAAATAAAACAAACCACTTATTTAATTTTCAACTTATAGGTAATTTATTCTGCACCGTCAATACGAGCTCTTGCTACTGCAAATCCACCAACGGTTTCTCCAAGCAATAATCCTTGTTCACAATCACTACGATAGTGAATGGCTCCAAACAAACGAGAGTTAGAAGCATCTTTGGCCAAGGCTTTAAATTCAGTTGCTTTAGCAGGAATAATATGAGATAATACTGTCGCCGCCGCTCCACTAAAAGTAGAGTGACCCGATACATAAGCAGGGAAATTAGGAATACCAGTCAAGGTTTTGATGGAGGCATCCATTTGTGTTGGTCTTGGATTAAAATAATAGTATTTGGTATTCCAACAACTAATAGCGGCATCCATCAAAGTAAGATTCAATAGCGCCATATTTCTTGCCCAACGCACTTCACTATAATTTTGTGGTACAAAGGCATCTGCTGCAATAGCATTCCAATGTCCTGGCGGTGTATAGGTTCCTACTCCATCAGCCCAAAAGGTTACAATTTCCATTTCTTTTCGACTAGCATTTTGGCTAAACTTTTTTACCTCGGCTAACTCGTTAGCAAATTGAACTGATTTTGTTGATGGTGGTGGAACAGGACGGCTCGCTAATATATCTGAAGGCGACATTAAGAACGAACGAACATTTCCAAACAAAGGCAACATTGGCGGTCTAGCTGGTAAGTCCAAAGACAACCATGGCGTTTCTCCTGTAGCGCTTGTTTGGGTTTGTAATTGGGTCCATAGGGTTTGATTCCCAACGGCAGCTCCCATTCCGTCACCAGCGGCTCTTGTGATGTATTTTGCGGCAATTTTTCTACCTAAAATAATTCCAGCATCAATGTCACTACGCACGTTAGCACCACTAATAATTCGGTATAATTTTTCCTCCTCGGCTTTGCCATTGATATAAGCAATTTCTGTTGGGAACAATAATTTCAATAACTCCACAGTAACTCCTGCTAATACGCCATCTTCAGAAGGGTAAGAAGGCAAGCTGCTCTTTGGTACTAATACATTCAAAGTATTGTCTGCCACATACGGAGCTACTCTATTGTATAATTTTTTATAATGCCAAGTGGCTACTAAAGCATCATATTGCGCTGCACTTACATAGGCATAGGCACGTGCCGCATATGGGGGATTTGAAAAAGGGAATGGAGTACTTGCAAAAGGATTGGCAGCAGAAGGAGTTGGGTAGGTACCATCAGCATTTTGGTAAGGAGGTAAATTGTGCTTGGCCACCAAGGTGCGCATGATTTCGTTCCAACGCAATACACTTCCTGCGCTCCAATATTTAATGATTGCTTTTTGTTCGTCAGTAATTGCTGCTTGATAGCTTTTAATTTCGTTTATTTCTCGAGTAAAAGCCGCATTAGAAGTGGCTACGGGAGCCTCCAAACTAAATTCATCTGGTGCGCTCAGTAAAATTGGTCGCCATGTTCCCGCTAGATCATCATTAGCAGTAGGAGTTAATGTTGGATAATTTTCAGAACGATCATAAATTTCACTGCTACAAGAAAAAAGTGAGGCTAATGAAACAAGGGCAAAAAGAGTGATAACTATATTTTTCATGTTATTTTTTGTTGAAGTTGATGATATAAAAGAACCCCGCATACACTGCATTGGTTTGTCCTACATTGCGTCCGTCCAATACACGATTGAATCCGCTCACAAGAGAAAGCTCTGGTTTTTTTGGAAAAGTATATTTGGTGTGCACACCCACTTTAACAGCATTCATTGCATTGCTAGGAAAAGGCATATTGTTTTTGGTAATATCAAATCCACCTTGGGTTACTTGATTGTCAACAAATGCTTCGGCAATAAAACGACTAGATCGGTATCCCATTCTGAAATTGACATTGATAACATCGGGCATAGCCACTTCGTTAGTGTGAATCATTTCAGTAGTAAAGTAAGCGTTACGGTCTATTGTAATTTTAGCTCTTTTCATGTATGCACCTGAAAGTGTGGTGAAAAAGTTGCCTCTTTGGTAATCTCCCATCAAACGGAAAGTTCCTGTTTTACTTTGTGATCCTAAACTCAATGGCAAATAGTCAGCTACATAGTTGGTTGTCGGAACCGAAATACCTACAATCGTATATAATGAATAGGTCGCTCCACCAATCGTTTTTTCAATGGGCATGTATTTTACAGTGGCAGAGAAATCTTGTAATCCATTTTGTCCTTTCAATGTTCCCGCAGAAGCTTTGGTAGCAATATAAGGCAAACTCACAATTACATTCAATTTGTCAGAAACACCATAGTTGGCATTAATACTAATATTGTTATTTGAAACGGTTCCTAAATTTTGGTTGTCTCTTTTGAAAGTGCCTTCCCAATAGTTGTCCCAAGCGCTGTATTGATAAACGGCACCCGTACAAAGTTGATTTTTACTCATCATAATACCGTCAATTTCGGTTTGAGCATTCGCTAATAATGTGCCTAATAGAAGACAACAGAAGTAAATTTGTTTCATTTTAAAGTAATTGGTTGTGACTTAATAATGGCGAATACTCTTTGAGTATTGGGTTCCATTAGTAAGAATAGTAAATAGGAAATGTGTAAATCAATTTGACGCGTAGATGCCTACCTTGAAAAGGGAATTGCGTCATGGGTTTGTACTAATTAGATACTAAAATTTACTAGAAAGATCGAATTATAAAATGATTGCTATTGCTCCCTAATTACAAGAAGCAACACTACTTTCTAAAAATAGATATTAAATTGGTAAAACCAGAATTAAATAAAATCCGGAGGGGAATAGGGTAAAGAAAGGTGGCCTGGATTCGTAAATTCAGTACCATTGGTAGCTAATACTTCAGATGAAGCAACGTCTTGAGTTCGCATAGGAATGCTAACTTCAGGATTATCGATATAATCTTTGATAAACGATTTCAATAGTTTTTTTGCTGGAGAATCTTTGGAAGATTCGGTATTGAATAATTGATTTTGAACAAGATCATTCAAATCTTTACTCACGGTATTTTCATCAGTGTTAGGCAAATAATACAAACTCAATACGTTGTTTTTAATTTGCTTTTTAAAGATGTGGTAGCTTTTATTGTTGATAATCACATCTTCGTTTACATCTTCAAAATCCGTATCCTCAGCAAAAGAATACAAAGAAGCATTCAAACGCAAAACTCGGAAATCAGTACGGCTTGTGTTTTCCATACGCGCTACCCATGCTTGCTGTTCTTTGTAAGCAAACATCACATAATAACCTATCATGTTATAGAACAAGGTTACTACTAAAAAAAGGGTGGCTATTCTTTTCATTGGCAACGAAAATAGAAAACAATTCCATCATCAGCTTTGGTAAATTATGTATTTTAACATTTTTTTAACAAAAGTTTGTCTTTTGATAAAACGAAAACATTTTCGATTTTTCAAGCATTCAAAAGACCAAAAATTTGCCTTATTTTTGTGGGGTATGAAAAAATTACCAGAAACCCTTTCCAACAAATTATCTGTTCGATTGCAAAATAATGCGCTACGACAGTTGCCAAAACCAACTGACTTAGTTGATTTTGCTTCGAATGATTATTTGGGTTTTTCCAGTTCTGCTACAATTTTTGAAAATACGCATCAGTATTTAGTTGCCAATGATCAACTTCAAAATGGCGCAACAGGTTCGCGATTACTTTCGGGAAATCATTCCGTTTATCAAGCTGCCGAAGACTATATTGCTCCATTTCATCAAGCTGCTGCAGCATTGATTTTCAATTCGGGTTACGATGCTAATGTAGGATTTTTCAGTGCCGTCCCTCAAAAAGGCGATTTGATTTTGTATGACGAATTGTGTCATGCCTCCATTCGGGACGGAATCCAATTGTCCAATTCTAAGGCCTATAAATTTCAACATAATGATTTGGAAGATGTAGAACGATTACTAGTTCGACATCCAAATACTACTATTTATATTGTAACCGAATCGGTTTTTTCCATGGATGGCGACACGCCAAATTTGGAAGAATTAGTTCAATTGGCTGAAAAGCATCAGGCCTTTGTCGTAGTTGATGAGGCGCATGCTTTGGGTGTTTTAGGTGAAAAAGGCGAAGGCTTGGTACAAAGTGTACAACTTCAGGAAACTGTTTTTGCACGAATCATGACCTTTGGCAAAGGCTTAGGTTGCCATGGTGCGGCCATTTTAGGAAGCGAAGAATTAAAAAGTTATTTGGTCAATTTTGCCCGAAGTTTTATTTATACTACAGGTTTATCGCCGCATTCTGTTGCTACTATTTTAACAGCCTATAATCATTTAGAAATAGCAAGCGAGGTCCAACAAAAATTAAAAAATAACATCGCTCATTTCAATCAAGAAAAGAATCGATTGAGTTTGAAACCCTTGTTTGTTCGCAGTAAATCGGCGATTCAATCGGCGATTTTGCCAGGAAATGAAAGAGTCAAAAATATTGCTAATCAACTACAAGAAAAAGGATTTGATGTGAAAGCCATACTTTCGCCAACAGTCCCTGAAGGACAAGAGCGCTTGCGTTTTTGTTTGCACAGTTTTAATTCAGAAAAAGAAATTACCGAGGTGTTGCAATTGTTGAGTACTTTTGTATTTGGGCACTGATAAAGCGAAAAAAAATGAAATTATTTATAACAGGTATTTCGACGGATGTGGGCAAAACAATCGCCTCGGCAATTATTGTAGAAGCACTTCAAGCCGATTATTGGAAACCCATTCAAGCGGGTGATTTGAACCATTCGGATACTCATAAAGTACAATCTTTAGTATCTAATTCACAGTCGCATTTTCATTCGAATAGTTATGCACTCCAAACTCCGGCAAGTCCGCATTTGGCTGCAGCCATAGATGGCATTACTATAGCAATGAATCATATTCAAGAACCGAAAACGAATAATCATTTGGTTGTTGAAGGAGCGGGAGGGATTTTGGTTCCCTTGAATGAAACCCAATCGGTAGTAGATTTGATTCAGCCCGATTACAAAGTGATTGTCGTTTCGCGTCATTATTTAGGAAGTATCAATCATACCTTATTGACTATTGAAGCCTTGCAAAATAGACAAATACAAGTTGCAGGAATTATTTTTTCTGGAGATGAAAATACAAGTTCTGAATCTATAATTTTAAGCAGAACGGCTGTTCCGTTTTTGGGCAGAATTGCTCAAGAACCCTATTTTGACATCAATGTCATTTCAGAATATGCCGAATTGTTCAGAGAAAACCTGTTGAAAATCCAATAGCAAAATCAATTTATGAGCTTAACCGAAAAAGACAGTCAATACCTTTGGCATCCGTATACCCAGCACAAAACAGCTTCGGCTCCTATTGCCATTACCAAAGGTAAAGGAGCGATATTGTGGGATGAAAATGGCAAAGAATATATTGACGCGATTGCTTCTTGGTGGGTGAATCCATACGGACATTCCAACACGTTTATTGCCGATGCGATTTACAAACAATTGACGACTTTAGAACACGTCCTTTTTGGTGGATTTACTCATGAACCTGCGGTTGAAGTGGCTGAAAAGCTAGTAACTATTTTACCCAACAACCAACAAAAATTATTCTTTTCAGATAACGGATCGACTGCAGTTGAAATTGCCATTAAAGTAGCATTACAGTTTTTTTTCAATAAAGGAGAAAAGCGCACTACGATTATTGCTTTTGAAAATGCCTTTCATGGCGACACCTTTGCGGCCATGGCTGCCAGTGGAATTTCTCTTTTTACCGATGCGTTTCAAGGTATGTTTATCGATGTCGTTCGGATTCCGGTTCCCGTTGTTGGACAAGAACAAGCCAGTTGTGATGCTTTGGCGAAAGCCCTAAAAAATCATAAATGTGCCGGATTTATTTTTGAACCTTTGGTACAAGGCGCAGCAGGAATGGTCATGTATGAACCAGTTGCTTTGGATACTTTAATTCGAATGTGTAAAGACAATAATGTGCTTACCATAGCTGACGAAGTCATGACAGGTTTTGGAAAAACAGGAAAAACCTTTGCTTCGGATTATTTGGTGGAGCAACCCGATATGATGTGTTTGTCCAAAGCCTTAACGGGTGGCACCATTCCGATGGCGATTACGACTTTTACGCAAGATATTTTCGACGCCTTTTATGATGATGACATTAACAAAGCTTTGTTTCATGGCCATACATTTACGGCCAATCCAACCGGTTGTGCAGCTGCATTGGCGAGTTTGGAATTGTTACAAACCCCAGAAATGCAAGCCAATATTGAAGGAGGCAACGCTAAGCATGTGGCTTTTGAACAACGAGTGCAATCGCATCCTAATGTGGTAACAACTCGAGTCCTTGGGGTTATTTTTGCTTTAGAAATCAAGACCGAATCAGCGGCAAGTTATTATGGAAATTTGCGCAACAAACTCTATAATTTCTTCATTGAAAACGGGGTGATATTACGCCCAGTAGGCAATATTGTATACATCTTGCCACCCTATGTAATTACAGATGAACAACTACAAAAAGTGTATCAAGTGGTGGAAAGTGCCCTTGAAATAGTGTAATTTTGCCAAAAAATATTCCTTTGCCAAAAACGATCTCCATAACAGCCATTGCATCTATTTCTCCTTTGGGGAATGATTCCGAAACTATTTGGAACAACTACCAAAATCCCAATCCGTGTTTTGAAAGTAGGTTATTAGATCAAAAAGAGACTTGGGTAGGTGCTTTAGACGAGAATTCACAAGCACAAGTTGCGGCTTTAAGAGTATCGGACAGTAAATACAATTCTTTAGACCCTTCGGTTTTATATGCCATGCTGGCTTCGAGACAAGCGATAGCCAAAGCGGCTTGGTCCAAAAACGATTCTTTCGGAATTAATATTGGTTCGTCTCGTGGAGCGACCGATTTATTTGAACAGCATTTTGAAGAATACCTTACCACAGGGAAAGCCCAAACCTTGGCTTCTCCCACTACCACTTTAGGAAATATTTCCTCTTGGGTAGCACACGATTTACAGACAGAAGGGCCAGAAATTTCCCATTCAATTACTTGTTCTACTGCTTTACATGCAGTCTTGAACGGTGTGGCTTGGTTGCGTTCGGGAATGGCAGATAAATTTTTGGTTGGAGGAAGTGAAGCGCCTTTGACCGACTTTACAATTGCGCAAATGCGTGCGTTAAAAATTTATTCTCGAAGCGAAGAAAACTACCCGAATCGCGCTTTGGATTTGGAGAAAAAACAAAATACATTGATTTTGGGAGAAGGTGCTGGCGTATGTTGTTTGGAAATTGGTAAAATAGAAAACGCCTTGGCTTTCATAGAAGGCATTGGGTATGCAACGGAAATTTTAGAACACAATATTTCTATTTCTGCAGAGGCCGATTGTTTCCAAAAGTCCATGAAAATGGCGTTAGCTAATACCAACTTATCCGAAGTAGATGCAATTGTCATGCACGCGCCAGGCACAATTAAAGGCGATTTGACGGAATACAAAGCCATTGAAAAAGTGTTTGGCAACAACCTTCCGTTATTGACGACCAACAAATGGAAAATTGGGCACACTTTTGGCGCTTCAGGGATTTTGAGTTTGGAGTTGGCAATCTTAATGCTACAACACAATCAATTTGTAGGCGTTCCTTTTGCGAAAGAACAAAATGCAAAACAACCCATTCGAAAAGTATTGGTGAATGCAGTTGGTTTTGGTGGTAATGCCGTGAGTATTTTGTTGACTATTTAATTTTCGCTTCTAATTCCTTTACTTTCTCATACACCAAATTACTTTCATAGCCTTTTCGCAATAAGAAATCACAACATTTTTTGCGTTTTTTAAGTCCGTTAGCTTCTTTGATGGCATGCCAATTTCGTTCGGCTAAAGCATTGAAATTCGCTTCGTATTCTTCAGCTGTAATTTCTTTGAGGGCCAAATTGATGTTGTAGGTGGAGATGTTTCTAAATTTCAATTCGTTAACGATGCGCACTTTACCCCAGAATTTAATACGGTGTTTGCCTCGGGCAAAACTGCAGGCAAAACGACTTTCGTTTAGATAGTTTTCTTTAATAAGATGTGCTAGAATTTCGTCAATTTCATTCGAATCCATTTTCATAGCGCGGAGTTTTTGTTCCACTTCGTTGTGGCAACGCTCCTGATAGGCACAAAAATGTTCTATTTTGTGAATCGCTTCTTTAACGGAATTGACTTCGCTCATTGGGGTAGTTTTTTCGAGATGAAAAGTAAGTAATTTTTTTGGATTGCTCTATTTTGGCTTTCCGAAATTCAATATAGGAGAGGGTTAGAATGTATTCTTTTTTAAGTTATATTTGTATTAACTAGTTGATTATATTCATTATATCATAATTTAAAGTGCCCCCCTTTA
>JACCDY010202857.1_pt1 | contig 10481 bp, 12 predicted proteins | sample 7446391 | NCBI WGS metagenome assembly JACCDY01 (sample SAMN15323451, study PRJNA562643) | freshwater metagenome | isolation source: river surface water | place: USA:Blue River Watershed | collected 2017-08-18
CTATTTGTTCATTAGTAACTTGTTCATTAGTAACTTGTTCATTAGTAACTTGTTCATTAGTAACTTGTTCATCAGTAATTTGTTCATTAATTTTTTGTTGTACATTGGTTTCTTCATAATTTTTATTATCATTTTGAATATTAATATTAATATTTAAATTTTGATTAATTTTTGTAAAACTATTACCCATTTAAAGATATTAAATTAATATATAAATAATATTTTAAACTGTTTTAATTTCTTTTAATTTTTTATGACCAACATATTATTTTATAAAATAATATATTGTGAATTACATAAACTGGTTTGAAGTGTTTCCACAACAAGGTTTTAAAGCTTTTTAATAGAAGTAACCAGCTTATCTGCTACAATATAGTAATATGTCCCACCACCCAATAACCTATTACAATTATATATACAAAACAAATCTTTAAGTAATTTTAATTATTCATATTATAAATAAAATTAAATTTCTAATACCAGTAAGAATATGAGTTCTTACTGATAGGGATAAAAGATTCTAGATTGTCGTAGTCATTGTGCTTAACATAGTTGTCAAGACATCCTACAACTTCATTAGTCCATGGCTTATGGATCTTGATAAGACTGTGTTCATAATAAAAACGCTTACAGCTCTTCTTGTTCTTCCGAATATACTTCTGCTTCTTGACTCCCCAACTCTTAAGGTTATCAAAGTATACCTGAGTATCTTCGTTATTGGTTGCAATTGAGACAGTCATTTTTGTTATATATAATATTAAATAATATAATAGCATCAATATATAAATATTTTCAATTTTTATTTGTCAATATAAACCAATGTCAAATTTTAGGTTAAAATCATATTCTTCACACATCTTGTATAATTGTTTTTTATAGGGATAATCTTCACCAGCAAACATGATTGTTCTAATTTTTTTGGGAACTTTTTCAATAGGTAAATTAAATTTTTCACCCAATGTAAGTTCATATATTGTATCTGGTAGATTATCAAGTGAATGTGAAAAAATAGAATAACCCATACATAATATTTCAAGGTGTAAAGGAAGATTATCAATAGGTTGATTAAAATGATAACCCAAATATAAAACTTTTAGATTAGATGGTAAATTATCAATTCGATGATTAAATTTACTATATTTTTCAAATATAAGTTCTGTTAAACTGTCTGGTAAATCGTCTATCTGATGATTGAATTCATTACTTAAATGTATTTTTTTCAATGTGTTGGGTAAATTGTTTATCGGTTGATTGAATTCAGAATCCAAATATTCACAAGAAAAAAATGTAAGTGTTTCCAATCCTTCTGGTAAATTATCTATTGGATGATTAAATGGACCAGAATACTCTATATGTTTTAGAGTCAAAGGATATTTTTTTGGTTTAATATCAAAAGGATAATATATCATAACAACTGGATTTTTTGAACAATTAAAATAATCAAGAAATTGATGATTTGTATACTCATAACTTAATTCCTTAATTTGATTGTGTGAACAATCCAAATATTTGATAGTATATGGTATATTGGTGATTTCTGTAATTTGATTATAAGAACAATCTAGATATTCAAGTTCAGGATAATTTGATAAATCTAATATACCATCTATGTCTTTACCAGATATATCTAAATGTTTTACTGAGGAATTACTTTTCTTGTTTTTTTTCATCATTATTCTTATTGTATAGTATATATATAAAAAGTTAATCAAATTTTTATAAAAATTGAATTTATTAGATGCTGAATTGACTAGTCTTAAATTAATTAACAACCAAACTAAGCAAATGGAGCAAATCAATACTAGAGATAATTATTATTCGAATGTGTCTGAGAACATGAGGGCACTACTAGAGTCTCAAGGCTATACATGTGTGTACTCAGGTACTAAGTATGGGTACATCAACCAGATTCTTAATCGGTACATAGAACTTAATACAAGTCCCAATGACCGCAACTCACTTAATGCAATGAACTCAAGTTCTTGGGGTCTAGTAAAGGCCTATATCATGTACCTGAACCATGAAGACCGGGTTAGACTTGTTCAGACTGAGCCTGAATTTATCGAGACAAACCCGCTGACCAACCAAGAAATCCAGTACATTAGGAACAGAGCAGGTGTAGTGGTGTATGATGATGTAACTGACAATAGTTTTGTAGTTCGTAACTTTATAAACCTAATTAGTAATAACGAGTATGTTAATTTTATGAACTGGATGTGTAGTTTCTAATTGAACAATATTTATTTTGTTTAATTTATTTATTTTTGTATATAAATTTATGTTTTTATAATTTGGAACGCAATAAACTTTTTATCTTTGTCTTTAATTTTAAATTCAATATCAGTACCAAAATCAATTTTATTTTCCCATCCAATCCACTGACTAAATTCTTCAATTTTGTTTGGAATTATTGGATACATCATTACAAATATAATTTTAAGATTAATCATTAGATTAGTTAATACAGCAACCTTATCATTTAATTCTAATTTCCAAGGTTGTAAATCAGTCAAGTCTTTATTAGATTTTGTGATTAGAAGATTGATATAATTAATGTAGTCAAGTATATCTAAGTCTGATATAAATTTATAAACATATATTAGATAAGTTGACATACAAGTAAGAATCCGTTCTTGATAATCAATAGTTTTAAGTAGTAAATTTATTTCAGATTCAACAGGCTTAATTAAATTAAACATACGCTGAACTAGATTTCCAAATTCCTTAATTAGCGTATTATTATATTTTGCAATCAGATTATCAAAAGAGAATTTAATATCTGATCCTATTGAAGTTTCTGTTAGTAAATAATACCTGATTGCATCAACAGGGAACTTATTCATTAGTTCATTAATATCTATAGCATTACCAACAGATTTAGACATTTTTTGACCTTGTGAATCTAAGATAAAGCCATGGGTAATTATTTGATTTGGTAACATATCAATGTATTTACAAGATGACAAAATTGCTGGATAAATTACTGAATGGAACCATAGAATATCTTTTCCGATAATATGAATAGGTTTGACATCTTGATTTTCAAATAAAATATTTTTACCAGTAATATAATTAAGTAATGCATCAAACCAAACGTATATTACATGGGATGAATCAGATGGAAATGGTATTCCCCAATTAAAAGAAGTTCTAGTAATAGATAGATTTTCCAGTGATTCAAGATTTGATAATTTAGTTTTGATATCGTTTAGATACTGGGAAGGAAAAATCTTTTCAACAGTTTGATTTATTTGGTTTATATAATTAGAAATCATAAATGAATAAGTCGGTTCTTTAACTATTTCGTAAGGTTTAGAAGTAACTGGATCTAAATAATTAGTTTGTTTAGCTGTACTTTCTTTAACAAAACATTCTTCTCTAACATTATAGAATCCAGAATATTCTGACTGAATAATATCAAAGTTTGCTTGAGATAAAGCCACAGACTTTTGAACTAGTTCAATATGTTCTGGTTGAGTAGTTCTGATAAAGTAGTCATATTTCATAAGAACTTTATCATCCATGTCTTTAAATATTTTAGAGTTGGTATTACATAGCTCAATTGGCGAAATATTTAAAGATTTAGCGGTATCTTGAATTTTTTTACCATGTTCATCAGTTCCAGTAAGTAATTTAGAATTGTAATTAGCTAATTTATATATTCTGTTTATAAAATCAGCCAACACTGATTCATATAAATGCCCGATATGTGGGTTACCATTTGTATAAGATATAGCAGTTGTAATTAATATATTGTTTGACACTGGTATTTAATTAATATATATATATATAGTATATAGTTAAACTATATCAATTTTTACATAAGGATCTAATAATATATAAAAATTTAGGTTAAAAATATATTTACGATTTTCTAATCATCTTCATTTTCATCTTCATCACTTGTATCTGATTCATTATCAGATATAATTCTAATTTTTTGAGATTTTTCATCTTGTAATTTAGATACATAGTTTTTAGCACAATCTTTTTGATTAAGGACATTTTTCAAATGATCAATTTCTCTAATCATTTCATCAAATTCTTGTGATACTTTATCAATTGATTTATTATCTCTAGGTTCAGGTTCTTCTTGAATTTCAAGTAAAATATTCTTAAAATTTTTGGTAACATCATTTTTGAAATTACATAATTCATTGATTATATGTTCTTTAGTTAGTTCTTCGAATTTTTTGTTATCTTTTTTAGATTTAGTTTCATCATCTCCAGAATATCTTTCATAGTATATTTTTAATCTGTTATGAAATTTAACTAAAATATCTTTACTAAATTGATCTTTTTTTGAATTATATTTACCTTTTTTTATTCTTTGTTCTGTAAGCTTGATATATTTTTCAATATGATCCATAACACCTAAAAATATTTTTTGGATTGTGGTTTGTTTCCAATCTCCATTTTGCCATATCATTCCTTTATCTCTACTTTTATCTGATGCATATGAATTCATGTATTCTGGTAAATCTGGATTATTGTGAATTGCATTTAGATAAGCAACTAGAGCAGGATAACCAGGTTTTTCTAATATTTCATGTATTTTCTCAAGATCAATTTTACTGAGATCTTCTTTACCAAATTCTACAAGTTTTTCTTTAGGAATTATTATATTATTGTTTATAATTCCTTTATTGATATTGTTTATTTTAGGAGTGTTATTAAGTTTTTCTATTTGTTCTGTTAATTTTTTTAATTCTTTTTTAAATTCTTTTTTCTTTTCATCCATATCTTTTTTGTGTTTTAAGTTTTCATCTTTCATATTTGTCTCTTCATCAATTTTCTTTTTTTCTTTACATCTGTTATCAATATGTCTTTTAAGTGCATCTTGTCTTGTAAAAATCTGTGCACAATATTCACAAGAATATTTAGCTTTTTGGTGTAGTTCTGGTGGTTTTTGGTGTAAACTTGGTGGTTCATGGTGGTTAGTTGGAGGAACTTCGAAAATATTATCTATAATTACTTTACATGGTTTTTTTTTATTTATTGTATGTTTTTCAAAATTATATTTTTTTGTAAATTCTTTGTTACATATAGGGCAGGTATATTTAACCATCTTATATATATTTATTCTATAAATTAATAGTTTTATATCAATTTATTTTAGTGGCATTTTGTAGCAATTTGTGGCATTTTGTAGCAATTTGTGGCACGTTTGTTACATCACTTTTATTTTTTCTTATTTTTCTTTTTTATTACACTGGTTTACTTTTTCTTTTTTCTGCTTTAAAAATATATTGTATTTTATTTTTTATTGTGTGTGTGTGTAAAATATAAATAATAAATTTAAATAAAATATTAACCATATAAACTTTTTTAAATTTATTATTAAAAAAGTAGTAATTTTCGATTCTTTTTTAATAAAAGTATTTAGGTTGTTAATCTTGTTAAAAATAAAATTTATAATTTGAAAAAAGTAAATGTATATACATAAAAATATATAAAAAATTATTATTATTATAAATAATAAAATAAATGGAAACAGAAAAATTTAATCCTGTTTATCCAATAGGTAAAACAGTAAAAGAAGCTGTTGAATATTTTAAGAAACATGATATCACCTATTCATTTGAAAATGATGAATCAAGTTACTTTAGATTAGCAATTGCTACTATTTATAAAGAAGGTACACACTTGTACAAGTGTTATAATCACAATATTACAAATCCTGATGAGAGAATTGTAACAAGTTTTAATGGTGTAACAGGTAAACCACTTAATAGTTTTAACGAGTCAATTAATCCAATTGGTAGTATAAGTTTGAATTCAAATGGTTCACTTACGTATAATACTTATTAGAAAAAATTGATTAAGCTTCTTAATAATAAAATTAAGAGTAATAACAAATGTATTTGATTGAAAATGAAACGATAATATTTTATGGTTTTATTTCTGATTTTAAGTCACTGTGTGAATTAGTTTTAAAAGATTATAAGAAAGTAGGATTTAGAGAATGGGTTAATCCAATAGATGATTTACCAGATCATATTGAAATAATAGATTTCCAGGATGCAAACTTGATATCTGAGATAAAAAAATTTCCAGATTCTCTAAAAAAAATTAGATTTCAAAATTATGACAAACCTCTTGATAATTTACCGTTAGGATTAGAATATCTACACACAGGTCATAAATTTAATTTACCGATAGAAAATCTACCGATAAATCTAAAAAATTTGTATTTAGGAGTAGGATTTAATCAACCAATAAATAATTTACCAAATGGATTAAAAGTATTACATTTTGATTTTGATTCAGAATTTAATGAAACTGTTAATAATTTACCAGAAAGTTTAGAAACAATACGTTTTGGATATTATTTTGATAAACCTTTAGATAACTTACCTAATAATTTAAAATATTTGATGGTAGGTAATAAATTTACCCATAGCTTAAATAATTTACCATCTAATCTTAAAACTTTAGTTTTACAGATTGATACTCAGACAGTTAGTTTAGAGAATTTACCAGTTGGGTTGGAAGTATTAACATTAGATTGTATTCACTATAATAATATGATAAAAAATCTACCTATTAATTTAAAATTTATGAAAATAAAATGTAAATTAAGTTATGAAAAAAAAATAAATGAATGGATTGAGTTAGTGAAACAAACACATTTAGAAACCAAATTTTGTATAGAAGTTGATAAATACTAAATTTTTTTATTTTATAATGTATACCATATGTATACCTTTATCTTCAAAATCACAAGATGAGTAGAAATTTTTTACATCTTGAACACAAACTAAACTAACTTTATAACATGAATTTTTTATTGATTCATTAATCAAGTGATTAATTAATATTTTTCCTAATCCACGTCCTCTATATTCTTTTTTGGTACAAACATCTTCAATATGTGCTACTTTTGATATATTATGAATAAATTTGTTTTCGTACAAGATAGTAGCTGTTGAAACTAATACACTATCTAGCTCGATTACCCATATATCGGAATTTTGAGTTATAAGATCTAAAATTGATACAAATTGTTCTTTAGTAAATAAAGTGCTTCTAAAGTCATTTAATAAATTTAAAAAATTTTCATAATCTGAATAGTTAATTTTTCTAATTGTGTAATTCATAAATTATTAGTTATATATTCTATTATCTTTAATATATTTAACAACTTCAGAATTACATGAACAAGAAGTACCAATATGTTCATTATCTTTAATGTATTTTCTAACTTCATCTTCAGATATAGTTCCATGTTGTTCAAATCTTACAGCTATATCTTCTAATGGTTTTTGTCTGACTGTACATTGTTCATCAAAATATTCATTTCTGATGGGGTATTTACCTAATCTTAAAAGTTTATCATAAAAATGATCCATCATTGATATACTTTCTCCAGAATAAGATGCATATCTTTCAGGAGTAGCAATTTCATTGTAAATTTGTTTTATAGTCATGTCTGGTGTAGGTTTTTTATCAATTGATAGAGGAGCATTTTGTTTAAGTGTGTACTCAAGAGTTCTTTCGAGTCCAATAATCCCGATAGCTTCCAATCTATCAGAATATCTTGGATATAACATATAATATTTACCAGATTTAGATACTTCATCTGGTATTCTGTCTCCATTAATAGATGAAGATACCCAACTAATCATTTTTACTATTTCTTCAATATTATCATTATCAAGCCCGGAAGACATCAAGATATGTCTAGCATTTTCAAAGTTATTATTATTTTTAAAGTATTTATGATCATCAATATCATGTAATAATGCAGCAAGTTTAACATTAAGTTCATCTTGTTCTGATATTTTGCCTCCATTTTGTTTATAGGATTCTAAAGCTTTTTCAGCATGACATAAAACCATAAGAGCATGTTCTAATCCATGAGAAGGGTCAATAATTTTTCTACCTAGTTTTTTTATATCATCTGGTTGTAATAAACTATTAATTTTTTTAGCATCTTCATTATAACTATTAATAAAAGAATCTAAAGTTTCAATATATTTAAAAGGCACAGAATTAAATCCACCTACCATATTTTTATAATAATTATATTTAATTTTATGAACATGAGTTGATTTATCTTTTGATTGGTATTTTGAAAGTTTGTAATTGCAATACATATAAATAATATATGAATATATAATAATTTTAATTTTAGAATAATTATTTATAATTAAATAACTTTTTATAAATATAAAAAAATATATATATGTATATAGGAATATAATAAGATATATGCCTTATTATGCAGTAAAAAAAGGTAAAATACCTGGAATATATAAAACTTGGTTAGAATGTGAAGAAAATATAAAAGGTATTGATAAAGCAATTTTTAAAAAATTTGAATCAGAAGAGGAAGCTAAACAATTTGTAAAAGGAACAGAAATAAAAAATAAAACCTATCAAGATAATAAACAAATAGAAAAAAAGGAAATAACAGTTAATACAAAAAACTTATCAATAGATGATAAGTATATTGTAAACAAAGAACATGATTTTGATTCGTCAATTAATTTATATATTGATTCAATATTTATTGGTGAAAATGGTGATATGAAAGCAGTTGGTTCAATATCAGTATATTTAGGAATAGGAGATAATAGAAACGAGTTGAGAAAAATGGAATATGAAAAATATAAAGATTTAACTAAAGAAATGGTACTATATAAATCAATATTAGTTGGATTAAATAAAGTAATAACAGAAATAGTAGAAGAAAAAACAATAATTATACATACTCAATCAATAGATTGTATAAAATATTTAACAAATGATTTGATATATTCCAAAAATTTATCATGTTTTGAACTGATAGCAAAAGGACATATGATAATTAATAAATATCCAAATATTAAATTTTATCACAATAAAAGTACTTATTGTACTGATTGGAAACATGATTGTAATTTATATGAATCAAAAAAACTAAATTTAGATAATTTAAAAAATTTCTATGATAAAATAGTTTTTACATTTGGTAAATATAAAAATTGTACATTTGGTAAAATATTTATTTCTAGTCCAGATTATTTTGATTGGTGTTTAATAAATTGTAAAACACAACTTAATGAAATTAAGTTATTTCTTGAAAGTAAAAATGATTAAATGTCTGATTATTTTTATTTTTTATAAAAGATTATTATCCATTTAGATGATATTTAATTACATAAGCATTTAATAAACCAGCAATTGATGAAAAAACTAAAACAGTAAATGCCATGTATAATAATTCTTTTTTATCGGGTACTTCGATTTCGAATCCATCAAACAATTTAAATACAAAAATTGGTTTGTGAACGATATTTTCATCTTTAACTACTTTTAATCCGGCATTATAATGTATTAATCCTTCAATAAAGAAAATAAAGAAGGTTATAATTGTGATAACAATAAATAAAATTTTCATTTAAGTTTATATATATATTAAAATTCTATTTTTTTTTTAACCATAAGCATTTCTAACTCTTCTAATTGTAAGTACATACTTTCAAATTGGTCCATAATATTATTTTTAACTAATGGATTAAGTAAACTTAATTGTATGTTAACTTCACAATTATCAAAATGCTCTGTTTTTTCCGAAATCATATTAGATATAACCAAAACATTATCAATTGGATCAAAATTAATAGTTAACATATATCGTGCTTCAGATATAAAAAGATTAAAAGAAGCTTGTTCATTTTTTTTAAATTTATTAATAAAATTTTTCATTTCATACATACTAAAATTAAAGCTATTATGTTCATATTTTGAAGATTGTTTTATTTCTAATTTATTTCCATCATGCTCATAAAATCCTTTTATAATAATTGGAATAATTTTTTTTTTATTAAGAGTAAACTTGATTTCATAATTACAAATAATTTTTTCGTTATCATAATCATAAACATTTAAAACAAATATTCTTGGATTTTCTTCCACTTCTGGTCTAACTATTTGTATATTAGGATTATCAAAATGAAATTTAATATCTGAATATTCTCCAACAATATTTAAATCGTTTGTTAACTTGAATGTTATCATTATTATCAATACTTGATAAAATAATATTGTCTAATACTTAAATATTTTACTATATATTTTATTTTTTATAATTTATACAGGTAAAGCCAAAATAAAAATTGATTATAGATATAAATATATATAATCAATTATAATAATAATATGAGTTTGGATAGTTATAATCATATCCAAAAAATAATAGAAAGTGGTGTTGATGAATTTTTTGAACAGGTGTTTGAGAAAAATTATATTAGTTTATCTGATGAAGAATTTAATTATTTATTAATTTTATCATGTGAAAAAAACGAATACGAGATGGCTAAAATAATTTATACAAAATCTAAAGAATTAGAAACAACAAAAACAAAATATTTTATATTTACACAAAAACATAAAATAATAACTAATATTACATTGGATATATGTTTGCTTAGAGCAATAAATAATAGAAATATTATAATCTATAATTGGTTAAAAAGTATAGAAGCAAATATACC
>JACCDY010880400.1_pt1 | contig 10480 bp, 9 predicted proteins | sample 7446391 | NCBI WGS metagenome assembly JACCDY01 (sample SAMN15323451, study PRJNA562643) | freshwater metagenome | isolation source: river surface water | place: USA:Blue River Watershed | collected 2017-08-18
CTGTCCTTGCCGACCTGAAGCCGAGCGGCAAGTACCTCATGTCCCAACTCATCGAGATCGGCGGCATCGTTCCGTTGATGAAGGAGCTGCTGGCAGCCGGACTCCTCCACGGCGACTGCATGACCGTCACCGGCAAGACGCTTCGCGAGAACCTTCGGCCTTCAAACCCTACCCCAAGGGACAGCAGATCATCCGCCCCCTGAGCGATCCCATCAAGAAGGAGAGCCACCTCGTCGTCCTTAAGGGCAATCTGGCCCCCGGAGGAGGCGTTGCCAAGATCTCGGGCAAGGAAGGCCTGCGTTTCCAGGGCCGTGCCCGTGTCTTTGACGCGGAGGAAAAGGCCCTGAAGGCAATCCTCGACAAGAAGATCAAAAAGGGAGACGTGATTGTCATTCGCTACGAGGGCCCCAAGGGTGGACCCGGCATGCGCGAGATGCTCTCCCCGACCAGCGCCGTGATGGGCCTCGGCCTCGGCAAGGATGTCGCCCTCATCACCGACGGCCGCTTCTCCGGAGGGACCCATGGCTTCGTCGTGGGGCACATCACTCCGGAGGCTTTCTCCGGTGGTCCAATCGCATTGGTCAAGGAGGGTGATGAGATCACCATCGACGCCAGCAAGCGCACCCTCACCCTGGGGGTCACCGCCGCGGAGTTGGCCAAACGCAAGAAAGCCTGGAAGCAGCCCGCACCGCGCTACCGTCGCGGTATCTTGGCCAAGTATGCCTCTCATGTCACCGACGCCTCGCACGGCGCCGTGACGGATGCCGGACTGTAGGCGAAAGGGTGAACCAAAAGGTTTGAATAAGGGGGATTCCAAAGATCCCCCATGTTCCCCTCCCCAACATCCAATCTCCCCGCCCTTTAAAGGGCAGGGCGTTCCCTTCACTCTTTACCCGCCTTGGCTCGCTCCATGCGTACGATCCAGAAAATCAGGACGGCGGCGAGCCAAAGGCATCCGATGGTGAATGCCTGAAAGCTGACATCGAGGAACGGAAAACTGTTCAACGGCTTTTTGCCCAGCAGCAGGGGGTAAAGCTCCGATCCAAGAAAGGAGAAAAGGGTGTTGACGAAAACCCAGACCGGCAGGAGCCAACCGATGGAAAAGAGGACTTTAAGACCCAATCCCAGGGTCTTTAGGAAATTCCGCATGGGTCGTCGCGATCGATCCGTTGACCGCTACCTCTTCACCTTCGCCTTTGCTTTCGGTTTTTGCCTAGGTTTCGGCGACATCGGAAACTCTTTCGCAATCTGCTCATAAACGGTCTTGGCGAACTGAATGCGCGCATACCACTTGTAGTCGCCGGCAATCACCGTCCAGGGGGCGATCTTTGTCGAGGTCTTCACGAACATCATCTCGGCGGCCGCGTTGTGCTGGGTCCACTTTCGGCGGTTGCGCCAATCCTCGCCATTGATCTTCCAGTGCTTGTAGGGATCTGCCTGCCGCTCCTTGAAGCGCTTTAGCTGTTCCGCCTTGGAGACCTGGAGGAAGAGTTTGATCAGGATGGTGCCGTCCGCGACAAGCGTGCGCTCCATTTCGTTGATCTCGTCATAGGCACGCTTCCACTCGGCCTCGGTGGCGAACCCCTCGACTTTCTCGACAAGGACACGCCCGTACCAGGAGCGGTCAAACACGGCGATCTCGCCGTAGGGGGGCAGCTTGTTCCAAAACCTCCAGAGATAGTGATGACGGTATTCCTCGGGGGTCGGCTTCTGCGTCGAGTAGACCTTCACCAGACGGGGATCGAGCCTCTCAAGCGTCCTCTTGATCGCCCCGCCCTTGCCGGCGGCATCGGGTCCCTCGATCACGATGACCACGGAACGCTTGCTCTCCTTGAGGCGCAGCTGCAGGTCGAGGAGGCCGAGTTGGCAGCGCTTCAACTCGCGGCGGTACTCCTCCTGCGAGATCGGCTTGTTCTGATCGAGTTTGTCGAGACGGAGTCGTTTGAAGTTCATGAAAAGGAGTTGGGGAATATGGAACTCAGGAACTCAGGAAAGGAAAGACTGAAAACACTCCGTGTCTTTCTAAGACCTTCATCGATTTCCAAGAACATCCAGCACGATCTTCTCGGTGATAAGCTCCGGAAGGACGACGGGACTGCTCCCCTTCCCCGGCGGATAGTAAACGGCTAGCGGCACACCGACGCGACCGAAGGACTTCAAAGCGGCCGTGATGGCGGGATCGGAATTCGTCCAGTCACCCTTCATGGCAATGATCCCGCGCTCCTTCATCAGCTTCCTGATAGCCGGAACATTGATCGCCGTCCGTTCGTTGAACTGGCAGGTCAGGCACCACGAGGCGGTGAAATCCAGAAAGACCGGCTTTCCTTGGGCATGCAGTGACTCAAGCGCTTCCGGCGAATAAGTCACCCACTCGATACCCTCTTGGGAAGAGGCGGATTGCGTGACGGGGTTGGAGTCGGTGATGAGCTTACACAAAACAGCCCCACCTGCTCCCAAAATCAGCAAAAGCAGGATGAGAAGGGGCCATTTCACCCGAGAGGAGGACTCAAGGAGAGATCCGTAAATCCAGGCGCAGAAACCGAGTAGCAGGAAGAGAGCAAGCATGGCCAACGCCGCATCGCTCCCACGCTGATTCTGGATCACCCAGAGGAGCCAGAGATTGGTGGCCAGCAGGGGGAATCCCATGAACTGCTTGAGTCTCTCCATCCAGGTTCCCGGCTTCGGGATCCATTTGCGCCAACCGGGCCGAGCCGAGAGCAGGAGATACGGGAGTGACATGCCTAGGGCCACCGAGGCAAACATCGCGAGGATGACCGTCGCGCTCTGGCCGAAGGCGAATCCAAGCGCACTCCCGAGGAAGGGGGCGGTGCAGGGAGTCGCCAGAAGCGTGGCAAAGAGCCCTTGGAAGAACGATCCTCCGTACCCCCCGCGTGAAGCAGCATGGTCGAGCGAGGTGGCCGCCGATCCCGGAAGGGTGATCTCGAAGACCCCGAACAGATTCAGGGCAAAGAGGAAAACAAGGACACTCAGACCGATGACGAACCATGGATTCTGGAACTGGAAGGCTCCCCAAGTCACCTGAGAGCCTCCCGACTTCAGCACGATCACCAGCATCCCGAGTCCGAGGAACCAAGCGAAGATCCCGGCCGCGAAGACGAGCCCATGACGGAAGATGCGTCCGGGAGACTCCCCCGCCTGTGCGATGAAGCTGAAGATCTTCAACGAGATCACTGGAAGGACGCATGGCATCAGATTCAGAATCAGACCTCCGAGGAATCCGGAGAAGAGAGCGGTGAGCAGGACCCCGAGGGCGATCCCGGAGGAGGGCGTGTGAGCAGCAGAAGCGCTCGCCAATCCCTCAGCTCCCTCGCCGATCCACCACGCCTTGCGTGAGGCCTTCTCGACCAGCAGCCCCTTGAACGAAGCGGGGCCATCCCATGGGATCGAGAAGACGATGGCATTCCCGGAAGCGATTTGGGTCACATGAGCCGCCGTTGTTCCCTCGGCGGGATCGGGATAGAGCTCATAGACAATCCCCGGCTCCGCTGTAAATGAGACCACCTTGGTCCCGTTCTTGCCGGAAACGGAAACCGGGAACGGGGGCTTTCCTGATAGGGGCCAATCGCCCTTGGGAACAGAAGCTGACATCCAATCCAGATCGGTTGCCCATGTCGGTCCGGGCACCTGCAGAGCCACATCAGCCGATCCGGGAACACAGAGTTCCTTGCAGGCAAGCCAAGAGAGCGATGCCTTCAGGTCAAAGATCTTATCTTTTGGAAGATCCTTCGGCGGAGTGATCGTTGCCCGCAGAAGCTGCTGCTTCTCGTAGCCGTAGACGATCATGTCACCGGGCTCAGGGAACTGATGAGGCACGGAGAACTCAAGTGGACCCGCGGTCCATCCTGAAGGCAGATGCCAGGTCACTTTCGCAGGCAGGCCCGAGTCACCCGGATACTGCCAGTAGGTATGCCAACCGGGCTCCAGATCAAGCACCACGGTTACCGTGAACGGCTTGCCGGCCTCCAAAGGAATGGCGGCATCGGATGCCATCCATGCCTTAACCCCCTCACCCGTACCCGCAAGCGCGGTCACCGAGAGTACGATAAAGGCGGCAACGAGCCCGCACAGATTCTTCATGAGCTTCATGGTTTCGATTCTCCCTTGTTGATCTCCTGCTGGCCACCAAAGACACGCCGGATCACTTCCTCGATCGGAAGTTCCTGCACCGAGAGATCGATCACCTGTCCTCCGGAAAGTAGTGCCGTGCAGGCCTGCGGCACATCGGAACGCGGCACCTCGGTCTTGATGGAAAGGGGACTCTGCTCCAGAACAACCCCCGGCGGGATGAAGGACTCGGGAAGTGGCGTGCTGAAATCGGCCCCGATCATCTTGGTCCAGGTGAAGCGGCCGACGACCTCCTCCAGCGAACCGTCGAAGAAGATCTTCCCGTGGTCGATCAGGATCACCCTCTCACAGAGTTCCTCGATATCCTGCATGTAGTGGCTGGTCAGGAGCGTGACGACCTTATGGCGTCGGTTGTACTCGCGGAGAAACTCGCGGACCTTCTTCTGACTAATCACATCGAGCCCGATCGTCGGCTCATCCAGAAAGAGCACCTTCGGACGGTGCAGCAGGGCGGCGATGAGCTCCATCTTCATCCTCTCCCCAAGACTCAGCTCTCGGACCATCACACCCATCTTGTCGCGGACATCGAGAAGCTCGATCAACTCGCCGACCGTGTTCTCGAATTCCTTGCGGTCGATCCCGTAGATGGCACGATTGAGTTCCAACGACTCCCGCGCGGGAAGATCCCACCAGAGGGCGTTCTTCTGACCCATGAGCAGGGCAAATTGGCGTTTCAGCGCCGTCGGACGGCGCGAGGGATTGAATCCCAGCACCGTGGCGCTTCCCGAACTCGGCTGAAGCAGCCCTGAGAGCATCTTGAGCACCGTGGTCTTGCCCGCTCCGTTGGGACCGAGAAAGCCGACAAACTCCCCCTCCCCGATGGAGAAACTGACCGAATCGGCGGCCTTGGTCTCCGTATACCGGCGATGAAAGAGTCCCTTGAAGGCACCGATCAATCCCTCTTCCTTCCGATAGGTTCTGAAGACCTTGGTGAGTCCCTCCGTCTGGATGACCGGTTGCTGAGCCATGAAGAAGAGAAAATCAGTTCCCTTTCCCGTCGGCGAGAGTGATCTCCGACCTAGGAGACATTCAGCTGGCGCATCGCCTCGTAAACCACGATTCCGACGGAAGTCGAGAGATTGATGCTGCGTGTCCCATCGGTCATCGGGATCGTGATGCACTCGTCCGGGTGCTTCTCAAGCAGGCTCTTGGGCAAACCCTTCGACTCCCTGCCAAACACCAGAAAATCGCCGTCACGGAAAGGAGCATCCCAGTAGGAACGCTCGACCTTGCTGCTCAGGAGCCAGAAGCGGGCTTCGGGATTTCCGGAGAGGAACTCCTCCCATGACTCCCATCTTCGCAGATCAAGCCGCTCCCAGTAATCGAGCCCCGATCTCCTGATTTCTTTCTCATCCAGGGAAAATCCAAGCTCCCCCACCAGATGCAACCGGGCACCTGCAGCCACGCAGAGGCGGCCGATGTTTCCGGTATTCTGCGGGATCTCGGGTTCGATCAGGACAACGTTCACCATATTCGGGAAGATTAATCGCGGTTGGGTTTCAGAAAAAAGAACCTTCAGGAAACTCCGGCACGTCGGTATGCAGTTTTACCGCCCTTGGCATCGGAGATAGTCCCTTTGCTTAGGCCGGCTTCCTTGCCCGCGCCATCGGATGATTCAAAATTGATTCATGAACACGGAGCGCGTCATGGAAGCGCTGCCCGGAAAGTCGACGGGCACCGGGACCGAAGTTCGGATTCCGATCGAAGGGCGGTTTCTTTGCGGAGATCTGGTCATTCCATCAGTGCTTCTTGGCATCGTCATCTTTGCGCACGGGAGCGGAAGCAGTCGACACAGCCCCAGAAACAAGGCCGTTGCCCGTAACCTGCAGGAACGCGGCATCGGCACGCTCCTTCTTGATCTGCTAACGCCGGAAGAGGAAGCCATCGACGCGGTTACCGCGCACCTCCGCTTTGACATACCCTTTCTTTCAAGGCGTCTCGTTCAGGCCACGCATTGGTTGAGATGTCAGGCATCCCTGCAATCCCTGCCTCTCGGTTACTTCGGTGCCAGCACGGGCGCGGCGGCCGCACTCACGGCAGCCGCGGAACATTCCCAGAGGATCGCAGCCATCGTTTCCCGGGGCGGCCGCCCCGACCTAGCCGGCAGCTTTCTTCCCCGTATCACATGCCCGACTCTCCTGATCGTGGGGGGGGATGACCCTCAGGTCGAGGAACTGAACCGGAAAGCAATGGCTTCGATGAATTGTACCAAGAAACTCGTGATCATCCCCGGCGCGACCCATCTGTTTGAGGAAGCGGGTGCAATGGAAGAGGTGTCGGGATTAGCCTCAGCCTGGTTCCTTCAGCACTTCAGAGGTGGAAATCAACCCGAGTCGAATACCCGGAAAGGAAGGTCATGATCGGACGATTTTCCAACAGAAGCGAGGCCGGGCGCATCCTAGCGGCCAGACTGCTGGATTATGAAGGACGCGACGATGCCGTCGTCCTGGCTCTTCCCCGAGGCGGGGTTCCGGTGGGATTCGAAATCGCCCGAAGACTCCATCTCGGACTTGATGTCCTGATTGTCAGGAAACTCGGCGTGCCGGGACATGAGGAACTTGCCATGGGAGCCATCGCCACCGGGGGTATCCGTCTGCTGAACCGGCAGATGATCGCTTCCCTGGGCATTCCACAGGAAGCCGTGGGTGACGTGGAACAGCGGGAACAAGCAGAACTTGCGCGCCGGGAACGAAGCTATCGGGGGGAACTCCCCCCGCTGGATGTGGCGGGAAAGACCGTGATTCTGGTGGATGACGGGATCGCGACCGGATCAACGATGCTGGCGGCGATTCATTCCCTGAGGCAACGGGGGATTGCGCGACTCATTGTCGCCGCGCCGGTGGCTCCCGCCGATGTGATCCATCATCTCCGCCAACAGGTAGATGAGCTTCACTGCGCGATCATTCCGGGGGACTTCGGCGGAGTGGGATGGTGGTATGACGATTTTTCGCAGACCAGCGACGAGGAGGTTCACCGGCTGCTCGACACCGCACGGAATAACCACGGAGCTTACGGGGAAAAAACATCGGGAGGGAGGATGCCATGAGATTTCTTACCCCGGATGCCCTCCTTCTGCGCGACGCCGTGATTCCACTCTGCGGCGCCCCCGGGGATTTCGATCATCTTCTATACCTGACGAGGGACAAAAAGGTAGTTCTTCTGGGGGAAGCCTCCCACGGCACGCATGAGTTTTACCGGATCCGTGGAGAGATCACGAAGCGCCTCATCAAGGAGCAGGGATTCAATGCGGTCGCCGTGGAGGCCGACTGGCCCGATGCGTATCGGGTGAACCGTTTTGTTTTGGGAGAGGGCGAGGATGCGGAGGGGATCGATGCCCTGGGAGGCTTCCTGCGCTTTCCACAATGGATGTGGAGAAACACGGATGTCCTCGATTTCATCGGATGGCTGCGAAACAGGAATGACTCGATCGAGGATCACAACCGCAAGGGGCGCGGAGGGGCCGAACATCCGGCCGGATTCTACGGTCTCGACCTGTACAGCCTCAACACCTCAATGGCCGCCGTGATTGCATACCTCGACAGGGTCGATCCGGCGGCGGCGGCTAGGGTCGAGGAGAAGTACGCCTGCTTCGACCAGTTCGGGGGAGACACCCAGCGCTACGGTTATCTCGCCGGATCTGGAATCAGCGCGAGTTGCCGCGAACATGTGATCTCGGCCCTGGTGGAACTCCATGGCAGGCGGCAGCACCTTCTCGAACGTGACGGAACCGTCGCGGAGGACGAATTCTTTGACGCGGATCAGAACGCACGCCTGATCCACGATGCCGAACAGTACTACCGAAGCATGTTCCTCAGCGATGTCTCCTCGTGGAACCTCCGGGACCGCCACATGATGCAGACACTCCTGCTGCTGATGCAGCATCTGAGACAGACGCGGCTTCATGCCAAGGTTGTTGTCTGGGCACACAATTCCCATCTTGGGAACGCGGCCGCGACTTCCATGGGCGCACGGGGTGAGTTCAATATCGGACAGCTCGTGAAGGAACACTTTGGCACCGAGGCACTCTCGGTCGGATTCACCACTCATACCGGTACCGTTACGGCAGCCACGGACTGGGATGGGAAGGCCGAACGCAAAAAGGTCCGGGAATCCATGACGGGTAGCTATGAGCGCCTCTTCCACGAGGTGGGCATCACCAACTTCTGGCTGAACTGTCATGCCAGTCCCGCGGTTCGCGAGATGCTGCTCAAGCCGCGCTTGGAGCGTGCCATCGGGGTGATTTACCGACCCGAGACGGAACTGCAGAGCCATTACTTCCACTCATCCCTGCCCGAACAGTTCGACGGGATCCTGCACTACGATGAAACCCGTGCGGTGGAGCCCCTTGAACGAACCGCTCTCTGGGAAAAGGGAGAGGTCGAGGAGACATATCCCTCCGGATTGTAAGGGGTTTGGGGTTCAGACAACCTGACGCGGGCCTCCATGATCCAAGCCCATGGCACCGCTCCATGGGAGAGGGCCCACTCATGGAATTTCCGAAGCGACCATCCCTCCCTATTCATTATCCGTGATTTGACGAGCGCCAGTTCCAGTCACCACTTGGGTTCCAAGAATTACTGACAATATGGTGAAAATAAGTCTTTTACTTATATTTGAATTATCTTACTCAGAAATTCATGAAGGTTTTACCAATCCTCATTGCTTCCTCCCTCGCAACCGCATCACTTGTTGCCCAGCAAGCAAACCCCGACAGAATCCTGGTTAAATACAAAAGTGATTCTGATGAATCCTTGGTAAAAAGGTCCTTGGATAGGATCAGGGAAAGAGGACGGGATTTTAAATCAGTCAGGGAGTACAGCCGAATCAGGGAAATCGGAGTCCGCTCCATTGAATGCCCCAAAGGCAAGCGCGATGAAATCATCAAAAGCCTCACCAGTGACTCCACTGTCGAGTATGCCGAACCCGACTACATTGCCACGGTCAATCTCGTTCCCAATGACCCCTACTACGCTTCCTATCAATGGCATCTGCCCAAGATAGGAGCCCCCGGCGCTTGGGATGTCAGCACCGGGAAATCGAATGTATGCATTGCCGTGATTGACTCCGGAGTCGATCCCCTCATCCCCGATCTGTCGGGACGCCTCCTCCCCAATGGTTATGATTTTGTCAATTTCGACAGCGACCCCCGGGATGACAACGGGCACGGGACGGCCGCGGCAGGAACGGCTGCAGCCTCAGGAAACAACTCTCAAGGAGTTGCCGGTGTTGCTTGGGGAGTTTCCGTGCTTCCGATCAAAGTCATGGATTCCAACGGAGTCGGCTCGCACTCGGCCATTGCAAGCGGCATTAACTACGCCGCTACAAACGGTGCCAAAGTGATCAATCTAAGCCTTGGCGGCACGAGCTCCTCCCGCACGCTTGAGTCGGCGGTCAATTTCGCTTGGAGCAAAGGCGTCGTGGTCATTGCGGCTGCCGGCAACAACGGAACGACCAACCCTGTCTATCCTGCGGCGTATTCAAATTGCGTTGCTGTTTCAGCAGTGAATTCATCGGACACTATCACCTCTTGGTCCAGCCGAGGCAGCTACGTGGATCTCTGCGCCCCCGGTGAAAACATTGCCACGACGGGATTGAACGGAAGCTACGTCTCCTATTCGGGAACCTCCTTTGCCAGCCCCATCGTCGCGGGTGTTGCCGCATTGGCCCTGTCGGCGAACAGTACTCTGGGTAATTCGGCAGTTGTTTCCCTGCTTAAGAAAAATGCCGATGACCTTGGAACACCCGGGCTTGACCCGCTTTATGGTTATGGTCGCGTCAATGCATTCAAAGTGGCCAGCAACTCAACCTCTGTTGTGGACCTGACGGCACCGGTGACGGCAGTCACAAGCCCAAAAAACGGCTCATCCATTACCCGCACGACATCCGTAACAATCAATGTCTCGTCGAGTGACAACATCGCCGTGACACGAGTTGAACTTTATCTCAACGGATCGATCCTGGCCGTCTCAAGCAGGCCATCTTTCAGTGTTGTCTGGAATACTTCCCTGCTTTCCAAGGGCACTTACAGACTTCAGTCGAAAGCCTATGATGCGGCGGGCAATTCGGCCGTATCAACAGTGGTTTCCGTGACGAAATAAGGATTGGGAAAACTTTCAGCGGTTTCGTTCTGACCGTTCAATCCAAGCCCATGGCACCGCCCCATGGGAGAGGGCCCACTCATGGAATTTCCGGAGCGACCATCCCTCGCCGTCGATGAAGCGTGATTTGACGCGCTCCAGTTCCAGTCGCCCCAGGAGATAGCTCATCGGGACGGTCGGCGCCGCCGTATACCAATTCACATCGGCTCGGGCCCTAGCCGGGGTGAAGCCGACTC
>JACCDY010486497.1_pt1 | contig 10479 bp, 9 predicted proteins | sample 7446391 | NCBI WGS metagenome assembly JACCDY01 (sample SAMN15323451, study PRJNA562643) | freshwater metagenome | isolation source: river surface water | place: USA:Blue River Watershed | collected 2017-08-18
CTGTGTACACCCTCGTATCACAGTCACGAGTTCTACCTAAGTACCGCAATGCTCTAGTGATGTCATAAATGGTTACATTCATTGCTGGCTACCACTACTACCGAATCTTCAACTCATTCGGTGAAGCATCAGAAGGCATGGTTGTAAATGTTTCAGGTGAGCAGGGAGCATTCAACGAGGCATACCGCTACGTTGACTGGCTTCTAACTGTCCCACTTCTACTCGTAGAAGTTATCGCTGTATTGGCACTTGCTAAGGAAGTTTCTAAGTCACTTATCATGCGCCTCGTTCCAGCATCAGCTGCAATGATTGCACTTGGTTACCCAGGTGAAATTACTTCAGATAAGAACACAGCAATCCTTTACGGTGTTCTCTCAACAATTCCATTCCTCTACATCCTCTACGTACTATTCGTAGAGCTTGGAAAGTCATTGGAGCGCCAGCCAGCTGGAGTAGCCGAGACAATCGGACGTCTACGTCTTCTTCTCATCGCTACATGGGGCGTTTACCCAATCTCATACATCCTCGGAATGAATGGCGATCCAACTGCCTCATCATTCGTGGGTGTACAGGTTGGATACACAATTGCAGACGTACTTGCTAAGTGTGTATTCGGTCTAACAATTCTCAAGATCGCTCGCATGAAGTCACACGCTGAAGGCATGGCAGCAGATCACTAATTAATTAACTTTAATTAGGGAAGGGCGTCGGGAAACCGGCGCCCTTCTGCTATTCCTGAAGAAACTGCATTATCGTTATGGCATGAATATTCAGCGAGTAAATAACTTTCGTATGGGAGCCTATGCAGCACTCGCTGTCGGCTTAATCAACCTTCGCTATCAAACTGGCAGTGAATCAAATTTGAGTAAGAGCTTGGTTCTGGTAATTCCAGGAGCATTTATCCTGGCTCTATCTTTCACAAACGTCGGAAAGAGTTGGATGCAAAGTAAGAGCGCCGCAGCGATTTCACTCACCTGCGGCGCCCTCTTACTTGCGTACAGCTTTATCGTTTAGCAGCCTCAAAACCTGCCTGAAGATCGCTCTTAATATCTTCGATATTTTCTAATCCGAGACTTAAGCGAACTAAACCTGGAGTAACACCAGCATCGAGTTGCTCTTGCGGGCTTAACTGCGAGTGAGTTGTCGTTGCAGGATGGATAACAAGTGAGCGAACATCGCCAATGTTTGCAACATGGCTAAAGAGCTCAAGTGATTCCACGAACTTCTTTCCTGCCTCGATTCCTCCTTTGAGTTCAAAGGAGAGAACTGCTCCTGAGCCCTTCGGTGCATATTTCTTAGCGAGTGCGTGCCAAGGAGAGGATGCAAGACCTGCATAGTTAACTTTCTCTACATCAGGGTGGGCTTCAAGGAATGCTGCGACCGCCTTGGTATTTTCAATGTGGCGCTCGATGCGAAGTGAAAGAGTCTCAAGGCCCTGTGCCAACAACCATGCATTAAATGGTGAAACAGCAGCGCCGACGTCGCGAAGTAGCTGAAGGCGTATCTTGAAGATGTAAGAAAGGTTTGCACCAAATGCTGAACCTACGCCGAGAGCCTGTGAGAAGACAAGGCCGTGGTAGCTCGGATCTGGCTTATTAAATCCTGGGAAGCGGTCTTGGTATTGGGCATAATCAAATTTGCCTGCATCAATAATCGCTCCAACAACAGCGTTTCCATGACCTGATAAGAATTTAGTTGCTGAATGCACAACTACATCTGCGCCGAAATCAATTGGCTTGATGAGGTATGGAGTTGCAACTGTGTTATCGACTATCAGTGGAACTCCAACTGAGTGTGCGATATCTGCAACCGCACGAATATCAAGAATCTCATTCTTGGGGTTAGCGATTGTTTCACCGAAGAAAGCCTTTGTATTTGGCTTTACCGCTTTCTTCCACGACTCTGGATCACTTGGATCTTCTACGAAGGTGACCTCAACGCCGAACTTAGGTAGTGTGTAATGGAAGAGGTTGTAAGTTCCACCGTACAGACTTGGGCTCGAGACGATGTGATCGCCAGCTTCAGCAACGTTCAAAATAGCAAAAGTTGTTGCCGCAGATCCTGATGCAAGAAGTAGTGCTGCAACCCCGCCTTCAAGTGCAGCAAGACGCTGCTCAACCGCATCCTGAGTTGGGTTCATGATGCGTGTGTAAATATTTCCTAGCTCTGCAAGACCGAATAGGTTTGCAGCATGTGTTGTATCTCTAAATTCATATGCAGTTGTTTGATAAAGAGGAAGCGCACGAGCACCCGTCGTTGGGTCTGCAGTCTGCCCTGCATGAATTTGTAGAGTCTCAAAAGACCAGTTGTTTGACATTATTAATCTCCATCGCAGTAGGTGTCAGAGAGTAAGAAGCGTTCTAGTTAATCAACCGCAACGCTTGTCAAAACTCTGACCTGTTCGTCACCCGGAGCACCCCACCGCGGTGGAGGGTTGCCGTCTACTAAGCCGGGGCTAATACGTAGAACTCGTGAACAGGAAAAGAGTAGCCAAGCCATTTAAAAATGAAAAATTGCGGATGACTTGTTCTTGCATATCTTTCGCAAGAACTTCTGTATTTACTTTCTACCTATTTTCTGAAGGAGAGATCAGACTTCTTCATCTCGTTGATCAGGATTCGAATGACATTGGGTCCCACTCCGTGAAGCTCTTTAATGACATCTATCGAGACTTTTCGCAGATCGCTCAATTTGTAGAAACCTTCATCGATCAACGCTCTGCGCGCAGGGGCTGAAATTCCACTCTCTCGCCATGCGCCGTCAACTTCGGCATATGCATCCAGATCTACTTCGACTCTCGTAACTGCGCAATTACTGGCAGCGCGTTCAGCTCTTCTTGCAGCTGCAGCGCGCATGGCCTCGCCCCGAAGTTTCTTTGCTTTCGCAGGAGATTGTTTAGCCATAGCTTCCTAAAGAATTTCTTAAAAATACTTCTGGTGCGGGAGGCGGGACTTGAACCCGCACGCCGAAGCACAAGTTCCTAAGACTTGCGTGTCTGCCATTTCACCACTCCCGCGTATCGGCAGAGATTTCTCTCTACGGATATGAGAGAAGGTTAAGGGCAATAGCCTTGTGAATCAAAATAGAGGTCGGCTGTAAGCGCAGAGCCGGTAACCTTGCACAATGTCGCCAGACCAATCAACGAGTGGAGCATCGCTCTCGGATCAGTTGGCTGCGCAGATTCAGGCGGCTATTGCGGAAGCGTTTGCTCGAGGGGAAATCTCAGGAGATGTCCCCGCCTCAATAACGCTAGAGCGCCCGAAGAATCGCGACCATGGCGACTATGCAACATCTATCGCTCTTCAATTAGCGAAGGCAGCAGGTAAGAACCCTCGAGAAATTGCAACGATTCTTCAATCTGCAATTGCATCGATTTCAGGAGTTTCGAAGGTAGATATTGCAGGGCCTGGATTTATTAACATCACTCTCGATCGCGCTAGCCAAGCAGAACTCGTTCGCACAATTCTCACTGCAGGTTCTGCCTACGGTCATGGTCGCGCTCTACAGGGCGTAAAGATCAACCTCGAATTTATCAGCGCAAATCCAACTGGTCCTCTCCATCTAGGACATACACGTTGGGCTGCGGTCGGAGATTCACTCGGTCGCGTTCTCAGCGCCGCCGGTGCAGATGTCACACGCGAGTTCTATATCAACGACCGTGGTCGTCAGATGGATTTATTTGGACAATCTGTTCAAGCAGCCGCGCAGGGAAAACCAATTCCCGAGGATGGTTACCAAGGTAATTACATCAACGAATTAGCGAAGGAAGTTGTTGCAGCAAATCCAGCAATTTCTACAAGTGAAGAATTTAGAGAAGCTGCATACAAAGTCCAGCTCGCTCAGCAGCAAAGAGTTCTTGAAACATTCCACACCAACTTTGATATCTGGTTCTCAGAGCGCTCGCTCCATGAATCAGGTGCGGTAGAACATGGTCTTGCAAAGCTGCGCGAACAGGGACATGTCTTTGAAGATGCTGGAGCTGTGTGGCTTCGCACTACAGATTTTGGTGACGATAAAGATCGCGTGATTGTGAAAGAAGATGGCGATCTGACTTACTTTGCATCAGATACTGCGTATTACATCAATAAACGCGAGCGTGGCTTTGATATTTGTATCTACATGTTGGGTGCAGATCATCATGGATATATTCATCGCCTAAAGGCGACTGCAGCATGCGCCGGTGATAACCCTGATTACAACGTAGAAATCATGATCGGACAGCTTGTAAAGATTATGGAAGGCGGGGAAGAGCTCAAGCTCTCCAAGCGCGCCGGAACAATTATTACTCTGGAGGAGTTGGTCGAAAAGGTTGGCGTTGATGCTGCCCGTTACACGCTGATCCGCTACCCAGTGGATACCCCAATGGTGATGGATGTCGATGTGTTGAAGCGCAACACAAATGAGAACCCTGTCTATTACGTTCAGTATGCACATGCACGTATTGCTGCCGTTCTTCGCAATACAGCAGAGATCGGTATCAAATCCGATCTTGCCTCATTTGACCCATCACAACTTTCACACGATAGAGAGAATGAATTATTGGGAGCACTTGCCGAATTTCCTCGCGTTGTTGCAAGTGCGGCTGAATTCCGCGAACCCCATCGCGTAGCGCGTTACCTCGAAGAACTTGCAGGTGTTTATCACGGCTTCTATGCAGATTGCCGCGTACTTCCACTTGGCGACGAACCAATCTCCGCAATCCATTCTGCACGTGCAGCTCTCTCTGCTGCCACAATGCAGGTGCTGGCTAATGGCCTTGACCTGCTGGGCGTATCAGCGCCGGAGAGGATGTAAATATGTGGTCGAAGAATTCATCCCTTGAAGGTGGCGTTCTCTCACTTTCAGGAATCTCTGCTGCGCAGTTAGCGAAAGATTTTGGAACTCCAACTTTCTTCCTTGATGAGGATGCATTTAGATCTAGATCGCTTGCATGGCATAACGGGCTACAAAGCCAATTTGGTTCAAATGCCGGAACTATTTACTACGCAGCAAAGTCATTTATCTGCACTGCTGTTGCACAGTGGATTGCCGATATCGGAATCGGAATCGATGTCTGCACAGGTGGCGAACTAGCAGTTGCTATTGCTGGCGGAGTAAACCCTTCAAAGATTGAAGTGCACGGAAACAATAAATCTGTTGCTGAAATCGACCGGGCTGTTTCACTTGGCGTAAAAACGATTGTTATGGATTCACTCTTTGAAATTGAGCGCGTGGCAGCCGCTGCCAAGAAGTATGGAGTTCGACAAGGTGTAATGCTCCGACTAACCCCAGGTATTGAAGCTCATACCCACGAGAAGATTTCGACTGCGCATGAAGATGTGAAATTTGGTTTCTCTATTGCATCCGGTGCTGCATGGACGGCAGTTGAGGCTGTAGCAAAGCATCCAGAGCTAGAACTTCGTGGCGTTCACTGCCATATCGGTTCACAGATATTTGGTTCAGAGGCACACGAAATTGCAACAGACAGACTTATGGGATTTATGTCGAGCTACCGCGACCAATTCGGCACCCAGCTTCCAGAGCTCGATCTTGGTGGCGGATTTGGAATTGCATACATCGCTGGTGAAGTAACTGTTGAACCTGCAGATGTACTGCCAGCGATTCATAGCGCAGTACTTGCTGCTTGCAAGAAGTACGAGCTCGATATGCCACAAGTTTCATTGGAACCTGGTCGCAATATTGTCGGACCAACCATGTTTACGCTTTACGAAGTTGGAACAGTTAAAGATGTAACTCTCGAAGATAAATCAATTCGTAAGTATGTCTCTGTCGACGGCGGAATGAGCGATAACGCTCGCACTGCACTTTACGATGCGGAATACACAGCAGTGATTGCTCAGCGTTCCTCAGAAGCACCAGCTGTTCTTTCTCGTCTTGTTGGAAAGCATTGCGAAACCGGAGACATCATCATTCGCGATATCCAGCTTCCTTCGGATATCGCACCCGGAGATCTCGTTGCGACCCCAGCCACTGGCGCATATGGCAGAAGCATGGCGAGCAATTACAACCATGTGCCAAAACCACCTGTTGTTGCAGTAAAAGATGGGAAAGCCCGCGTAATTGTGCGCCGAGAAAATGAGGCAGATCTGCTCGCACTTGATGTGAAAGAATAGGCAGATGAGCCCAGCAGATAAACCAGTTCGCGTCGGCATGCTCGGCTGCGGAGTTGTGGGCAGCCAAGTTGCCCGTTTGCTGCTCGAAGATACTGAAGAGCTCTCAACTCGCGCTGGCGTTCGTATCGAACTTACTCGTATTGCTGTGCGCACCATCAAGCCGTATCCAGGGCTAGATCCTGCGCTCTTCACAACAGATCCATTCTCGATTGTGAATGACCCAGAGATTGATTTGATTATTGAAGTAATGGGCGGCATCGAACCTGCACGTGAACTCGCGATGACAGCGATTAATAATCGCAAATCTATTGTGACTGCCAATAAGGCTCTGCTTGCAAGCCATGGTGCAGATCTATTTTCTGCGGCGTATGCAAAAGGTGAAGATATTTACTACGAAGCATCTGTTGCAGGTGCGATTCCAATTATTCGCCCATTGCGAGATTCTCTTGCCGGTGACTTTGTCACTCGCCTTATGGGTATCGTCAACGGGACAACAAATTACATTCTCACAAAGATGCATGAGGATAACCGCGAATTTGAGGATGTACTTAAAGAGGCGCAGGCACTTGGTTATGCAGAAGCAGACCCAACTGCAGATATCGAAGGATTTGATGCTGCTGCTAAGGCTGCAATTCTCTCGGGCCTTGCCTTCCATACACGTGTGACTGTCAGCGATGTTTATCGTGAAGGAATCTCAAAGATCACACTTGAAGATGTCGCTATCGCAAAGTCAATGGACCATGTGATTAAGTTACTTGCGATTGCAGAGCTCACACCAGCTGATGAGATTTCAGTGCGTGTTCACCCAGTAATGATTGATAAGAGCCACCCATTGGCATCTGTCCGCGATGCCTTTAACGCAGTCTTTGTCGAAGCTGAATCTGCTGGACCGTTGATGTTCTATGGCCGTGGCGCAGGTGGTCAACCAACTGCATCTGCAATTCTGGGAGATGTTGTTGCGGTTTCTCGTCACATTGCTCTTAACTCAATTGGTCAGCGCGAGACAGATTACGCAGATCGCGATATTGCACCTATAGAAACAACAAAGACAAAGTTCTTGATTCGCCTTGAAGTTGAAGATAAATCAGGCGTTCTTGCAGCAATTGCACAGGTTTTTGCAGATCAGGGAGTCTCAATTCAGACTGTCGATCAAAATGGTCGCGATGCTGATGCAGAGTTGATCATCGTTACTCACCGTGCAACAGAAGGTGAACTTAAGGCAACTGTTGAAGCCCTCAAGAAAATGTCAATGGTGACAAAGATTTCTAGTGTGATCCGTGTTGAAGGAGCGATTTCGTAATGGGAATCTTTTCAAAGAAGTCAGGTGCGCACCAATGGCGCGGAGTGATTGAGGAATACCGCCATCGCCTGCCAGTTTCTGCAAAGACTCCTGTCGTCACCCTACGTGAAGGTGGAACACCACTTATTTATGCATGTGTTCTCTCAGAGATGCTCGGAAATAACGTCTGGGTAAAGTTTGAAGGAATTAACCCAACAGGTTCATTTAAAGATCGCGGAATGACAATGGCGATTTCAAAGGCTGCAGAAGATGGTGCAAAGGCAGTTATCTGTGCTTCTACCGGAAATACTTCTGCAGCGGCTGCAGCGTATGCAGTCAAAGCCGGAATGATTCCTGCTGTTCTTATTCCTGAAGGCAAGATTGCAATGGGAAAGCTTGCGCAAGCTGTTGTACACGGTGCAAAGCTTCTACAAGTTGATGGAAATTTCGATGATTGCCTCGTTCTTGCTCGCGATTTATCTGAGCACTATCCAGTTTCACTTGTGAACTCAGTTAACCCATACCGTATTGATGGTCAGAAGACAGCAGCATTTGAAGTTGTAGATATGTTGGGCGATGCCCCTGATATCCACACTCTTCCAGTTGGTAATGCAGGAAATATCACTGCATATTGGATGGGCTATAACGAATATCGCAAAGATAAGCTGTCATCAAAACTTCCACAGATGTGGGGATTCCAAGCAGCAGGTTCTGCGCCTCTCGTAACAGGAAAGCCAGTTGCAAAACCTGAAACTATTGCGACAGCAATCCGCATTGGTAACCCTGCCTCATGGGATCAGGCAATTGCAGCCCGTGATGAATCTGGCGGATTGATTGACTCTGTTACAGATGAAGAAATTCTGGCCGCCTATCACCTTCTTGCATCTAAAGAAGGAATCTTCTGCGAGCCATCATCTGCTGCAGGCCTTGCTGGGCTTATTAAATATAAGAACGCTGGCAAGCTTCCGAAAGATAAGACAATTGTTATTACATGTACTGGAAATGGTCTCAAAGATATTCCTTGGGCGCTCGAAGGCGCTGCAGATCCCGTGGTTGTTCCAGTTAATGCTGATGCTGCAGCTAAGGCGCTCGGCCTCGTGAAGAGTAATTAGGAAAGTTGGCGTAAGCGATGGCAAAACCAACTTTTAAAGCCAATCCAATTCAGGTTCAGGTTCCTGCAACATCTGCAAACCTTGGACCTGGCTTTGATTCATTTGGTTTAGCTTTCGGAATGTATGACCGATATGTAGCACAGATTCTCGATGAACCAGGACTTGATATTGATGTCACTGGCGAAGGCGCAGATGATGTACCTCGCACAGAAAAGAATCTTCTTGTTAAGGCGATGTATAAAGGTTTCGATTTCTTGGGTGGAAAGCCAAAGGGAGTTGCCGTTCGCGCTCTCAACGTCATTCCACATGGTCGCGGACTTGGCTCATCAGCATCAGCAATCATCGGCGGCCTTGTTCTTGCACGCGCTCTTGTACTTACCGGCACAGATAAAATGAGCGATGAAGCGCTACTTAATATCGCAACTGAGATGGAAGGCCATCCAGATAATGTAGCTGCAGCCCTCTTTGGTGGAGCGACTGTTGCATGGACAGAAGATGTGGCTGGAAAGCAACAGGCTCGTTCAATTCAGATTCCTGTAGATCCACGAATTCGTGCGATGGCATTTATCCCTGCAAATCCACTTGCAACTTCGAAGGCGCGGAAGATGCTTCCTGAAAGTATTCCTTTTGCAGATGCACAGCGGAACAGCACAAACACAGCCTTGATGATGCACGCACTTACAATTCGCCCGGATCTATTGTTGAGAGCGACAGAAGATTTCCTTCACCAGTCTTATAGAAGTGAAGCGATGTCTGCATCATTTACTCTCATGACTAAGTTGCGAGCAGCAGGTGTTGCAGCATTTATTTCTGGCGCAGGCCCAACAGTTATGGCTCTTCATACTGGCAATCAGGAAGAGACAGAGCAGCTCAGCCGCGCAGGTGGGGCTAAATTTGAGGGTAAATCTCTTGAAATTGCAGCACGCGGAGCCGCCCTGCTATAGTTTGGTCATCAGTTCAACCCGTTTAGTAAGGGCAGATTAAGAATTGATAATCCACAAGAAGTAAAAAATAAATCCCTGGGTTTTGCTCGTAAAGGCATAGCCCCAAAGTGAAAAGAAATACATGACAACCACAGAACCAATTCGTTCTAGCAGTCCAGAGCTTTCTTCAATGACCCTTCCTAAGTTAAAGGAAGTTGCGTCTGCCCTCGGTATCGACGGTGCTGCAAAGCTAAAGAAGGATGCGCTCGTTACTGCAATCGCAGATCTTCAGGCGGCAAACCGCGAAGCTGCAAAGGCTGAGCGCGAAGCTCGCCGCGAAGCTCGCAACGCGAAGAAGAACAATCGCGACTCAAAGAATTCATCAAACGGGAATTCAGATAACTCATCAGATGACGATGAGGACGACTCTTCAGACAACAACGGGTCTCAGAACGATCGAGGAAACGATCGCGATGATCGTGGCGGTCGCAATCGCCGCGACCGTAACCGTGGGCGCGATCGCAACCGCGACCGTGGACACCGTGAAGAGCGCGAACCAGTTATTGGCGAAGATGATGTTCTAGTTCCAGTCGGCGGTCTCGTCGACATCATGGATAACTACTCATTTATTCGCACGGGTGGATACCTTCCCGGTCCAAACGATGTTTATGTCTCACAGGGCCAGGTACGTAAGTACGGTCTTCGTAAGGGCGATGTTGTTACAGGACAAGTTCGCCAGGCACGCGAAGGCGAAACACGTCAGAAGTACAACCCACTAATTACTCTTGAAACAATCAACGGAATGCCATTTGAAGAAGCGCGTGGACGCGTTGAATTCGGAAAACTTGTTCCTCTCTATCCGCAAGAGCGTCTTCGCCTTGAGACAGAGCCAAATATTCTTACAACTCGCGTTATTGATCTGATTGCACCAATTGGTAAGGGTCAGCGCGGACTTATTGTTTCGCCTCCTAAAGCCGGTAAGACCATGGTCTTGCAATCAATTGCTAACGCAATCACGACAAACAATCCTGAATGTCACTTGATGGTTGTTC
>JACCDY011484242.1_pt1 | contig 10474 bp, 14 predicted proteins | sample 7446391 | NCBI WGS metagenome assembly JACCDY01 (sample SAMN15323451, study PRJNA562643) | freshwater metagenome | isolation source: river surface water | place: USA:Blue River Watershed | collected 2017-08-18
ATAAGACATGAATTAATTTCGTTGAGCTTCTCACCGGAATCTGGTGTCCTGGCAGTGAGCTCCATATTGGAGATAATTGTCTCCAAGATTGCGAGGAATCTTTCTTCATTGATTACTCGTACCCGCATCAGCTCAGCAATAAACTGAGAATAGCCGAGGCGGAATTCTTTAGCCTTGTTTAGCGCATCAAGCGCATCAAGGTCATCATCGTCAACCTTTTCGCCACTAATGCTGCTAAAGATTGATGTGTAATTATTATATAGTGCGTCTAACTCCTGGTTGAGATAGGGGAATTCTACGCGTAGTCTTTGAATAAGACGCACGAATACTTCGCGCATCATTTCATTTCTGACCACAATGTCCATAAACATTTTCATGAAACTGTGAAGGAATACTTCCAACTCACCACCACATTTTAGGAAATTGGTGAGGAGTGGGAGTACACTATCAAAGTTATCATTATTAATCTTACTCAAGAGAGGATTAATTTGACTCTTGAGTAGGGTCAGAGCAGGGGTTTCTTGGACACTAAACTTCTTCTTGTAAAGTGTCTTTTCCATGATTGGTGCCGGTGCTGGTGCTGGAGCAGAGGCCACAGTACCAGGTTTTGAAAACCGGTTTACATAAGGTGTTAAAGGTGCCTGTGCGGCAGCGGGTGCCGTATAACGACCACCGCCTGCACCACCTTCTGTTGTTGAGTGATATGACCCGCCGCTGTTATACGACGATTTACTGCCTCCACCCGTATGATAACTTCCATGACGACCACCACCAGCTCCACCACCCCTATAGGTGTTTGAGCTCTGGTAGCCTGAACCACCACGACTGCCGCCTCCATAGGAGGAGCGAGACGATGATGGGGCTGTTGATTTCCATCCATGTTGGTCCGGCCCACTGTTAAGTTGAGCACGGATTTCATCAATTACGGGGTTGGGAGGAATAGATACAAGAGCTGCCCACTCATTACGAAGGGCGCGCAATTGTTTCATCTCAGGGGTAAGAGGTTCCTGAGTCATACCTGAAGCACTGGAAATAAATGTTGACATTTTACTCATTTTGCTATCCTAACTAATTTCTCTTTACCATCAATCATTTTTCAATTTTTTACTATTCTATCAAAATTATGTGCGGTTATAAATCTATCATTTCAAATTCAATTAAATTAGACAGATTTTAAAATGGATATTAATGGTGTATTTTCGGAACTACGTTTAGACGGTCTTGGCGATTGGTTAAATATTAAAACTAACTCCGGGTCTAATGTCCTCAAACGTAAACAATGGTCAAATGATATACAAATATTAAGTCGCAGAGCAGCTCAAATTGGAGCACTCCGTAATAGTATCTCAATTCAATCTTCCACAGAATTAGATTCCGCGTTTGAAACTATTAAAGGAGCTGAAACAGCAGCCACGGCTGTGCTTGAAAATATCGATTCAGAGAAATCAAAAAATAATTTTGCTGATGAATGCTATGGACAACTTCTATTTCGACATGACCTTCTAAAACCTATCAATCAAATCCCCTTCTTCCTAACTGTTCTTCGCTTCTGGAAAATTTATGTTGCACCTGCCATGTCAATTATGATGCCATTAGTTGCTGTTATTTTACCATACATACTTATTCGCTTCGTATTTGGTCTTCCTATGCCAGTCAATGCATATGTTAAAATTATTAAAGAATTCTATTCAGGTAATGGATTTCAAGGTCTAATGCCGACACCAGAAATGGATGGACAATTAGCATCATTGAGAGCGCAATCTGAAAAACCTATGGATTTCTTTGGTAAAATTAAATTTTATGGACAGACACTATGGCTAATAGTCAGTTTCTTCCAAAGCATTTGGCAACCTATACAATCCGCAAAACATTTAGCAGTACTTGATACAACATTATGCGAACAAGGTATTGCAATTAAAAATATCTTTAATGCAGCAAAGACTATTAGGGATGCATATGGAAGAATTGGTATAAAAGTATCGAAACTTCCATTTGATGAAAGTGAAATTGCAGATGCACGCATAGCCGTTGCCACAGCGCTTGATTCTCCAGCACGTCTTCGTATTCTGTTAGAATTAATCGGTGAATGGGAAGTGCTTTATCGATTAGCAAGTCACAATGAAGTTTGTTTAGTTAAATGGATTAAATCAGAGCGTCCTTACTTAGCACTCAAAAATACATTCGATATCTATGTACCGGTCGAATCAAGAGTAACATTTAACGTAGATTTCAACCCTAAATCTCATCATGCACTCCTTACTGGTCCAAATCGTGGAGGAAAATCAACTGCATTACGCGCTATTGGTCGCTCTGTCTGGTTAGCACACAATTATGGTATATCAGTCGGAACTGAAGCCACAATGACACCTTTACGCTGGCTACAGACATGCTTGCGCCTTGAAGATATTCCTGGGTCTGCCTCATTATTTGAACGTGAAGTTGCTGTTGCATCATTAGCACTACAACGTTCGTCTAAAAATTCCCATGGATTACTATTAATTGATGAATTATTCCATTCAACAAATCCACCAGATGCGGAAATTGCAAGTAAGACTTTCCTTAAACAATTATGGACCAGTAAATCAACTATTAGTGTAATAAGCACGCATATGTTTTCATTATTGAAAGAAATACCCACTAATAGTTCTGTACAGAGTTTATGTTGTCCAGCTGAATATCGCCCTGATGGTTCAGTTGAATATAAATATGGATTGGAACATGGAATTTGTAAAGTAAGCTCCGTCCTTGAAATTTTACGGGAGAAAGGTTTTCCTTTAGTGAGTGCGGAACATATAATTCAGTAAATTATTTTACATATTAGCGATGGCCAACTCTGATGTATTTACTATTAGTGCATTGTTAATCCTTGTAATGGGTGCAGTGTGTTTTTACCTTTACACACGCATTAAGCAAACCGAGAAGAAGCTTGCCCTTGTTGAAGGCATATTACTTGACTTGAAGACAGCCACTGAAGCATCATTCCTTGATTTCCCGGCAGCAACATCTTACATGTTAACCAAGGACCTTGGTGATGATACTTTTAATGGTATGGATACGGAAGATGATGAAGATGAAGATGAAGATGGGGGTATTGAGGGTGGAGATGATTTCCCTTTTGAGGCTGAGGAGTCATCCGGCAATGAACAGGACATTGGAACTGTTAATGTAACAAAGTCTGATAATACTATGACTGTTACTGAGGAGTCAACTCCGGCTGTTGAACCTTCTACTAAAGTTCAGATTCATGACATTGACCTTGAATTAATGAATGTAAAGGAGCTTATTGCAGTGGCACGCAGTAAGGGATTAACCGTTAGCAAGACAATGAGAAAGCAGCAGATTATTGATGCAATTAATGCAGCGACTGTTATGGCGGCTGCTACTAATAATGTTGAGGAGCCAATTGAGGAGGTTTCCCCTGATGGGTTTGTAACTGAATCATCTCTCCTTACTGGTTCAAGTTTGGGGTCTGCTCCCTTTTAATAATTATACCTATGAGCGATAGGAATGTCTGTAGCTGATTCTAAAGGATTTAGATACCAAACCGAGCCTAATTTTGCGGGTTACCGTCCTAGTCATAGTGATATAGTTCGTGAAGCAAATAGACAGCGTATTGGTGCAACACGTGAAACTGAACCTGCACGTGATGCTCGTTATCCTGCCTTTGCTGGTCCAATGTCTGACGGTCGTTTAGTAACTGATTATCGTCCTAAATGTAGCAAAAATGTTCGTGTTGGTGCACAATATGATACTAAACTTTGGATGCAACATAATGCTGTAAATATTATTGAGACTTCGCGTCGCCGTCATGTTGAATGGACTGGAGCATCGATTCCTCAGCCTGAATTAGCCCCTCCTCCAGCTAATGCTGTAACTGCTGATGCTGATACTGTTGATGTAATTGAAACTGGTTTCCCTGGAGGCTTAGGTATTCAACGTGCTAATGATGTAGCTCCCGATTTATTTGGTACATTCACTTATATGCCGACTTCACATGAAGAGATGAATAACATTAAGAAGACTCGCCTAACAGTTAATTATGAAGGTGGTCGTAATACTCCACGCGGGCGTGTACAACTCAACGCTACTAATGGTCCTATCTCAAGACCTGGCGTTTTCCGTGAAACCGGTGTACCGACCGTTAGAGGTGCTAATGAAAGTACATTAACAGGAGAACCAGTTTTACAATAAAAAATTGAAAATAGGGATTGCGTTGTAAAAACATTAAGAAGTAGTGAGCTAACACTACTATTGCCCATTATATTCTTAGGAATATTACCTGCAAGGGGTTAAAGCCTCTAATAAATGGCATGGTTCATAGTACCTTTTACAATGAAAAATCAAAAAGGTGGAAATATAATGTAATCTGTTATGATTAAATTATATTATACAACATAATCAATAAGGTAAAGGATATGGATTGAAAGACTATGACGCTTACTTAATAGTTCCTGCATGGGACTTTAGTACATAAAATACGCGACAGGTATTTGAAATTAAAAATTTAATGAAATATTTCGATTTTTTTATTTACGATTCTTTCTGCTACGGTTCTTTCTGTTACGGTTTTTTCTGCTACGGTTACGTCTTACAGTTGAGGGTCCGAAAGAAGCTCTTCCATTATTATTATTACTAAATGATGAACGAAGTGATGAAGGAACTTGGTAATTATTTGTATTATCAGACAAATTTAATTTACGACGTATTGGTTCCTGTCGAGCTCTTTGGCATATACGTGCGCTCATTCCACCGGGATACCTCGGGGGCAGTTCTCTACAAACACGGCCGGTCTGATTAGGACTATTCATTCTTTATATATATATACAATATTATAATATTCCACTAATAGTCTACCTAAGGTTTTACTATCTAAACTAATAGAAATGTCAATCAAACACTCTAAAATATGTGCCTTCGATATTGGAATTAAGAATCTAGCTTTCTGTGTTTTTGATTGTGTTGGAAAGAGACCTTTAGCATGGAAGAATGTAAATATTCTTCCAGACAGTGAGAAGACAGATGGGGTTCCACAATGTTTTCAATGTAAAAACAAATCGAAGTATAGTTTACCTTCCGGGAAGTCTTCATGTAAGAAACATTTAGGGACGGTAGAAATAATTCCAGGTGGAGAAACAAAACTCCCACTTGTTGCAGAGCTGAAGAATATTGTGAAGAACGCTTCATTGACTATTAAGGGTGCGTCTTCCAAAGAAAATTTGATAGAAACTCTAAAGACTAAATACGCCCTTCCTATAATAGTCATGAAGAAGAAGGCTGCTACTAGTCAACCTCTATCAGTTTTACATGACGGCATATTGAAGATGATAGAAGACAATTGGGCAGTCTTCCAGACTGTTGAACTATTTGCTTTAGAGAATCAGCCCGTATTGAAGAATCCTACAATGAAAACTGTACAAATTCTATTGTATGCGTCTTTACGTACAGCATTTATTAGTAGGGGCTTAAAGCCCGCTGCGGTCGAACTTGTACACGCAGGGAAGAAGGTCAAAGGCACCACTACTGGTGATGCTGGCTACAGCGACCGCAAAGCTGGCTCTGAGGAGCGCGCAACAACATGGCTTACTAGTAATGCTGCTTCATGGCTTCCAACAATTACTGAGGCCAAGAAAAAAAGCGATTTAGCCGATGCTCTCTGTATGTGTCTCGATTTAGCGGCTTCTACAAACTAGTATAATATGTATCTGTCGTTGACGCCGCTTCATTTATCACTAACGGTCTTGACAACTCTCTGTTTTGATAACCACGCGGTTTACGACAATCATTAATAAACATATACAATATAACTATATCAATAATAATTACTGATATTGTTGCTATAGTTATAAATACCGTCAATAGTGTATTCGTATCCATCTTTTTGCAGTATTATTCACTAATAGTTTTTTTTCATTTTTATTCACAGAAAAAATTTGAAATATTTATTACACCTTTAAATTATATTAAATAAAGATGCCGACGGTAAAAGTTAAGAGTTTTACTAGAACTATTAATCCAGGTGGGGGTGTTCCTCGTAATGTAACTGTTAAGGAACATACGCGTGAAATTAAACCGAAACCCGCCAAATAAACTTTTATGGACTGCTCTATTTTTTATTAAGTGCGCCAAACACAACACCTAAAAAAACCGCGACCATCAAAGATAAATGAGTGTATCAATCAATGACATGCGTGATTTTGTAAGCGGTGGACTCGACGACATCCCTGGTGGTGATGACTTCGGTAATGTCATTAATCTTGGTGAAATTGGCGATGATTTAGGTGCCAATCTGCTTGCTAATACACGTGTAACCCCGGCACCACCAGCATTGTCTAAATCTGTTAGTTTTGATATTGGTGGCTCCAACTCTGGCTCATCTGGCATTGATATTCTTGAGCCACTTGAATCTATTAATCTTGACATCAACCTTGATAGTAATTTAGGCGGGGGCGGTGGAGGCTCTGGTTCCTCTGGTCCCTCTATCCAGATTAATCGCGAAGATAATTTTGGAATACCAACCTCAACACCTGCCCCACCCTCATGGTCTTTTGGCAATAATAGCACTACTGAGGTCCAAAGCAACAATGCTGAGGCTGAAAAGAAAGAGAAGGCTGACCTTATTAATAAACTTAATCGTCTTGAGTCAAAGGGCTATCCTGTCAGCAAACGTTTTACTATGGATAATACACTTGATGAAATTAAAACTGAGTTTGACCGACTTGTTGATGCTCGTCAACTTGAGACTTCCGTCAAATTCCAGCGTCAAATGATGATGGGTCTTGTCACAGGTGTTGAGCTTCTTAATGAAAAGTTTGACCCCTTCGACCTTCAGCTAAAGGGTTGGTCCGAATCTGTCCACGAGAACATTGATGATTTCGACGATGTTTTTGAGGAGCTCTATGACAAGTATAAGGGTAAGGGTTCTATGCCGCCCGAAGCTCGTCTTCTTATGATGTTGGCTGGCTCAGGTTTCATGTTCCATATGTCTAATAGTTTCTTCCGCTCCAAGATGCCATCTATGGATGATATCTTCAAACAGAACCCCGCTCTCCAGCGTCAGTTCGCTGCTGCTGCGGCTAATGCAGCAGGACCAGGTTTCGGTAATTTCATGGGTGCAGCAATGGGTATGGGTGGCGGTGGGGCTCCCCAGATGCCTCCTGGTCCTGAATTCTATCAGGCACCCCCTAATCCTCCTGTAGCACCTACAGGAATGTTCTATGGCTCTTCACGCCCTGAAGGTCAGATGCCCCCACAGGTACCACAGAGCTACGCTTCACAGGAACCACCTAAGGCTCCTCGTCGTGAAATGAAGGGACCATCAGGAGTAGATGATATTCTAAAGACATTCGAAGAGGCCCGTCGTGCTGAGTCTGAACCTATGTTCAATCCTTTCGGCGCAGGCATCTCCCCTAATGGTAGCGTCAATATGCCCACCCCTACTGGTACCGCAGACATTCAGCAGCCGGCCATCAGCGCCGTCTCCGAAATCCAGTCACAGGTATCTGAGGATTTCGGCTCCATGGCTGAGAGTCGTCGCGGTGGTGGACGCAGACGCAAAGCACAACCCATCGGCTCAACTGTTAGTCTGAATATTTAATTTGTTTAATAGTGATTATATATAGTAAAATTGATTTCATACAACTATTACTTTAATAGTAGTATTAAATTTACATAAAATGCCAGCAGAGAATATCAATAATCAAGTTGACGAAATGGTAACAATTCTGCGCAAGTTCAAAGAACTTTTAGCAGATAATGCACCCCAACAAGTAGAGATTGGTGACGAAGAATATGAAGTCATTGATTTGACAGATGAAGAAACACTCTATTATAATAGATTTGTAAAAGAAAACTTTGATAAAATAATTGAAGGTTATGAAGAAGCAACTAATGCTCTGATTAATCCCGAAGAAGAGCCGCGGTCCAAAATTTATGATAGCTACCTCTTCTTCAAACATAGAATGAAGAATTTACTTTATTATCTTGAAATGATAACATATACAATTGTTGTAAACATCTATCAAGAACCATTGCGCCATGAACACTATGATAGAAGTACCGAAGAATGGTATCCATCTGATGAACCAGAAGAGGTCCTAGAAGACCGGTCTTCATGTGCTAATAATCCAAATTTTGAAAATATTTCAATCGAAGTACAAGAAATGGCTTGGTACGGATTGATGCAACATATTAAATCACTTTATAGTCAAGCATCATATGGCTACAAAACAGGTGCTTACATGGTCTATAGACGGTAATAAATAAATATAATAATTTTTTTTATTGACCATACTAATCTTTATATGTATTTCTTAAAAATTGAATTTCTATACTAGTAAGTGAATATACTAGTATAAAATGGAAACCTGTATTATCAAGTTCAGACTCACATGCTATGACCTGCATGCAGATTTGCGGTATGCAATAGATAAATTTAAGGAGATGTACACGCGTGATAAATACTTCTGGAAACCCAGCACGCTTTCAATCGAAAATCCCGAAAACACCACCTACTGGTTTATGAAAGTAGTTGATTGGTATGTCTCGCACATACAAATAGCAGAGCAGGCAAAATCAAATATTGTTCGCTGCATTTATTTAATTGAACTATTTGAGTTCATTCAAGAGCATCTACCATTTATCAAACATCTTGGTATAATAACCGAGAAATTTATTAAAATTGCAAATAAAGAAATTCATAATGAGAAGAATACACAAGACCACAAGAAATTCTTTGAGCATTTTATCTCATCCGCAAAATAAAACAATCTATAATATACGGTTTATGTATTTTTTATAAAATTGATTTGGTGCTTTTATCAATAGAAATATCAGAATATTTAGCAAAAATGGAAACATTGAGAAACAAGATTGCATCAAGAAAAATCGTAAATTGGTGGAGATTCATGTGTGAGTTCAGATGTGAACAAATAAAAGAAAATGGAGTTAAATGCCAAAACTTTTATAAAGGTCACGGGTCATGTGAACGCTGTTACATGATATCTCATCCTGAGATATATACATCACAAGTTCTGGGAGAAATTGAAGAATACGAAAATGAGCAAAAAGCTGAAAGACAAGCTGTTAAGCGAACCCTTGGCATAATATAATAAAAAGAGATTAAGAATACCAGCGACCAATATTGTCCATTAATTTATTAATCTCTTTAATTTTTTTTGCTATATCAACTAATTCAGCTTTATCATACTTGTTTGATGCCGTAACTTTTATGAAATAATACATTATATCGTCTTCTTCTAAATGTAAACCTTCATTATCAACAAACTGATTATACGGATTATTCAGTACATCAATCAATTGATTTTTTAAAGATTCAATCTTTCGTTTCAAAATATTTAATGACATCTACTATTAATTGTCAAATAAAAATCTCCGTTAATAGTATAATGACAAAATGAAAGGTGGATATACAGTCAGACAATTACGTATGCATAACTACAAAGAGGTCAAAAATATTTTTTATGATACTTTTGACTTACATGACGATGCGGATTTCTTCGCTGCTTGGCGCAATCGAAATCAGCGATCCAGCATGGGCCTATTTTATAGGGGCACGCTGATCGGGTTCGGTTTAGTTGCTGGCAAAAGACTTTGGTTTCTTGCCATCGTTAAACAATTTAGAGGTAATGGTGTTGGCTCATTCCTCTTAAATTCCATTCTAAAATCCATGAATTCATGCTATCTTACACCGGTTAATGACCCTAGAATTATTAACTGGTATGAGCGCCATGGATTCCGGATTAGCCAACTTTTAAGGCCCGCGTCTAGATGGCGTGTCCCGGTAAAAGAACCGACAAAATATAAACCACATGAACGATGGGCTCTCTCACAACCAAGACACATTATGGCATTTCATAGATATGCATTGCGTAGTCGGAATAAATAATATTAAATATTTATATATAATGAATAATAATAATCAGCGCCGCCTGGCTAATCTTCAACGTAGATTGAATGTATTACAAGGCAATAATAATGCGGAGCAAGGATTTAATGGAGCAAATATTGAGCAAGGACCAATACCAGCAAGAGCTAATAATATAATTGAGCTACCACAAGCCCCTCGTTCATTTATGAACCGCATAAGAACTGTTAAAAATTCTGCAGTTAGATTTGCAGAAAGTTTACATGATTTAACTGTTGGACAAATTCGTGATTTGATGACTGACCCAACACCTTCTAATTTAACAATAGGAGAGGTTAGAACACTAGCATTATGGGGTTTTTTTACTAGTGCAGTATTATGGACAGGCAGTCAGGTTCGTAAAGAAGCTATAATGGATTTAACGAAAAAACTAGCGGAGGCTCAACGTGGTGCACCTCAACTTGCTCCTGCTGCATTTAAATTAATTACCAATATGAGTAAGAAGGGTGGGCGTCGTAGAGCAATGAAGACCAAGCGTCGTCGCAATTAATAAAATTGACCATTTAGTACTATCTTCCTAATAGTTTATAC
>JACCDY010110233.1_pt1 | contig 10473 bp, 11 predicted proteins | sample 7446391 | NCBI WGS metagenome assembly JACCDY01 (sample SAMN15323451, study PRJNA562643) | freshwater metagenome | isolation source: river surface water | place: USA:Blue River Watershed | collected 2017-08-18
CGCAGCGCCTGCTGCAGGTTACCGCTGCGTTCACCCGAACGTACGGTCTCGACGTACAGAAGAGGGAATGCGTGCCGGTGAGGCTGCAGCGCGTCCGACAGAGAGGCACCTTCGCGCAAGCTGCCGAGCACCGATCGCATGACCTCGCGCACGTCGTCGCGCGGCTCTTTCTCGATCAGCACATCCAGCGCCTCGACCACCAGCAAGCCGGCGTCGAACAAGGTGAGCAATTCCTGATTGAACAGATGCAGCGGGAATTTCGCGGCGAGATTGACGCGCAATAGCGACTGCCATCCAGCACGCGCGGCGCGGACCTTGAGCACCTGGAGGCCGCGCTCGGCTCCGACGCGTGCGGCATCCTCGGGCGTAGACGCTTCCAGGTCGACTTTTACCAGCCGGCCCATGGCGTCCAACGCATCGATGCGGTAATTCATGATGCGCGGCGCTTAGTTCCAGTTGCCGATATCAGCGGCTTCACCCTCGCCGCCTTCCCTGCCGTCCTTGCCGAATGAGTAGAGGTCGAAATCGCCGTTGCGACCGGGATTGCGGTACTGATAAGGCTTGCCCCAGGGGTCCGGCGGCAGGCGCTTCGCCATGTAAGGACCGCTCCAGTTCGGCTCGTTGGCCGGTGCCTTGTCGAGGGCCGGCAGGCCCTGCTCGCTCGACGGGTAGTGCCCGTTGTCAATCCGATACTGCTCCAGCGCCTTCTGAATCGCATCAATCTGCGCGCGCGTGGTTTTGATTTCCGATCGGCCGATCTGCGAAAAATACCGGGGGCCGACGTAGCTGGCAAGCAGGCCGATGATGACCATCACGACCAGCAATTCAAGCAGTGTGAAACCTCTGTTTTGACTTTTCATTTTGGTTTTTGGTGGCCGGGTGTCGCACCCTGGCGAGATTTCTGGCTGCACTGATAACGACCATCGACCGCACGAACGGACATGCGACTTTTTGTTTGAATGGCATGGCAACGCGGGCGACAGCTGAAATTATATGATTTTTGCTTTGGCGCAGGCCGCAGAATTGTCGCAGCACCGGGAAGTCCTGCCGCCAGGTTGCGATCCGGCGCGCAAACGTCCACTACTCGTACGGCCCGCTCGCTGGCACGCCAGAATTTCCAATTAAATATCGTTTGACCGCCGCCGGATGAAACCGGCGAAGCCACAGTTCACCACATCGCAGGCGACCGGCGCCTGCCAACATTTATATATTTTTGACTCATATCAATTCTCGAAGGAAAACACTTTTCTTGACGACGCCTTTTCGCGTTATAAAAACAAATACCATTTTGCGAAAAGGAGAAAAAGCAGTGCGGCCTTTTTTAACTGCGATCAGGCTGGGGCTCGGGCTCCTGTGTGCCTGCGCCAGCGTTTCAAGCCACGCCATTTCAATGAACATCACATCGACCGCTGACAACCGCGCCGCCGTCGCCACGGGGGCGACGATGGATGTCAGATTAAGCGCGGTCAGCGGGACTGTCAGCATCTCGAACACCAACACGGCCTCGGTCACCGTCACGAAAATAAGCAGTACGACCACGTCGGCGGTATATCGGCTGAAGGGCCTCTCGACAGGGCTGGCGAATGTGACCTTCAAGGATCTGAAAGGCAAGGTGACCGCCTATCTGAAGGTGACTTTGACCCAGGGCACGCTGGACGGAAGGCAGCTGGCCAGCAATTGCTACCAATGCCACGGCACCAACGGAACGGGTGGATTCGAGCGCCTGCTGGGCGAAAGTTATGCCGAAATCTACGGCGAACTGAGCGAGTTCATCACCGATGAAGACGGGGAAGAGGACGGCGAAGTGATGCGAGCCCATGCATTGGGTTACACCGATGCGCAGATGCGCGCACTGGCGAATTATCTCTCCCAATTGCGATAGGTGGCGACATGCAGACCCGTAGAAAATTTCTTTTGAACGCAGCCCATGCCGGAATAGCGCTATGCGCCTCCAGCCTTCCTTTGAAGGTGATGGCACAGGCGATGAACTTCGACGTGGTTGTCGTCGGTGGCGGCATGGCAGGCGCGACGATCGCAAAGTACCTGCGCATGTGGAGCAATTACACCCTGACGGTCGCGCTGGTCGAGAAGGATCTGAACTACACCTCAAACATCATGAGCAATGAGGTGCTGACCGGGAAACGAACCGTGGCCAGCCTCAGTTACGGCTACACCAATCTGGTCAACAAATACGGGATCGTCAGGATTCAGGCAACGGTCGACAGCATCGATGCCGAATCCCATACCGTGAGTTGCAGCGGCAGCACTGTCGGTTACCGCAGCCTCGTGCTGGCGCCGGGGCTGGAATTCGACCTGTGGCCGGGTGTGACTGCAGGCCAGTATGACACGTTGATTCCGCATGCATGGAAGGCCGGCGCGCAAACGACGCTATTGCGTAACCAGATAAAAAGCATGACAGCCGGGGTCGGCAGGAATGTGGTCATGACGATCCCCAAGTCACCCTACCGCTGCCCGCCCGGCCCCTACGAACGAGCTTGCGTGATCGCAGACTGGCTGCGGCTGTACAAGCCCGGCAGCAAGGTGATCGTGCTGGATGAAAATGCCGAGATTCAGGCAGAAAAAACAAATTTCACGAATGCGTTCGGAGGTCTTTACGGCTACACGGTGGATTACCGTCCGGGCGTGAGCATCACCAATGTGAGTGCGTCGCCTTCCAAACAGGTTACATATACCCGTCGGGTCAACGACACGACCGAAACGGTGACCGTGAATGCGGCTGTCCTGAATCCGATTCCGCCGCAACGCGCGCCAAAGCTGCTGGCTGACGCTGGCTTATTGGATGGAAAATTTGCACCGGTCGATCCGGTTACCTTCGAATCCACCCTCGAGCCGGACGTGTATGTCGTTGGCGATGCCTGCTTTGCCGGCAGCATTCCGAAGGCCGGCCACATCGCCAACCAGGAGGCGAAGACGTGTGCCAACGCGATCCTGCTGGAGCTGTCGGGATACGGGGAAACATCCAACTTGGCGCCGGTGCTGAACTCGGCATGCTTCACTCCAGTCACGGCCACGCTGGCGACGTGGCTGTCGGCGGTGTATCAGTATGATGGCGCGTATTACGTTCAGGCCTCGCACAACGGCGGTAAGCCGATTGCCGCGACGGTGGCCTCCGAAGACAATTACAGTGACATGAAGAAGTGGTTCAGCACTTTGATGAACGACACGTTTTCTTGAACACGGCTCGATGTACCTTGCGAACAATGAGCGCAAGGTACATTTGATCGATCGACCGGAATCCGGCAATTGCGATGACGTCCGCAACGTTCCTGCAGTGCCTTTGCCGCGGGGCTCGCCAACTGACGGACGGCAATCCAATCCAATGACGCAGCACCCGATGAGATCAGCCCTGTCATGAGGATGTCATGTGTTTCCATATAATTGGAAACATGAACAATTCTGATGCCATTGCCGCCTTCCTCGCCCTCGGGCAAGAGACGCGTCTGAACATATTCCGCCTAGTCGTACAGCGCGGCGACAGCGGACTGACGCCTTCCGAACTGGTCGAGAAGCTAGGCATACCGAACGCCACGCTGAGCTTCCACCTGAAGGAGCTGACACGCGCTGGCCTGCTGCTGGTTGAGCGCCAAAGCCGCCACCTGATCTACCGGCCAAATACGGCGCTGGCACAAGCGCTCGGCAGCTTCCTGCTTGAAAACTGCTGTGGTGGCAAGCCCTGCCTGCCGCTGGCGAAAACAACCAAAGAACCGTCCTTATGAAAACCTACAACATCCTTTTCCTCTGCACCCACAACTCCGCCCGCTCGGTCATTGGCGAAGCGCTGGCATCGACCGATCCCAGCAAGAAGTTCGTCGGCTATTCTGCCGGCTCCACCCCCGGCTCGCGCGTCAATCCTTTTGCCGTCGAAATTGCCGAGACGCTTGGTTACCCTGCTTCGAAATTACGTTCGAAAAGCTGGGACGAGTTTGCTGCACCGGACGCGCCGCAAATGGATTTCATCATCACGGTCTGCGACAACGCAGCGGGTGAAGTTTGCCCGATCTGGCCCGGCCATCCGGCGACTGCGCACTGGGGCTTTCCGGATCCGTCTCAGGTTCAGGGCAGCGACGAAGTCAAGCGCCACGCGTTCAAGGAGGTGATGATCGGGCTGCGCAAGCGCATCGAGTTGCTGGCAGACCTGCCGATAGAAAAGCTGGATCGGATGAGCATGCAAGCCGAACTGAAGAAACTGGCCGACGCATGAACCTCTTCGAACGCTACCTGACCCTCTGGGTATTCCTGTGCATCGTCGTCGGCATTGCACTCGGCCAGTTGTTCCCGCCGGTGTTTCATGCGATCGGCGCGATGGAAGTCGCGCACGTGAACCTGCCCGTCGGCTTGCTGATCTGGGTGATGATCATCCCGATGCTGATCAAGGTGGATTTCGGCGCACTCGGCGAAGTGCGGCAGCATCTGCGCGGGATCGGCGTGACGCTGTTCGTGAACTGGCTGGTCAAGCCGTTCTCGATGGCGCTGCTGGGCTGGATCTTTGTTCGCCAGCTGTTCGCCCCCCTGCTGCCGGCCGATCAGATCGACAGTTACATCGCCGGCCTGATCCTGCTCGCCGCCGCGCCCTGCACGGCGATGGTGTTCGTCTGGAGTCGCCTGACCCATGGCGACCCGCTGTTCACGCTGTCGCAAGTGGCGCTGAACGACGCGATCATGGTCTTCGCTTTTGCACCCCTGGTCGGTTTCCTGCTGGGCGTGGCCAGCATTTCCGTGCCGTGGGAGACGCTGATCATTTCGGTAGTGCTGTACATCGTGATTCCGGTCTTGCTATCCCAACTGTTGCGGCGCCAGCTTCTTGCCCGCGGCCAGCCGCATTTCGACCGCGTGATGGAAACGGTCGGACACGGATCGATCGTGGCGCTGCTGGCGACGCTGGTGTTGCTGTTTGCCTTTCAGGGTGAAGCGATCATCCGCCAGCCGCTGGTGATCGTGCTGTTGGCGGTGCCGATCCTGATCCAGGTTTTCTTCAACGCCGGGCTGGCCTACTGGCTCAACCGACGCGCAGGCGAAAAGCACAATGTCGCCTGCCCTTCTGCGTTGATTGGCGCGTCGAATTTCTTTGAGCTCGCTGTCGCGGCCGCCATCGCATTGTTCGGATTCGAATCAGGCGCGGCTCTGGCTACCGTGGTGGGGGTACTGATTGAAGTCCCCGTGATGCTGGTTGTCGTGAAGATCGTCAATGCTAGCAAGGGCTGGTATGAGCAAGGAGTGGCCGAGTCGATCGACGCGGGGTGACAGACGCAACCGCGCCTGCGGCGTGGGCCGGGGTTGACCCTACCCCACGAAATAGTCCCGATCTAAATTAGAATTTTCTGACCAATTTTCATACTATGAAACGAGGTCGGAAATGAAGAGAAGCCAATTCACTGAGCAGCAAATCGCCTTCGCATTAAAGCAGGCGGAGCTCGGCACCTCCGTCGACGAGGTCTGCCACAAGCTCGGTATCAGCGATGCGACGTTCTACAACTGGAAGAAGAAATACGGCGGACTGGGACCTTCTGAGCTGCGTCGCTTGCGCCAGCTTGAAGAAGAGAACACGAAGTTGAAGAAGCTGGTTGCGGACCTGTCGCTCGATAAAATTATGCTGCAGGATGTGCTCTCAAAAAAGCTCTGAAGCCTTCTCGTCGACGCCTGTTAATCGATGAATTGCGGGATCGATACCGAGCGAGTCTGACTCAGACCTGCGCCTTGTTCAATATGTCGCGCCCGCTGTATCGATATCAATCGGTCAGGCAGGATGCCTCCGCGCTGGTCATGCGGATCAACGAAATTGCTAACACCCGCGTTCATTACGGCTACCGCCGCGTGCACGTGATGTTGAGGCGAGAAGGCTGGCAAGATAACGTTAAGCGTGTATACCGGCTCTATCGGGAGCAAGGGCTGTCTTTACGAATGAAACGGCCCAAGCGCAATAAGTCGGCGCGGCAACGACAGCCCAAGAGCCTGGTAACCGCCATGAACCAGATATGGAGTATGGATTTCGTGGCCGATGCGCTATTTGACGGTCGCAAATTACGCGCCTTAACCGTCGTCGATAACTATACGCGCGAGAGCCTGGCCATCGATGTAGGCCAGAGCTTGAAGGGGGAAGACGTGGTGGCGACCTTAAATCGGATTGCAGCAACGCGAGGACTGCCGTTGACCATCAAAGTCGATAACGGAAGCGAATTCATTTCGAAGGTGATGGATAAATGGGCGTATGAGCGCGGCATCGAATTGGACTTCAGTCGTCCGGGTAAACCGACCGATAACGCGAAGATCGAAAGCTTTAATGGCCGGTTGCGGCAGGAGTGTTTAAACCAGCATTGGTTCCTGTCGCTCGAGGATGCGAGGAGCAAAATCGAGGCATGGCGGCAGTACTATAATGAGACGCGTCCCCACTCTGCATTGCAGTGGGAGAGCCCGGCGCGCTTCGCGCATAAAGCCTTGGAAAAAGCAGCTTTAGCAGTAAAACCGAAGTCAGAAATTTCTACTGAAGGCCGGGACTAATTTGGGTACAGGGTCAATTTAACCGCAGACGCCAATTTCGTTTCGGACTAAATTGGGGAGCAGGTCAGCGGGGCACAAAAATATTGGCACAACTCAGGTCTATATTGATTGCAACGGCGACATGAAACGTCGGGCTGTGGATTTGGTTTAGCAGAAACTTAAATAAGTTACTGATATCAAATAAGTAGATATATTCACAAAACTATCTACCATCCGCTATCGTAGTAAATCAAAATTTATTTTTGAACATGTTCCTACGAGAACTGAACTTTTATGGACTGGTGTGCTGACACCACCTTTACTTTGCACTAAGTCATATTTAAATTGTCCTGTTGAATCCTGCCAAAACGTGTAAATCTCAATTGCTTTTCCTGGGTAAAAGTGTAAAAACGTTGCGTCACTATCACCAGCACGCATAAAAATAACTTCGCCACCATCTTCCTTGAGTGAAAACGATCTTTTGTTGGCGTCAAATATTTGGATATCAAATTTATTGTCTGTAAGTTTTTTAAGTGTCAAGTGCCCATCAGTTATTTTGTCTTTTTTCCATCCAGCATCTTTTTTGCCGACAATGCCTGAGTCATGATAATACGCGAAGCCTTCTGGGTCGGAACATGTAGTTACGACTTGTGCATTTGCTAAAGGTCCAATTATTAACAAGGTAAAAAGTGAACTTAACTTCATCAGCTTTGTTTTTTTGAGATGTTCCATTAAATTGGATCTTTTTTAAAATTTAAATATATTTTTTGCCATGCTTAAAATTGAGGAATATTTTACTTAAGCCGCTTAGTGCATTTGAAATCCTTCGGACAATTTTAAATATGGGAATTAATGAATTGCGTAGATGTGTAAGACAAAATGCCTGGTGGAATGCTTGAGTTGATATGGAATTGCATATTAAGAATAATGTGTTTATTTTGCAATAAATATTCTATAAATATACTACCGCTTCCCTTTCCGAATTTCCATTCTTATTCGAAGCATATTTTCTTTTGCAGCTTTCATTCGTTGGTCAGATTTTTCAAAATCTTGTAAATCTTTGTCGTCTTCATCAATAGCTGGGTGTGAATGTAATTTTTCGGTAAGCTTCCAGAGTTGATCTCGATATTCTTCAAGTGCTGTGGTTATCTCTTGAATGGCTAGCTCTTCCTCGGTTATGTTATTTGAAATCATTTTTTTAATCGAAAATATAAGATAAAATATTGAGGGTTTTATTTCGAGTTTTCTTTGATAAGCTTAATATTTTCTTTGAAGAACTCCTCCTTTCCAAGCCTCCTTTGTTCATTGTCGTAATTTTCAAGCAATTCTAGTGCTTCTTTTTTCATGCCTTTCGTTAGGAGTTGCTCGGATAGCCGTTTTCTTACGTCCAGTAGGTCTGGAACAATTTTTAAAGCTTCTCTGTTGTATTTAATTGCGTCATCAAGTTGCCCAATTGCTGCTGAGCTTATTGCATAAAATGCATATAGCTGATAGGACGCTCTTCCTAAAGCCATCGATTTTTTGAATTGCTTGATAGCTTCTTCATGCCGACCTAATTTAGAGTAGGATATACCAAGTAATGCAAATGCTCGACCATTACTTTTATTTTTTTCTGTTAGGGCTGTAAGTATTTCAATTCCCTTCTCATAATTTCCATTTATTATGCATTCATTTGCTTTTGATATTTCATCCCCCTTGAAGAGATGGCATTCTTTGGCTGTTTGCGATAATGAACTATCGGAAATATTATAATTACTTTGCTCTTGGTTCTGATTTGAATTGTTATTATTATTGTTTTCGGATTTTGCTTGAGAAATTTTGGTTTCTGTAAAAACTCCATTTCTTGAGATCATTGATCCATACGATATTTTTATTTTTTCCCCAGAATTGGAGAAAAAATTCGGATTCGCTACTGTCCTATTTAAATTAGGATCATTGTAAAAATATTCAAAATGTAAGTGAGGGCCATTTGTATATCCGACAGCACCAACTAAGGCGATCATTTGTCCTGCTTTGACTTTATCGCCAATTGAAACTGTGGCGCTTCGTGGAAAAATATGAACATAACTTGTTTGGGTACCATCTGGATGTAAAATCCTTACATAATTTGCCTTGTCAAGTAGCTCTGGTTTTTTGCCACCTTCGGTAAAATTGTCAACTACCTCCAAGATTATTCCGTCCATGGCGGATAAGATGGGGGTTTTTTCTGTTGCACAAAAATCAATTGCATAGGTTTTTTCTGTATGAGTAGTCAGTGGTCCATCAAAACTCTGACATATCTTTACCGTCATTCCTTCTTCAAATGGTATTTGAAAACGGTTTTCTTTTTCACTTGAGGCTATTGGTCCAAGTGCATACTGATGCCGACAGAATGGTACGCCACTAAATTTTTTTCCAGGCAACGGATCTAGTTCAAATTTAATTTTGGAACTTGGTTTTATCGAAAATATTTTTTCTCCGATCACATCGCTGTCTAATATGTCATTAAAAATTTTAATTTTCACGGACAGTGGATAACTCTCATTGTTTTTTACTTCGACAGTTGCTGTCTTTGAAATAAAGAATGGGTATTTGACGTTAATTTCAATTTTTTTATTATCTTCTGTATTTCCTGCTGCAGTATTAAAAAAAGAAAAATAAATTAGCGCCAATAATTTTATAAAATTTTTCATTGCATTTTTTTGGGTTTTTGTTTAAAAATTTAACCAAGATTTTCAATTATTTTTCCATAGCGCACATTAATTTCATTTGGTTCTTGTCTTGCATTTTAATCTCTTTGTCTTGCTTTTTAAAGCAGCTCTCAAGTAACGCGGCTTCTTTTTTCAAAGTTCGCTGCCAATTTCTAGCACCAAAAATCTCCTCTATAAACTGGTAGCTGTCGAGTAATGGCTGCGGTACCGCTTTATCGGCTTCGCTTGGATACATAGCAATTAGAACCTATCCCGGTAGGTTGAAATAGATGCGTTCTTGCTTGTCCAACGAACGGGATTCTCTGTTCGGAGGGCAAGTCGATGAGCTCGCAACATGATGATGGCTGGCGGTTGAGCGACGCACTATGGGCACGGATGGCGCCGTTGACCCCGCGGTCGAAACCCCATCCGTTGGGCTGCCATCGACCTCGCATCCCGGACCGGGTGGCGATGGATGCGATTCTGCTGGTGCTGCGCACCGGCATGCAGTGGGGCGCGCTCGATGCCACGGGATTGTGCTCGCATTCGTCGGCGCATCGGCGGTTTCGCGAATGGACCGAAGCGGGCGTGTTCGAACGCTTCTGGCGCGATGGCCTGCTGGCGTGCAAAGCGCTTGAGAAAATTGACTGGGGCTGGCTGGCGCTAGATGGCACGATGACCAAGGCCCCGTTGGGCGGGGGAAAAAAATCGGCCCCAACCCGACCGACCGCGGCAAAGGGGGCGTCAAGCGCAGCCTGCTCGATGGTCACGGTCTGCCGCTGGCACGGGTCATCAATGGCGCCCTCCGACACGACAGCAGGCTGCTCGAACAGACGCTGGCGCAGATCGTCATCGACAAGCCGGCAACCGCACCGTGTACGTGGCTGTGCCTGGATCTGGGCTATGTCGGCCGCCGCATCTATGAGCATGTCTGGCAGATCGGGATGGTGCCGTGGATTCGAGGTCGTCGGGACGAGCGCAAAGCCAAGCGTGACGGAGGACGGGCGCGGCGCTCGGTCGTCGAACGCTCGCCTAGCTGGCTCAATCGTTATCGACGTTTGCTGATCCGCTGGGAAAAGCGCGCCGACACGTATCTGGCGATGCTGCACTTCGCGTGTGGCTTGATCGTCTGGAATCACGCCCTATCGGGATAGGTTCTTAGCCGAGAGGCAGCGTACCGGTTCGATTCCGGTCTCGGCACCAGACATCAGCGCCTTCCCTGTTCATGCGAGCACGGGAAGGCGTTTTGCCGTGTGAATTGCAATTCGGTCAAACTGCGGATAATTTAAAAAAGGACCGGCAGTTTCAA
>JACCDY010697648.1_pt1 | contig 10473 bp, 8 predicted proteins | sample 7446391 | NCBI WGS metagenome assembly JACCDY01 (sample SAMN15323451, study PRJNA562643) | freshwater metagenome | isolation source: river surface water | place: USA:Blue River Watershed | collected 2017-08-18
CAAAACCTGCTGGAATGCTAGCCGCATCACCTGATCCCGTTTGGTTATAAGCACTTCCTTGACCGATATTTGAACCAATTTCTGGTGTCATACTTCTTTCCATAGCACCTGCATAGGCTGGCTGTTGCATAGGTGAAGACTTACGGTTGATAAATTTAAACAATAAGATCGCAGCAAATACGAATAATCCCACCATGAGCATCGTACCTAGCATGCTAGACAATTCTGCTCCCATACCAAAATGTGAAAATAACGCGCCAATACCTAAGCCTAATAAAGCTCCACCTAAAATGCCTCCCCATGGACTTCTGGCTGGTGCTGCTGCCGGCGCTGCTTTTGATGGCGCCGCTGCTGCTTGTCCATTTTGCATAGGCGCTGATTTATTGTAGGAAGGAGATGACTTACCAAATGATCCTCCGCCACCCAATCGTTTTGCCTCCGCGCTCGACATACCGATCGCGATGCCCATAATGCCAATCACGAGTACTGTTAAAAATTTTTTCATATTGCCTCCTGAGTACCATACAAAAAACTTGCCTTAATCTCTGCAGATTCCGCCCTATTCTACTAGCCCTTGTGTTTTGGTGTGTAATTGCTATCTGCACCTTTACAAGCAATAAACAGGTTGGTGGTTTTCTCTTTTTTCTCCTTACCCCCCATTTCCTATTGATATATTCAGGTCAATAGATTTTCACTATTTAATCAATAATAACTATCAAATATCTTTTTTAATAGCTAGTGGCTATGATTTACCCCGTTGTCCTTTTTAACTTAACGGAGAAATCATATGTCCCTCATTAACACCACAATTAAGCCTTTCAAAGCACAAGCATTTCATGCCGGAAAATTTGTACCTGTGACTGAAGCTAACCTCAAAGGTCAATGGTCAGTCGTTTTCTTTTATCCTGCCGATTTCACTTTTGTTTGCCCAACCGAGCTAGGGGACTTGGCCGATCACTATGACACTTTCAAAGCATTGGGCGTAGAAATCTATTCTGTATCTACCGATACGCACTTCACCCACAAAGCTTGGCATGACACCTCAGAGACCATAGGCAAAATCAGCTATCCCATGATTGCTGATCCAACTGGTGCTATCACACGTAACTTTGAAGTGATGATTGAAGAAGAAGGTTTGGCATTGCGCGGTACCTTCCTGATTAATCCTGAAGGTCAAATCAAACTGTGTGAAATTCATGACAACGGTATCGGTCGTGATGCATCAGAGCTGCTGCGTAAAGTGCAAGCTGCTCAATATATCGCTGCTCATCCAGGTGAAGTATGCCCAGCCAAATGGACACCAGGTGCTGAAACATTGGCACCTTCACTTGATTTAGTTGGAAAAATTTAATTGAAGCAAACAGGACACAGACTCTTTAATGCTACGTCTGTGTCCATTATCTGTTCGCCCTAGTAGGCAACATGCAGAGACAATAGGAGTATGACTATGGACGCCGCCATTAAGAATCAGTTGCAACAGTATTTGGTTAACATCAAACATCCAGTAGAAATTCATGCCTCTCTTGATGAACAAGCATCATCACAAGAAATGCGTGCATTACTAAAGGAAATTGCATCGTTATCCAATCAACTCATCTTTAAAGAAGATGTCAACAAAAGCGAACGTACACCATCTTTTGCTTTAAAGCCGGTTGGTAAAGAAATGGGTATCCGCTTTGCAGGTATCCCTATGGGTCATGAGTTCACTTCTTTAGTGCTTGCATTGTTACAAGTAGGTGGCCATCCACCTAAAGTCGAAGCAGATTTGATAGAACGTATACGTCAACTGGATGGTGACTATCATTTTGAAACATACATCTCATTGTCTTGTCAGAATTGTCCTGAAGTTGTGCAGGCATTGAATTTAATGGCGGTGATTAATCCACGTATCTCTCACGTGATGATTGATGGCGCTTTATATCAAGATGAAGTGCAAGCACGTCAAATCATGGCAGTGCCTTCTATCTATTTAAATGGTCAACCTTTCGGTCAAGGCCGCATGGTCTTAGATGAAATTCTTGCTAAGCTTGATGCTAGTGGTACCAAGCGTGATGCAGAGAAGTTAAATAACAAACCTGTATTTGATATGTTGATAGTCGGTGGTGGTCCTGCTGCTTCTGCAGCCGCGATTTATGCTGCACGTAAAGGTATACGTACTGGCATCGTGGCAGATCGTTTTGGCGGTCAAGTACTCGATACATTAGGAATTGAAAACTTCATTTCTGTACAAGAGACCGAAGGGCCAAAATTAGTGCAAGCTCTTGAACAACATGTTAAATCTTATGATGTCGATGTCATGAAGTTACAGCGTGCCTCTGCTTTAATTCCTGGTGATTTATTTACAGTGCAGTTAGAAAGCGGCGCTAGTCTTCAAGCTAAGAGTGTAATCATTGCAACTGGTGCACGCTGGAGAGAGTTGAATGTGCCAGGCGAACAAGAATATCGTAATCGAGGTGTGGCCTATTGCCCGCATTGCGACGGTCCTTTATTTAAAGGTAAGCCTGTTGCTGTTGTGGGTGGTGGTAACTCAGGTGTAGAAGCTGCCATTGATTTAGCAGGCATAGTCAGTCATGTCACTTTGATTGAGTATGATGTGAAGTTGCGTGCAGATGAAGTTTTACAACGCAAGTTAAGAAGTCTGCGTAATGTCACTATCATCACAAGCGCACAAACTACTGAAGTTACTGGTGATGGCAATAAAGTAAATGGCTTACGCTATCGCGACAGACAGTCAGGTTCGGAGAAATTAATACAGTTAGATGGTATTTTTGTCCAAATTGGATTATTACCAAATACGGATTGGATCAAAGATACGATTGCTTTATCTGTGCGTGGTGAAATTGAAATTGATGCACATGGTCAAACATCAGTGCCTGGTGTATTCGCAGCAGGTGATGTAACAACCGTGCCTTATAAACAAATCATCATCGCTATGGGCGAAGGCTCAAAAGCTGCCTTAGGTGCTTTTGATTATTTAATTAGAGCTTCTGCTCCTACTGCTGAAGTTGAAAAACTTGCTGCATAAAATAGAAGTTAGTAATTTTTACTGCAAACAAAACGGCCCGTAAGGGCCGTTTATCTTTTACTGCATTACGTATTATTAAACGTCGATGTTGCCTGCTGCAAGTGCATTAATTTCTATGAATGCACGCCTTGGTTCAACATCGTCACCCATTAATGTAGTGAAAATTTGATCTGCTGCTATCGCATCTTCAATTTGAACCTTGAGTAAACGTCGCACCTTAGGATCCATAGTGGTTTCCCATAACTGCTCAGGATTCATCTCACCTAATCCTTTGTAACGCTGCTTGGAAACACCGCGCTCAGCTTCATCACGCAACCACGCCATAGCATGATGGAAATCTACAATCGCTGATTCACGTTTCTTGTCACCATTGCCCCGTCGCACGATCGCACCTGGACGTATCAATCCTTTGAATGTGGCTGCTGCTTCAGCTAAGACTGAATAGTCAGCACCACGTACGAAATCAGCATCAATCACGCTGACTTTCATGTTGCCATGTAATCGACGCTGTATACGCAACATGCGCTTATCAGATAGTTCATCAAGACTAAACACGACTTCTACTGCTGGATCGTTAATTGCCTTACTCATTTCATTTGCAGACTGTTGTGCTAATTCTGCATTGGACAAATCTAAGGTAACCCCAGTCATAATGGCAGATAAAGCCGCATGATCGATTGCGCGCGATAAGCGACGAATAATCGCATTCGCTGTATTGTATTTACGAACTAATTCAGACAAAGCATCGCCAGAAATCGGAGCACTGTTTTCTGCAGGTACTAGCTCTGCTTCATTCAGCGCAATCTGCATCATGTAGCTGGCTTCTTCTAAATCGTCTTTTAGATAACGCTCATCTCTTCCATGTTTAACTTTATAGAGCGGCGGCTGTGCAATATAGATATGACCGCGCTCGACTAACAAAGGCATTTGTCGATACAGCAAGGTCAACAGCAGGGTGCGTATGTGTGCACCATCGACGTCAGCATCGGTCATGATGATGATGCGGTGATAGCGCAATTTATCAATATTGAATTCATCTGCACCGATTGATGTGCCTAAGGTTGCGATTAATGTTGTGATCTGCTCAGAAGACAACATTTTTTCAAAACGTGCTTTTTCTACATTCAAGACTTTACCGCGCAGTGGAAGAATCGCCTGAAATTTACGATCGCGGCCTTGCTTAGCCGAACCACCCGCAGAGTCGCCCTCGACGATGTACAGTTCGCATAAAGCAGGATCTTTTTCTTGGCAGTCTGCAAGTTTTGCGGATAAACCCAAACCATCCATTACGCCTTTACGACGCGTCAGTTCACGTGCTTTACGTGCCGCTTCGCGTGCACGAGCCGCTTCTACAATTTTTGAACAAATGATTTTTGCATCATGTGGTTTTTCTAGTAAATACTCTGTCAAAGTTTTAGCAACAACTTCTTCGACTGGACCACGTACTTCCGATGAAACTAATTTATCTTTGGTTTGCGAACTAAATTTAGGCTCGGGCACTTTTACTGAAAGTACACATGTCAATCCTTCGCGCATATCATCGCCAGAAATCTCGACTTTGGCTTTCTTGGCAAATTCATGTTCTTCTATATATTTATTAATCACGCGCGTCATCGCTGCACGCAAACCAGTTAGATGGGTACCGCCATCTCGCTGTGGAATATTATTCGTGAAGCACAAGACTTGTTCGTTGTAAGCATCATTCCATTGCATGGACACATCGACGCTAATCATGGTGTTTTGGTCTGACAACCGTTCGCCGGTAGCTTGGAAAATCGTAGGATGCAGTACAGATTTGTTTTTATTGATGTATTCAACAAACCCGCGCGTACCACCTTCAAAAGCAAAATCTTCTTCTTTGCCAGTACGTTGATCCGTTAATTTAATGTGTACGCCATTGTTTAAGAATGATAGTTCACGTATACGCTTTGCCAATATGTCGTAATGAAATTCTACGTGCGAAAAAATTTCTTCGTCTGCCCAAAAATGAACTGCTGTACCGCGCTTGTCGGTATCGCCAGTAACCTTAATCGGTGATACTTCATGTCCATCTTGCGTAATGATTTCTCTGTTTTGAGGAACGCCACGTACAAATTCCATGTAATGCTGTTTGCCATCTCTGCGTACTGTTAATTGCAATAACTTGGACAAAGCATTGACACAAGAGACGCCTACACCGTGCAAGCCACCAGAAACCTTATAAGAGTTTTGGTCAAACTTACCACCAGCATGCAATTCCGTCATAACAATTTCAGCTGCACTACGTTTAGGCTCGTGCTTGTCATCCCACTTAATACCTGTAGGAATACCGCGGCCATTGTCGGTGATGGAAATAGAATTATCAGAATGAATCGTGACGTGAATTTCCGTGCAGTGTCCTGCCAAAGATTCATCAATAGAGTTATCTAAGACTTCAAAGACTAAGTGATGTAGACCCGTGCCATCTGATGTATCGCCGATATACATACCCGGCCGTTTTCTTACTGCCTCTAACCCCTCAAGGATTTGAATAGAGGATGCACCGTATTGATTTGCTTGATTCGTGTTTTCTGATGGACTTGCAGACATGGCTACCTTCGATAAGTCAGATACAAATTACTCTGGAATAAATAAAATGAAGGAGCCAGCCAAGCTCCTTCGCATACAAATTCATAATGCGTGCGATTAAATTCGCATTGGCATGACTACATATTTGAAATCAGCATCGTCTGGAATCGTGATGAGTGCAGATGAATTTGCATCACCTAAAGCGATATTAATGCTGTCGCATTTCAGATTGTTGAGTACGTCAAGTAAATAGCTAACATTGAAACCTATATCTACGCTATCACCTGCGTATTCAATTTCGAGTTCTTCTACTGCTTCTTCTTGATCGGCATTGGTTGAACTGATCTTCAAACTTTCGGGGGCGATTATGCAGCGTACGCCTTTAAATTTATCGGAAGTCATGATTGCAGTACGTTGCAAGGAACGCAGCAATAAATCACGGTTCAATGTGAAATTATTTTTATAGCCCTTGGGTATGACGCGTGTGTAATCAGGGAATTTACCTTCAACTAATTTAGAAATTAGCTCTATGTTAGAGAAAGTGAATTTAACTTGATTTGCAGCGATATGTATTTCTACCAAATCATCTGTTTCTTCTAACAAGCGCTGTAATTCAATAATTGTTTTGCGCGGAATAATGACTTCTTGACGCGTGAATTGCTGCTCTGTCACGATTTGTGAAAAAGCTAATCTATGTCCATCGGTTGCAACTGCAATGATGTTATTGCCTTCAACAACTAACAGCAATCCGTTTAAGTAGTAACGAATATCTTGCTGTGCCATGGAGAAATGTACCATGTTGAATAAATGCTTCAACGTTTTTTGTGGCAAGCTAACGTGGGTATTGTATGTTTCTGCTGCTGCTACCGTAGGAAATTCTTCCGCCGCTAATGTTTGTAATGCAAAGCGAGATTTCCCTGATTGCACTGTCAAACGCTTATTCGTCATAGTAAGCGCGACTTCTTGTGTATCAGGCAATGCTCGCAAAATATCGAGTAACTTACGAGCAGCCACTGTCGTTGCAGTCACATCACTACCCGAACCTATTTCTGCGTGCGTACTAATTTGCACTTCTATATCTGTCGATAAGAGTGTGACTTTTGATCCGTCTTTGCGGATGAGGATATTGGCCAGAATCGGCAATGTATGCCGACGCTCGACAATACCACTCACAATTTGCAGAGGGCGCAATAAAGCGTCTCTGGTTGCTTTTACCAATTGCATTGTGTTTTCCTTTCGCAGAACACACCAGAATTAAAAATCTGGTTGTTTATTTTTTGTTTCAAGACGTCTGTGGACTTCATCAACCTTTTAGGGTTTGTTCTAATACATGGAGCTCATGATTACACTCTGGACTCTTACTTCTATCTGCAGCAATTTTGCGGACTGCATGTAACACCGTGGTGTGATCTCTCCCACCAAATAACTCGCCGATTTCTGGCAAACTTTTTTGTGTCAACTCCTTGGCCAAATACATAGCAATTTGGCGCGGCCTTGCAATATTCGCAGGACGTTTTTTTGAATACATATCGGCGATTTTTATATTGAAAAAATCTGCGACTGTTTTTTGTATGTTTTCAACGGAGATTTGTCGATTTTGTACTGACAATAAATCTTTTAATGCGTCTTTGACTAAATCTATCGTGATGTCTTTGCCATGAAAGCGTGAGTAAGCCAGAATTTTTCTTAACGCACCTTCTAATTCACGCACGTTTGAACGAAAATGTTTAGCTACAAAAAATGCTACGTCATCTGATAATGCCGCGCCTTCTTGTAATGCTTTTTTCAACAGAATCGCAACACGCATTTCTAATTCTGGCGGCTCTACTGCAACTGTTAAACCGGAATCAAAGCGAGAAATTAAACGATCATCCATCCCTGTAATTTCTTTGGGATAGGTATCACTGGTAATAATGATTTGTTTTTTCGCTGCTATTAGCGCTTCAAAGGCGTAAAAAAATTCTTCTTGTGTTCGACTTTTCCCACCAAAAAACTGTATGTCATCAATCAATAATAAATCTAAAGAATGATAATAACGTTTGAAATCATCAAACCCTTTGCGCTGATAAGCGGTAACCACATCTCGCACATATTGTTCAGCGTGGATATAACGAATTTTTACAGAAGGATTGTCCGCTAATATTTGATTGCCTATCGCATGTATCAAATGCGTCTTACCTAATCCTACGCCGCCATATAAAAACAAAGGGTTGTATGAGCTACCTGGATTACTTGCAACTTGTATTGCTGCTGCTCGCGCCAATTGATTTGCTTTACCCGTCACAAAACTATCAAACGTTAATGCAGAATTAATTCGACTCTGATCACGTCGCGCACTCGTCTCTGCAGGTGGCTCAGAGCGAACTTCAGGCACCACGCCTTGCGTGTCTGTCTGCGTTGTTGAGGGAGCTGTTGAAAGTGCAGCAGGTTTTTTACTGAATCCGCGCGGATCTAATACAAATTGCACATCCACAGGACTTTGCCAAAAATCATTCGCAATACTTGTAATGCGATCAGCAAATTGTGTTTTTACCCAATCCAGCTTGAAGCGATTAGGCGCAGCTATCCTCAAACGCCCGTCTTCGAAATCGAGAGGCGAGAGCGGCTTGATCCAAGCGCTGAATTGTTGAGGTGTCAGTTCTTGCTCTAAGCGAGTAGAGCAAGTCTGCCAAAAATCTTCCATATTTTTTCTATTTGTGAGTGTTTCAACTAGCCACTCTAGTTTGGATTACAGCGCGCGCATCAGAGTTAGTTGCGCTTCTCATTAACCCCTTATTTTACTCTTCTCAAGCGAAGTTATCCACAGGCAGATTCTGAAAATCTGATCAATTATGTTTGTTAAATAGCAATCAAAATTTTAGCTTCTAGAGCACTGAGACTAAGCTCTTGATTCAAAAGAGAGTAAGTAATTAAGCCTTAACTAAATACAATAGGCGAATGAATTTGCCAAAAAAAATAGTTTTTTTCCGTTTACATAGTTTGTAGTGACCGCTATTTTTTGTGTCTGATGCCTAAGTAATTAGCAACATATGTCCCGGCATTACTGTTTATTCAATCACCCAAGTCTGCGAGCTATTTTTAAAGTTAATTAAATGGTATCGAGTTAGTGCGAAAGTCATCGCAAATCTCGTCTAACTTATTGACAGATATGCAGAAAATGCTGTCTAATTCAAGGTTCCCTGCGCACTGCGCAGGCTCTGGTCAAAACCGCCGTAACATGGCCTAGGCCCTTTACTTTTTTCCTAGCTTCTCCCGATTAGCGAGACTCAAAATGAAACGTACTTATCAACCTTCCGTTGTCCGTCGCAAACGTACTCATGGTTTCCGTGCTCGTATGGCAACCCGTGGTGGCCGTGCTGTGCTTAATGCTCGTCGTGCAAAAGGCCGTAAGCGCCTTGCTGCCTAAGCGGACTGCATATCCTTGCCTGCTGGCTTGACCGGCGAACGTCCGAGAGACTACGACAGGCGCAGGCGTATCGTAAAAACGGATGATTTTTCATCCGTTTTTCGTTTGCGACCCGCCTACAAGAGCGCTAGTTTCGTTTTATACGTTCGCCCTAACAATCTAGAGCATGCTCGGCTTGGAGTTGTCGTTGCAAAACGCCTTGCTCCCAGAGCTGTGACTCGGAATGCAATTAAGCGTATTACTCGAGAAATTTTTAGGCAAACTACACTACCCGCGATGGATTGCATTGTGAGGCTCAGCAAGCCCTTAGGTACTAGGCCACAAAGTGCAAGCTCACGTCAGCAAAAGAGGTTGATCTATGGCGAAGTTTCAGAATTGTTTTATTCGCAGCTAACAAATCTCAAATCATGAAGCATTTGTTGTTAATATTTTTGCGCGCTTATAAATACTTCATCAGCCCTTTGTTGGGGCAAAACTGTCGCTTCTATCCGAGTTGTGCAGACTACGCATCTGAATCCATCGCCAAGCATGGTGGCTTAAAGGGATCCTTACTCGCCACTAAGCGGTTATGTAAATGTCATCCGTGGCATGCCGGTGGATGGGATCCAGTTCCAGAAAAATTTTCTTTTCACTCGCTACCGCATGCTAAGTGCAAAGCGCCACATCATTTTTAAATTCTTGTTTAAGTAAAGATCATATGGACATCAAACGTACTATTTTGTGGGTGGTGTTTTCACTATCTACATTGTTACTATGGGACTCTTGGACTCGCTCCAATGGAGGTCCTTCATTATTCTCAACGAGCCAACCTCAACAAGTAGCACCGTCAAGCACAGCTAATACTAAATCTGATGCTAGCCTTCCACAGACAACAGTCGCTTCGACAAACAGCAATCCAGCAACCAGCGATGTTCCCGTTGGCGCGGTTAAAGCTAATAGTCAAGGTGAGCGCATTGTTATCACCACTGATTTAGTCAAAGCTGAAATTAACACTGCTGGTGGTGAATTAACGCGACTAGAACTACTCAAGCATAAAGATGGTAGTGATGCGACTAAAAACGTTGTGCTTATGGAGAACACGGGTAATCGTATCTATACAGCGCAAAGTGGTTTAATAGGTGGTGCCTTTCCTAATCATAAATCTTTATTCACTGCTCGCCCTGGTGCTCGGTCACTAGAACACTCTGACAGCATACAAGTTGTACTTGATGCAGAAGAGAATGGTGTGAAACTTACTAAGACCTACACCTTTAAAAAAGGTGAATACCAAATCGATTTAAAACACGAAGTTAGCAATACAACTGATGCTGCTATTACGCCATCTATCTATGTGCAGTTGGTACGTGATGACGCTAAGCTTGATGGCGACTCCATGTTTTACAGCACCTTTAGTGGCCCTGCTGTTTATAACGACACAGAGAAGTTTCATAAAGTCTCTTATGAAGATATAGAAAAAGGAAAAAATCCTCCTGCCAAATTAGTTGACTATGGTTGG
>JACCDY011457027.1_pt1 | contig 10473 bp, 8 predicted proteins | sample 7446391 | NCBI WGS metagenome assembly JACCDY01 (sample SAMN15323451, study PRJNA562643) | freshwater metagenome | isolation source: river surface water | place: USA:Blue River Watershed | collected 2017-08-18
GTGAAGCTAAAAAAGCCATACACATTTTGAATATGTTCCAGCGATGTATAAATGAAACTTGGAGGAGTAAAACAATATAAAGCACAAAAAGAATACCGTGCGCCAAACCAACCACATAATTAGGCTGTGGCATAGCAAATTTGTATTTTAAAATCATCGTAAATCCTAAAAGTAAATACGAACAACCTTCAATAAATGCCACAATTCGGAGTCTCCCTAATGCCGTTTTGAATAATTCATTTACCATTGTATTATATCTTTTAAAATAGTTTTTTGTTAATACTTTACAGTGCTGCTATGCAAGTCATTCTAATTATTTAACACTTGCAGCTAATTCAATATTCCAATATTATTGCCAGTCAATTCCATCACTCCTATTGCAGGTGGCACAGACCCTATCTGGTTCATCCTATCCAAAAAATCCTTGATGGTGAATGTTTTTCCAGCTAATTCCATTGCTCTTGCATATTCAGCCATTGCCTCCTCAATAAGATGTTTCCCCGTAATATAGCTTGTGCCATATCCCGGTTGTCGCATATAAAGATGCTGTTCAAATTTCAATAATTTCTTCTCGGTTTTCATCCATCCCCTTGGTGTATACTGCGCGTGTATTTTCCCTGCCTCCTCCATTGTCATTTCATTTGCATGTGCATATAAAGAACCTAATCCTCTTGCAGCACGCTGCGCGATCAAGATGTAAACAATTTCTCTCACCCTAGGATCATCATCATAAAGCCCGGCATTCATAAATGTCTCTTCTACTGCAGTAGCCATGCCTTCATTTCTTGAATCGAAAATATTATACAATAATGGATCACGCCTAATCTCAGAAACATGTGGCTCAAAATCCATCTGCGCCAATTCAAACCAATGATAAAAATGAGAAAATAATGGACGCGGATCATAATGCATCGTAATCAAAAAGAAATTACGTTTCTCCTTTGGAACAAATCTGCCTTCGTGCTCCCTTAAGGCAGGTTCATAATAACTTTTCATGGTTAGTAATTGCTGCTGATCAAGAAATTTTAAAAAGCTCCTAACAGATTTTTCTTTCAATGAATCGTATTCCAAAACAGTATTGGCCTCCCTAAGCATTGGCAAATTTCTATTGCGGTGTTCCTCTAATTTTAATGAGGACCAAGCACGTGAAAGCTCTCTTTTTAATAATACCACTTGGTCTTCCCATGTCATGGGAACAAGGTGGACATTTTTTGAATACCAATTATAATTTTCTTTGCCTATTCCAGAAGGACCAGTCTTCTTATTCGATTCAGCTTCAAGCCATTTTACGAACTTTTGAGTAGAGGCTATTGATTGATGAATCAAATTTTGAAGCGTGCCATCGTCTTTGACACCCGGTTTTTCAAGCAATTCATTGAGATCGTCTATCTGTGATTGGATATCACTAATACCCGCAATCCAAAGTTCTTTTGCATTACCTGTCAAATTCAATTGAGCTTGTTCATTCAAAGGTACAATCACCTTCAACTGATTGATCAGATCATTCTTTTCGGCCACAGAAAGTGGAAATGTATATTTCCATAAATCAATAATCGCATGATGCGTAGGTCCTTCATGTGCTGGAACATCACTGCGTTCAGTAAAAATAGTTTTATAAAAAGCCGGATCCCTATTCCATGGTTTTAAAACTCGATGATTGAAATCGTATCCATTCATTTCGGCCCAAACTAGCATCCAATCAACTTTGTGTTCAATAGTCCAAGAACTGGTATCTATTCTGTTTAATTTTGATTGCAATAGCTTGAAAGCAGGCCATCGTTTATTGAAGTTAAGAACAGTATAATCTGGCGCGCCTTTGAGCAAAGAAGGTTTTTCGAAAGCTCGCCATTCTTTGAAAAGGGATACAAGAGATGCATAATCATTTGTTTGCTTTTGTTGAGACATCCCTGATGCACATATCAACGAAAACATCAAAAGCAAAATAAGTCTTGAAATGGAATAACAATATTTCATAAAGCAAATTTTTGGAGATTATGAAGATCGTAATTTTCATTTGAATTATAGCGCCTTAATGATTATAAAGATCCTAAATACCTATAAAGTAGGGAATTTATGTCTATTCTTAGCTGCTTAAACAAATACAGTTTGAGACCATTTTTTTACTTAAATTCAGGTTGTCAAAAATGGAACAATACTATGCGTTTTATCCTTTATTTTCTTTTGCTATCTAACCTTACATTATCCGCTCAGGTGCTCGACTTCAGCATGTTATCCTCTCTAAAAATCAGAAACGTTGGCCCTGCCAATATGAGCGGAAGAATCACCTGCATTGATGCATTAAAATCGAATCCAAAAATGATCTATGTTGGTGCTGCATCTGGGGGTGTTTGGAAATCCGAAAATGGAGGATCTTCATGGAAGCCTATTTTTGATGAACAGCCTACACAAAATATTGGCGCAATTGCTATTCAGCAGAGTGACCCTAAAGTGATATGGGTAGGCACTGGTGAAGGCAATCCCCGTAACTCGATGAACCTAGGAATGGGCATCTTTAAAAGTGAAGATAGCGGTCGAACATGGAAACATATGGGATTGACAGCAACTAAAACAATCCATCGAATTATTATCGACCCTCGAGATCCAAATATAATTTATGTGGGCGCAATGGGAGATCCATTCACAGCAGATTCCAATCGCGGATTGTATAAAACCACCGACGGTGGCCAACACTGGAAACAAATTTTATTTTCAAATACGACTTCGGGTGTAGCAGATCTTGTGATGCACGAATCAAATCCAGATAAACTCATTGTTGCATTATATGAGCACCATAGAACGCCCTATTATTTTGTTTCGGGTGGGAAAGGATCAGGTATTTATATCACCAATAATGGTGGTGCGCAATGGGAAAAATTATCAGATACAAATGGTTTGCCAGCGGGTGAATTAGGACGAGTGGGACTTGCTATAGCGCCTAGTAATCCAAATATTGTTTATGCAAAAGTGGAAGCGAAAAAAAATGCATTGTACAAAAGTGATGATGGGGGTATGCATTGGAAAATGATCAATGACAATCCACGATTTACAAATAACCGTCCCTTTTATTTTCAAGACCTTGCCGTAGACTCAAAAGATCCCGATCGTCTATACAATATATATCAACCTTTGTCGGTAAGTTATGATGGTGGTATTAGCTTTGATCCAACACCGATGATCCCAGCAGATGAAACAAAAGGGATTCATGCCGACTTTCACGCCATGTGGATTAATCCATATGATGCGCAACATTTTATAATTGGTGGAGATGGCGGCTTGGGCATCACTTATGATCATGGAAAGTCTTGGTATTTTCCAGAAACGATTCCTGTTGCTCAATTTTATCATGTGAATGTGGACTACGAAACGCCATTCAATGTTTATGGTGGAATGCAGGATAATGGAAACTGGTCTGGACCTGCTTATACTTGGAAACGCGGTGGCATAAGAACATTGTATTGGCAATACTTGGTGGGCGGAGATGGTTTTCATATTGCTCCAGATCGCGATGATGCAAGATTTGGTTATGGTACTTCACAAAATGGAGATTTGTATCGTTATGATAAGCTTACGGGATATTATCAAAGTATTGCACCAACAGCAAAAGAGGCTTCAACACATTTGCGATTCAACTGGAATGCTGGATTTGCAAAAGACCCATTCAATGAAAATGCTGCATACTATGGTTCTCAATTTTTGCACAAGACCACAGATAAAGGAAGAAACTGGGAAACGATTTCATCCGATCTCACAACAAATAATCCTGCTCATCAAAAGCCCGATTATGGTGGATTAACGCTCGATGTTTCCGGAGCAGAAAATTACAATACCATTATTGCTATTGCGCCGAGTTTTCTTGATAAAGATCTTATTTGGGTAGGCACCGATGATGGACAGGTGCAACTCAGTAACAATGGAGGATTGTCTTGGAATAATCTTACAAAAAATATCATTGGACTGCCCGAAGGTGCATGGATTCCACAAATACATGCATCACGATATGAAAAAGGAACGGCATGGTTAGTGGCCAATAATTATCGCAAAGGAGATTATACATCCTACTTATTTAAGACCACAGATTATGGTAGCACATGGAAAAGTATACTTGATGCAAATGAGGTGAAAGGCTATGCATTAACTTTTGTTCAAGATCCAGTGGAGAAACAATTAGTTTTTCTGGGAACGGAAAATGGATTGTGGGTGAGTATTAATGAAGGAAAAGATTGGGTGCCATTCAAAAATGGTTTTCCTAGCGTGTCAACTATGGACTTAGTTATTCAGGAAAAAGAATCAGCATTGGTGGTGGGAACCTTTGGCAGAGCCATATGGGTGCTTGACGACCTAAAGAGTTTGCGTGAGATTGTAAGAGGAAATACCAAAGAAAAAATAACTACTTTACCTATGAATGAAGTCATACAGGTAAAAGGATTGTTCATTGCGCCTCCAGGGAATATCTGGACAGGATTTGGTACCACATTTGAGGGAGAGAATCGACCCTTCCAAGAAGCAGCCATCCCAATTTATATCAATGATATTCCTTCCAAAGAAGATAAGGTTAAAGGATTCATTTTAAATAGTAAAGGGGATACCATTCAACAATTAACAGCACAAGTGCTGATGCAAGGATTGAATTATATGCACTGGAAGCTGGATGAAAATCGCACATACTTATCTGGAAACTATGATCCAAATGAATCAAGAGGAATTCCTGTGCTTCCTGGCACCTATACAGCAGTCATAATGTATAAAGGGATTCAGTCTAGTACCAGTATCAAAGTAATTTCAGATCCAAGATTTAAGATGAATGAAGAAGTGGATCGGGAATTGTATCGTTATAATAAAGCACTCGATTTGGAAGTTGTAAGATTAAAGTCTCTTTTCAACTTGATTAATTCTTGGGAGCAAGCATTAAAAAATATTCATGAAAGGTTAACTAAACAAAAAAATAATGAAAAAGCATTAAAAACTGTGAACCAGATGATGGATATGGTTAAAAAATTAAAATTAGCTGGCAAAGATAGCCCTGGTGATCGTCAGGTGGGCGCATGGCAGAGCGTCAAGGTCACTGCTACTTCTGCCATCAATGAAGCAGAAAAAGTAGCGATGGCTAGAATAGAAATTCCCTCTGAACAGGATTGGAAAAGAATTAGCGATGCAGCTGCATTGATTGATAATTATAAACTTCAAATAAATCATTTTGAGGATACTAGCTGGAAAAAATTTATCAAGCTTTATAGGAAAAGTAAATGATGAAATTGGGTCATTTTTACAAAAACCAACTATAATAAAGGAACAGTATTTACAACATCCTAATTGGCAAAACCATGCATGATCTAAAAGCAGGAATATATATTAAAAGCACTGCGCTATTGAATGGCAGTTTCTTTGAGGATACAAGCATTCTAATCGTTGAACACAATCAAGCAGGAACAACTGGTTTTGTAACTAATAAATCCTTTGGAAAGTCCTTGCATGAACTAATTGAATTCAATCACAGTAAACCATTTCCGCTAATGGATGGTGGTCCCGTTGATAGAACACATCTCTTTGTAATACACAAACGACCAGATCTCATTGAAGGAGGTGAAGCATTAACCAATGGCCTTTATTTGGGTGGCAATATGGAGCAAGTGATTGAAGCCATCAACAACGCGTCTGCCACTCAAGCAGAAATTCAACTTTTTATTGGCTATTGTGGATGGGATGAAGGAGCATTGGAAGCGGAGCTAGAAGAAGGAAGTTGGAGCATCTAGAAGGATTAAAATCTATCAGCAACAAATAAACCACCGAAAGTGGCAGTCATACAAACTACAACACTCAATATAATATATAAAAGCATAGTGCTGTTTTGACCTTGTTGAAAGAGTGCAACTGTTTCGCTACTAAAAGCCGAAAAAGTGCTAAAGCCACCACAGAAGCCCACTATCCAAAATAAACGTGCAACAGGAGAAAGTAATTGTTTTTGATCTGCCAATCCTATCAGAAAACCCAATACAAAACAAGCAATTACATTAATTGTAAATGTACCAAAAGGAAAACTAGAATTATGGAATGCGTTGACCCACTTGCCAAGTACAAACCTCACCAAGCTGCCTAAGCCGCCTCCAATAAAAACATAGATAAGTTCCTTCATGGATTCAAAGTTAAACTAATTCTTTTGTGTTACACAATACTATAAAGTAGTTATGCTTGCCTAGAAAGCTATAATTTCTTAATTTACAAATAAATAGCTTTTTCAAACATTCATGCCACCTATATGATCCTTCAAAATAAAAATTCATTTTATACCTTCATTCGACTTAATATAATTGTAATCATATGTTTTTGTTACTCTAATATTAAAGCGCAAGAAAATTTTGCAGATAAATGTATAGGCAAGTGGGAAGGTATGATGTATATGTATGGGAAAGGACAATTAAGAGACAGCTTACCTGTAGAATTAGATGTCCAAAAAACAAATCGGTCCGATACATGGTTATGGAAAACAACCTATTTGTCAAAAACAATGCCAGCCGTAAAAGACTACAAATTGGTTTTAAAAGATGCAGTAACACAAACATATGTCACAGATGAAGGAAACGGCATTGAATTAATGGACTACTATTTTAACAACAAATTATATTCAGTTTTTGAAACACACGGTGTCATGTTAACATCCAGCTATGAACTACAAGGCAATCAACTAATTTTTGAAGTCAGTTCGGGGAAAAAATTAGATGAAAATAAAGAAGTAAACAATTATAGTATCCTTAATTTACAAAGGGTTATTTTCAAAAGGCGTAAATAATGTATTCACTTATTATACAACCTTACTCCTTTATTGACTAGGTTTGGCATTTACCATCTCAATTTCAAAAACCAAAATAGAATTAGGTACAATAATTGCAGATCTTGTTCGAATACTATATGCCAGCCCTGAAGGAATTAAAAGTTTTACTTTATCCCCAATACGTGCTCCCTCTAATCCAACTTGCCAACCTTTAATCAATCTAGCCAATGGGAAAGTACGAGTCTCTTTTGCAGTTTGATCAAAAATAATATTTGTACCCATCAAGTACCCTTTGTAAAAGATAGAAACGGTATCAGTCAATTTAACCAATTCAGACTTTGTACCTGTTTTCATCATTGTATAATACAAACCATTTTTGTAATGAATAGCATCCGTCTTGTTGGACTCAATTAATTTTTTAATGACAATAGAATCATTGTATGCGCGCGCTAAACTATCTATATCAGAAAAAGGCGGCAAGAAAGGTTTTTGAATACTGGTATTTTGAATTTTCAACCATGCACCATTATCCCCTTGACTCCATGTATCTGTAAAAAGAGATTCCATGTTCGCATTGATATTACTAGACTTAAAGGCAGATGCAGACTTTATACCTTCTGTATATTTATTGATTCGAAAACTTGCAATGAGTTTCCATTTATTCAAAGAAGGAAAATAAATATAGCCACTATAAAAAATAAAGTTTTGAGCAGAATCATTTGCAGTAACAATGTATAATTTATACTGTTTTTCATTGATCGAATTTAAATCCCATGTTACAATTTTTTTAGAAAAGCTGACTTTGGTTTGTAATCCGGTCGTTAATAATTGACTTGAGTTTGGAACCTCAAAAACAACCTTGTTATTTTTATTTGTAAAATTCAAATACAATTTAGCTTGATTGGTCAATATACCTAATTTACCCATTTGGTTAGGTTCAAGTAAATGATTGTTCACCGTTGTAATTAAAGCATTTTGATTCACTACAGTATTGATTGGCAAATCTATTTGAACTATTTTTTGTCCAAGTCCAATACTCGTTTGAGCAACCACTTGAATTGAAAAAAACAACCCAGCAAACAATAAAAAATGTTTAATCATTATAGAGATTTTAGGTCATCTAAATTAGGTTAATTATCAATATATTGTTGCTACCTATTCCTTATTTGGGGAACTAATTAAGGAATTGTTTGAATAGTATTTAGGATTCGTGTAAGAAATGAGTCAATCAATATTATATACAAAGGGATTAAAACGCTTCTCCTATGTAAAAATAATATCCATTCCCCTCACGAGTAAACCCAAGGTCAAAACGCACAAAAATATCTTTTGACTTGAAGATGAGATACCTTGCTCCAACACCTCCAGCCATCTTAAATGATGATGAAAATAAACTTTTTGCAGATGGGGCAACTGTAGCTGTTGAAATAAAGGCAGCCGCACCCAACCGTTTACTGAATCCAAACGGAAGAAACCTATATTCGGCCTGTGATGTTAAAAAATTCTTATCCCTAAATCTTCCAAGGTAGTATCCCCGCATCATACTCTCTCCTCCAATCATGGCCATTTGATTGAAAGGCACATCTCCTTTATTGAATAGTGCTGACCCCTGAAGTGCTAAAACATCTTTTGGATTAAACCCTTCTCTAAAATATCGAAAATCAAACTGTGTACTGAAAAATGTATTGGTGCTACCAAGGGATTTAGAATAGTTAAGAACAGCTAGTTCGGCGAATAAACCTTTCCTCACGTTCAATACATTTTTTCTGTTATCAAATACCAAACCCATTCCAAAACCAATGTTACTCGAACCCTTGTAACCAGTCGGATAATCATAATCAACTTTATTCGCTCCTAAAAATTCAACATTATACATTTTTTGAAAATCAAACTCCGCTCCAACAAAAAAGTTTCCATTAATTTTTCTGAGTACCCTTTCACGAAGTTGAATATTGGTATTATTTACAACATCATATCCTTCTTTGGGGGTATTCATTCCAATGCCATAATATTTCATTGGGAAATATTGAAATTTACCTCTACCCAGAAAAAACCACTTATCTGCATCACCATAAATAGCATGATCTAACAAAACCCCATACTGTTTTTCTGCAGTATAAAAAGTGAAAGTATTGATTTCACTAAGCCTGTTTTTATTGTTTTTATTGGCATAAAAAAGATAAAGGTTCACAAGTCCTATTTCTGTTCTTGTTTCAGGAGTATAGGCCAACGTAGGATATATAATATAATTAGATTTACCAGAACTATCTTCGAATTCTTCAAGTAACTGTTCTTTTTTATTGGCGATAAATTCTTTTATTTTTTGTCCATTTGCAACAATCACCAGCAAATTACAAAAGAGATTTATCAATAGGAATTTTGAGAACTTAAACACATTGCCCATTTTATACTTATTCAAATTTATTATATTGTTTTGCTTAAAAACAAAAGAAATCCATTCCTGTAATAGGTTTGACAATTGTATTTAATGTGTAAAGGTAAATGGTTAAATCGTAATATTATCATTCATATTCGATTTAATATTTTTTTAATAGACTAGATTCTAAATGACATCAATAAAACAAAAGTTGAAAAATAGGAATCATTTTACAACATACTTGAATTTGAGTAAAGTATTGATAAAACCGAAATTGACTAATTTCAATTTATATCAAGAATTTATTTTTAGATTATTTATAAGACAAGTGCCATTTGAATATTGCAACGATCATAAGGTGATTTGCGTCCAAATACTTCAATAAATCCCAACTTTCGATACAAACTTATGGCAGGTGTTAAAATCGTATTACTCTCTAAATAAAGTGTTTTTGCACCAATCGACCTTGCCTTGTCTTTGATTGCCTCCCCGATTAACCAACCAATTTTTTTACCTTGTGCTTTTGGCGCCACAGCCATTTTAGCCAATTCATAATCATACATAGGATCATTCATTTTAATTAGTGCACAAACTCCTATTGGCTCCTTATTTAATAAAGCGACCAGTATATACCCTCCATTTTGCAAAATATGACTATCTGCGTTTTCTAAGGCTTTATGATCAGAAGCTTCCATTTTAAAGTAAGTTGAAATCCATTCAACATTTAAATCCCTAAAAACTTCCTTATAAGCAGCTTCGTAGTTAACTATTTCAATCGTATCCATGGGTCAAAAATAAGAATAATTTTTATGGTCTTTGTATTATTATAAACCACAATTATAGCGCTTTTAATATTGAGCCATTATATTCATAATTGAACAATTTTGAATATAATAGATATTTTTATTAATTTAAGGGAGCAAATCAACCTTAACAATTCTAAAATTACAATGAACGAAAAAGATATTCCTATTAATTATACTTGCATTGTCATCTAGTATAATTAAAGCTCAAGACACATTGACAATGAGATCAGGCGAAAATATCATTGTAAAAATAATTGAAGTGGGTAGTACCGAAGTGAAATATAAAAAAGTAACTAATTTAAATGGGCCAATGTATTCTACTCTGAAATCCGACCTGATGTTGATTCGTTATGAAAATGGTAGTAAAGATGATTTTAGTAGTATCAACATAGAATCACCAAAATCTGACGAATATCAATATAATCAAGGCTATAACCATGCCACCAAATATTATAAAAGTTATAACTTAGCAACCACTGCTGTGTTCTTTACCTCCCCATCTCCTCTATATCCATGGTCCTCAC
>JACCDY011203543.1_pt1 | contig 10466 bp, 11 predicted proteins | sample 7446391 | NCBI WGS metagenome assembly JACCDY01 (sample SAMN15323451, study PRJNA562643) | freshwater metagenome | isolation source: river surface water | place: USA:Blue River Watershed | collected 2017-08-18
AGCGTCAAGTAATCCAGTCCGGCGCCCCCCAGACTGTCGGGCCCGCAAATGCCCTACGCCCCCCACGCCGCCACGCCTTGGTGGACATCCTTGGGGAAGTGATGTTGTTTGTCCCATTCGGCGGCGTTAGGCCACAGTTCCTGCTGAGCAAAGTCGCGCACAGCCTCGCGGATCATTTCCTGGTCGGGGGTCAACAGCATGAACAACCTCGTGACAACAATTCAACTCACCAGGGCAAGGGCGAGCCATCATGATTGAGAAATGCCCCCTGGTATTGGGCGCGATGGGCGCGCACACGCGCCAGCGTCTGGCGAAGGTCGGCAGCGCTTTGCACCGGGGTGAGAGGCGCCTGCGCACCCCCCATGTCCGTCTGCACCCAACCGGGGTGAAAAGCCACGCAGCACAGTTTCGGGTGGTCGAACTGCGCGCAGCGCATCCACATGTTGAGGGCGGCCTTGCTGATTCGGTACAAGGCCGACCCCCCGGATTGCGTCTGGGCGAGACTGCCCATGACGCTGCTGATCACGGCAAACACGCCACCGGCTTCCTGCAGCATGGGTGCAATTTGCGGCAGGGCCATGGCCGCCCCCATCACATTGGTGTGCATGAGTCGGTCAAAGGTCTCGCGCGTCGGCGGTGTGGTGGTGTCCGCGCGATCGATGACACCCGCCACATAGATCGCCACGTCCAGCTTCTCGCCATCGAGTTGCCAGGCCAGTCCCGAATTGCTGGCCGGGTCCGCCACATCCACTCGCAACGCCTCGCAATCCAGCGCGCGCAAACGCGCCAGACCCGCGTCGTCTCGAGCCGTGCCAATCACACGCCAGCCGTCCTGTCGGTATTGACGTGCCATTTCCAGTCCGATGCCGCGCGACGCACCGATCAACAGTACTGTAGCCATATCGTTCCGATCAGATCAGTTCAAGTGCCACCGCGGTGGCTTCGCCACCACCAATGCACAGCGTGGCCAGGCCCTTGCGCTTACCGTGGGTCTTCAGCGCATGGATGAGTGTGACCATGATGCGCGCGCCACTGGCACCAATGGGGTGCCCCAGGGCGCAAGCCCCCCCATGCACATTGACCCGGTCGTGGGACACCTTCAGATCATGCATGAGCGCCATGGGTACCACGGCAAAGGCTTCATTGACCTCCCACAGGTCGACATCGCTCACCGCCCAACCCGCCTTGGCCAGCGCCTTTTCGGTCGCGCCGATCGGGGCGGTGGAGAACCACTCGGGTGCCTGGGCGTGCGTGGCATGGCTCACGATGCGCGCCAGCGGCTGACAACCCAGACGTGCTGCGGTACTCTGACGCATCAGCACCATGGCCGCAGCGCCATCGTTGATGGATGAGCTGCTGGCTGCGGTGACCGTACCGTCTTTTTTGAACGCCGGCTTGAGGGTGGGAATCTTGTCGAGCTTGACCTTGCCCGGGCCTTCGTCAATGCTGATCACGGTCTCACCACCTCGGCCCTTGACAGTGACCGGCGCAATCTCCGCCTTGAAAGCACCCGAACTGGTGGCGGCCTGCGCGCGCTTCACGCTGGCAGTGGCGAAAGCATCCTGTTGTGCACGGGTGAACTGGTACTTGGCCGCGCAGTCTTCACCAAAGGTGCCCATGCTGCGACCAGGCTCATAAGCATCTTCCAGACCATCGAGCATCATGTGATCAAAGATGCGGTCGTGACCGATACGGTAACCTCCTCGTGCCTTGGGCAGCAAGTACGGTGCATTGGTCATGCTCTCCATGCCACCAGCCACCAGCACCTCATGACTCCCTGCGAGCAGCATGTCATGGGCAAACATCGCCGCGCGCATGCCAGAGCCACACATCTTGGACAAGGTGACCGCGCCGGCGCTCTGGGGCAATCCCCCTTTGAGGGCCGCCTGACGTGCCGGGGCCTGACCCTGACCCGCCATGAGACAGTTACCGAAGATCACCTCCGTGACCAACTCGGGGGCTATGCCGGCGCGCTGCACGGCCGCCTGGATAGCCACACCGCCCAGGTCGTGTGCGGCCAGGCTGGCGAAGTCACTTTGAAAGCTGCCCATGGGTGTACGAGCAGCACTGACGATCACAACAGGGTCGGACATGAAAACCTCCAATCAATCCATGAAACAGTGGTCACGCCCGCCTCGGCGGTCACGCGACGGAAAAATTGCCCCCACGCGGATAGCGCTTGAGGGCGTGACGAAACACATCCATGACCTCGCCAGGGTTGCTCATGCTCACCCCGAGGTCCTTGGCCAGACCATCTCGTAGGCCATAGCACCACCCGTGCACCGAGACTTTCTGCCCCCGGGACCAGGCGTCCTGGATCACGTTGGTCAGGGCCACGTTACCCACCTGCTCAATCACATTCATTTCGCACAGCACATCTTCCTGCTCCTGCACGGGCAAATGATCAATCCGTTTGCGATGTCGCATCTTGACGTCATGCACATGACGCAGCCAGTTGTCGGCCAGGCCCACACGGGCACCCCGCAACGTGGCCAGCACACCACCACAGCCGTAATGCCCCACCACCAGAATGTGCTCGACCTTGAGGAAATCCACTGCGTACTGAATCACAGACAGGGCATTGAGGTCGGAGTGCACCACCACATTGGCCACGTTGCGGTGCACAAACACCTCGCCCGGGTCCAGTCCGGTGATCTGGTTGGCGGGAACCCGGCTGTCCGAGCACCCTATCCACAGGTATTTCGGTGACTGCTGGTTGGCCAGGCGCGAAAAAAACCCGGGTTGCTCGCGCTCCATGCGCTCGGCCCAGGTCCGGTTGTTATCAAAAAGATGTTTTAGTGAGTGGCTCATGGTCTCGATTGTCGCCGCGTCGGAGATTGTTTGCGAATCGTGGGCTTCAGCAGGTTTCCGCAAACAACTCGCGGCCAATCAACATGCGCCGGATCTCGCTGGTACCAGCACCAATTTCATACAGCTTGGCATCGCGCCACAGGCGCCCCAACGGGTAGTCGTTGATATAGCCATTGCCGCCAAAAATCTGTACGCCCTCGCCGGCCATCCAGGTGGCCTTTTCGGCGCACCACAGAATCACACTCGCACAGTCCTTGCGAACTTGCCGCACATGCTCGGTGCCCAGTTTGTCGAGGTTCTTGCCCACGGTGTAGCAAAACGAGCGGCCGGCTTGCAGCACGGTGTACATGTCCGCCACCTTGCCCTGAATCAACTGAAACTCTCCAATACTTTGCCCAAACTGCTTGCGGTCATGGATGTAGGGCACGACGCTGTCCATCACCGACTGCATGATGCCGATGGGCCCGGCGGCTAGCACGGCGCGTTCATAGTCCAGGCCACTCATGAGCACCTTGGCGCCCTGGTTCAAGCCGCCCAGGATGTTTTCCGCGGGCACCTCGACGTTTTCAAACACCAATTCGCCGGTGTGGCTACCCCGCATGCCCAGCTTGTCAAGTTTTTGCGCAATCGAAAAGCCTTTCATGCCTTTTTCGATGAGGAATGCCGTCACGCCACGCGCACCCAGTTCGGGTTCGGACTTGGCATACACCACCAGGGTATCGGCGTCCGGCCCGTTGGTGATCCACATCTTGTTGCCATTGAGCAGGTAGTAGCCACCCTTGTCTTCAGCACGCAACTTCATGCTGATAACGTCCGACCCCGCACCCGGCTCGCTCATGGCCAGCGCGCCCACGTGCTCACCCGAGATCAACTGTGGCAGGTATTTGGCCTTTTGTGCCTCGCTGCCGTTGCGCTTGATCTGGTTGACGCACAGGTTGCTGTGCGCCCCGTAGCTCAGGCCCACGCTGGCACTGGCGCGCGAAATTTCCTCCATGGCAATCATGTGCGCCAGGTATCCCATGTCTGCGCCCCCATAGGCCTCGGGCACGGTGATGCCCAGCACGCCCAGATCGCCCATCTTGCGCCACAGATCCATGGGGAATTGATCCGTTTGATCGATCTGCGCCGCGCGCGGGGCAATTTCGGACTGAGCAAAATCACGCACCGCATCGCGCAGCGCGTCGATATCTTCGCCCAGGTCAAAGTCCAGGCCAGGCAATGAGGTCATGGGGGTCTCCTTGAGAGGTTATGCGTAAGTTTTGGGCACCGGCGCGATGGTTTGCTGCATCAAGGCGCAATCCGACACGCGCCCATCGGCCGCATGATGGCTGACCTCGGCGGTAGTCACGATGATGCGCCGACCTCGGCGCACGACGCGTCCCGTTGCACGCAACTCGCCATCACGAAATCCCGCCAGGAAGTTGATCTTGTATTCGACGGTGGTGACTTCCTGATCTGCCTCCACGACCGTGAGGGCCGCGTACCCGGCGGCAATGTCGGCCAAGGCACCCATCGCACCGCCATGAAACCCGCCCTGTTGCTGGGTCACGCACTCGGAATAGGGCAACGCCACCTCCACCAGACCCGACTCCACACGCAACAGGCGTGCCCCAAGGTGTTGCATCATGCCCTGGCGCACAAAGCTCTTGTGAACCCGTTCATACAGATCAGCGTCAGACGAGGTGCTCATGCGGTGGCCTTGGTGGTTTTGCGGCTGTGCTTGGCCAGCAAGTTGCGCGCCTCTTTCTCGTGCAGCGCGAGTTCGTCCAGGTTGGCCTCGATCTCACGAAGCTGGGACTCGAGTTGGCGTCGATGATCGGCCAACACTTGGAGGAATTTGTGCAATTGCGGTACCGTGTCGCGTGGGCTGTCGTACATCTCGATGATGTCCTTGGCCTCGTTGAGTGACAGGCCCAGGCGCTTGGCGCGCAGGGTCAGGCGCAAGCGCGTCCGGTCCCGTGTGCTGTAGACACGCTGTCGCCCACCCGGCCCCGTGCGCTGGGGTTGCAGCAAACCCATGTCCTCATAGAAGCGAATCGCCCGTGTGGTGAGGTCGAACTCTTGGGCCAAATCGCTGATGCTGAAGGTGGTGGCCATGGCTAGGGTAGATTGACGTTTACGTAAACGTCAATGATAAAGCAACCCGGGCTGGGTGGGGAAATTTCTGCTTTTGCACCCCTCAACGCCAGTCCCAGTCAGGCCTGTCTTGCCGACGACAGGGTTGTCAGGTTGACGTTTACGTAAACGTCAGACATGGACGACAATGCCCGCATGAACCCGCACGAGCTCGAACTGCACTACCCCTGGCACGACACGCTGCCGGACCCTGAGTTGGGCCTGCAGGTGGCGTCCGGCGTCTTCTGGGTGCGGATGGAACTGCCCTTTGCTCTGAATCACATCAACCTGTGGTTGCTGCGAGACGAGGTGAATGGCATCGCCGGGTGGACGGTGGTGGATTGCTGCATTGACCGTCCCACCGCCCGGGCCCAGTGGGAGGGCATTTTCAGCGAACTCATGCAGTCGCTGCCCATTGTGCGTGTCATCGTGACGCACATGCACCCGGACCACATTGGTTTGGCCCACTGGCTGTGCGAGCGGTTTCAAGCGCCCCTGTGGATCAGTGCCACAGATTTCTACACCGCACGCAGCGTCTCCCTGGGGCGGCATCACTTCGGCGGTGATGCCGCCGCTCAATTTTTCGCCCAGCACGGCCTGATCGACCCCGATGCCCTGGAAGCCGTGCGTGACCGGTTGGACTATTTCAAACGTCTGGTCCCGGCCCTTCCCATGAGGTTTCACCGCCTGATGGATGGGCAACGGTTGATGATCGGCGGGCGCGAATGGCGCACCATTTCAGGCTTTGGTCACGCGCCTGAGCATATGGCCCTGCATTGCCCCTCGCTTCAAGTGCTGATCAGCGGCGACATGGTGTTGCCGCGCATTTCCACCAATGTGAGTGTCTTCGACACGGAGCCCGAGTCCAACCCGTTGACGCTGTTTCTTGAGTCCATTGACCGCTTCGTGCCCCTGCCCGAAGACACGCTGGTATTGCCCTCGCATGGCAAACCCTTCACGGGTCTGCATACGCGCATCCGTCAATTGCATGAGCACCATGACGATCGCCTGCGCGAGGTCATGCAGGCCTGTGACGAGCGGCCTTGCAGCGCCGCTGACATCATGCCGGTGCTGTTTCGCCGCGAACTCGATTGGCACCAAACCACGTTTGCCATCGGGGAGTCCTTGGCGCATCTGCACGCACTGTGGCACGACGGCAACCTGCACCGCCACCGTGATGACCATGGGGTGCTTCGCTTCAGTCCCAGCCCGGCAACGCCTCGTCCTTGAGTTGGGCTCGTCGCTCGGCGTAATCGGGCAAGACCTGACCCACCGTATCCCAGAAGGCCGGGCTGTGGTTCATGACCTGCAAGTGACTTAACTCGTGCACCACGACATAGTCGATCACCTCGGGTTTGAAGTGAATCAGACGCCAGTTCAGTCGGATCGAGCCATCCGCACTGGCGCTGCCCCAGCGAGTCGCAGCGCTGCTGAGGGACAACTTGTGCCACTGCACCCCCAGTCGAGGCGCGAAGTGTTGCAAGCGCTCGGTGAAATGCTCCCGCGCACGGCGCATGAGCCACGCCTGAACGGCGTCCCGCAGTTGCTGTGCTGTGGCGTGGTGCGGCAACCCCACCCGCAATTGGTAGGCGACGGTTCCCGGCTCTTCTGGCGTCAACGGCAGAAGTTGGGCGCCCCGCTCGCGAAACGGATGATCAGGTGCCAGCACCACCCGCATGCCCTGCCCCAGATACGGCAATTCCACCCCGTCACGCCAGTCAATGCGAGCGCCCTGCAAGCGTTGCTGGCGAGCCTGCATCTCTTGGAGCTTGCGCAAAATCCAATCCTGCTTTTCCAGCAAAGCGGCCTCGACCTCCCCCAGGGGCACCCAGCGCGGGGCGCTCACCTCCAGCCCATCGGGGCCCACCGCCATGCCGATGGTGCGTCGGCGTGAGCGCCTGAACAGGTAGAGCACCGTGGTGCCACGCAGTTGAATGCGGCGCGAAGCCTGAGGGTGCTCCAGCCCTTGAAGCTCGTGCGGCAAGGGCGCACCCTTCGCCTTGGGCGGAGGACTGAAAAAGTCCAGGACCAGTTGCACCAGACCGGCCATGTGCGCTCCTCAGGAGCGGTAGGCGTCCGGGTCGAGGCGCTGCATTTCGCTCTCGATCCAGGCCTGTACCTGCTGCATCAACTCGTCGGGCTCTCGCCCCTGGCTGGCAATCGGTTCGCCGATGGAAACATCCACCACCCCCGGGCGTTTGACAAAAGCGCGCCTGGGCCAGCATCGGGCAGAGGTGACTGCAATCGGAATCACGGGGGCACCGGTCTCGATGGCCAGTCGCGTGCCTCCTGTCTTGTAGGTGCCGACTTCGCCACGGGCAATGCGTGTGCCCTCCGGGAACATGATGACCCAGACGCCTTGATCCAGCAATGCCTTGCCCTGCGTGACCACTTTGGAAAATGCCTGAGTTCGTTGACTGCGGTCGATGTGAATCATGTCCAGTCGGCCCATGGCCCAACCAAAGAATGGAATGCGCAGCAACTCTCTCTTGAACACATAGGCCAACGGATGCGGCATGAGGGCCGGCATCAAAAAGGTCTCGTAGGTGGACTGGTGCTTGACCAGCAAAACGGCGGGACTGGTCTTCCCCGCGGGCAAGTGTTCAAAACCCTGCACGCGGTATTGAATGCCCATCAGCACGCGGGCACTTGCAATACACAGACGCAACCAGGCTGCGGCGACCCAGTAGAGGCGCTCGCCCCGCACGCCCACGGCAGCCAGCACCAGAATGAAGACCGCGTAAGGCGCCACTGTCAGCAACATGACGAGTGCATGCAGCACCGAACGCAAAAAATTCATCAACGTGCTGCCTTGATGGGGCCGCCATCGCTGTGCGTCCCCAACAACCAGTCGGCAAACGCACCCAGATCGGCATGCACGCGTGTCCCGGCCGGGAAATGAGCAGGCAGGGGTTGATCGCGCAAGGCCTCGCCTTTGCCTGTCAGCACCAGGTGCGGATCGCAGCCGGCTGCCGCACCCGCTTGCAAGTCCCGCAGGCTGTCTCCCACCGCTGGCACACCCTTCAAGTCCAGGCCGTAGCGCTCGCGGATTTGCTCGAACAAGCCCGGTTGCGGCTTGCGACACTGACACGCCTCCTCGGGTCCGTGGGGGCAGTAAAACACCGCATCCACACGACCCCCGGCAGCAGCCAACAACTTGTAAAACTTGGTGTGCATGGCGTTGAGGGTGGCCACATCAAACAGACCACGACCCAACCCCGACTGGTTGCTGGCCACCACCACATGCCAGCCGGCGTGGTTCAAACGGGCAATGGCGTCCAAAGAGCCAGGAAGCGGCACCCACTCGTCGGGCGACTTGACGTAGTCATCCCGATCCTGGTTGATGGTGCCATCGCGATCGAGAATAGCCAGTTTGATGTGCATGATGTCCTCACACCGCCAGACGAGAGAGATCGGCCACGCGGTTCATGGCCTGATGCAGGTGTTGCAACAACAAGAGACGGTTGCGTCGCAACTCGGGTTGCTCGGCGTTGACCATCACATGTTCGAAGAAAGCGTCCACTGGCTCACGCAGGGCTGCCAAGGTTTTGAGCGATGCGGTGTAGTCGCCTTGCCCCCACTGCTGCTGCGCCGTGGGCGAGAGTGACATCATGGTCTGATAGAGCGCCTGCTCGGCGGGCTCTTGCAGCAAGCTGGTTTGTACCGCGCCTTCGGCCTGATCGGCCTTCTTGAGAATATTGGTGATGCGCTTGTTGGCCGCGGCCAACGCACCGGCCTGCGGCAGTGCAGCAAAAGCGCGCACTGCCTCCAGACGACGCCGTACATCGCCCAGACGCTGGGGCCGCAATGCCAGCACCGCATCGATCTCCTGTGCGGTGTAACCTTGCTCGCGCAACAGGCCCGCCAAACGATCCGACAGAAATTCCGCGAGCGCTTGCACGGCCGCATGGCGGTCTCCCGGGATGCGCGCGCCAAACACCTCGCTGGTCGCATGGAGCAGTGGATCGATCTCCAGCGGCAGATCCCGCTCGATCAGCATGCGCAACACACCCAACGCATGGCGCCGCAACGCAAAGGGGTCCTTGTCACCACTGGGCAGGTTGCCAATGCCGAACATACCCACCAGGGTTTCCAACTTGTCCGCGAGCGCCGCCACCAGCCCCAGATCGTTGCGCGGCAGTTCGTCACCGGCAAAGCGCGGACGGTAATGGTCCTCGATGGCTTGCGCCACGTTGTCGCCCAGTCCGTCATGGCGGGCGTAATACCCGCCCATGATGCCTTGCAACTCGGGAAACTCGCCCACCATATCCGTGAGCAAATCGGTCTTGGCCAGGCGAGCCACCTCGTCCACCTGTTGCAATGACTTGGCGGCGGCAGTGCTCGGCAGTTGGTGGGCGATCAGTTGCGCGATCGCGCGCACGCGCTCGCTGCGTTCGGCCTGCGTGCCCAGCTTGTTGTGGTAGACCACCTTGGCCAGTCCCTCGACGCGTGAAGCCAGCGTTTTCTTGCGGTCCTGATCGAAAAAGAAACGGGCATCGGCCAGACGAGGACGCACCACCCGCTCGTTGCCGCCAATCACGGCACTGGCGTCGTCTGGGCGGATATTGCTCACCACCAGAAAACGATGGGTGAGTCGACCTTGCGCATCCAGCAAAGGGAAATATTTCTGGTTGGCCTTCATGGTGAGGATGAGGCACTCTTGCGGCACTTCCAAGAAAGCTGGCTCGAACTGGCAGGTGAGCACGTGCGGGCGTTCAACCAATGCCGTCACTTCGTCCAGCAATGCGGCATCGTCCACCGGACGAACGCCACCCCCCACCTGTCGTGCGGCAGCCTCGAGTTGGCGTGCAATCTCGGCACGCCGTTCAGCAAAACTGGCAATCACCGCCCCTTGCTCGGCCAACACCCGGGCATAGTCATCGGCATCGCGAAGCGTGATGGGGTCTTGCAAGGCCTCGAACCGATGACCGTGCGTGACGTCTGCAGCCTTGAGGCCCAGCGCCTGAACGGGCACCACCTGGGTGCCATGCAAGGCCACGAGCCCATGCGCCGGGCGGACAAACTGCACGCTGCTCCACCCCGGCAAGGGCATGTCCGTCTCGGGCTGGTAGGTCATCACCTTGGGAATGGGCAACCGAGTCAGCGCCTCGTCCAGAGCGCGCTGCAGACCCGTTGCCAGCGACACACCCGCCGCCATGCCATGGAGGAACAGGGTCTCGGCCTTGCCATCGGACACGCGCTCGAGTTGCGGGACTGCCGAGGCGTCTGCCCCCAGCGATTGCAGTTTTTTCAACAACGCCGGGGTGGCCTGCCCTTGCGCGTCCAGGCCCACCTTGACCGGCATGAGTTTGTGCTGCACCGCTCGATCGTCGGCGCGAGACAACACGTGGGTCACGTGGGCAGCCAGGCGACGCGGGCTGGCATACGGCGTGACGGCCGAGGCGGACACGGTCAGCCCTTGCGCCTGGAGTTGATCAAACAGAACGGTGGCAAAGGATTGGCCGAGCTGCTGCAGAACCTTGGGCGGCAACTCCTCGACAAAGAGCTCCACCAGCAAAGAAGAAGTCGTCATGATGTGG
>JACCDY010290550.1_pt1 | contig 10465 bp, 11 predicted proteins | sample 7446391 | NCBI WGS metagenome assembly JACCDY01 (sample SAMN15323451, study PRJNA562643) | freshwater metagenome | isolation source: river surface water | place: USA:Blue River Watershed | collected 2017-08-18
CTCTTCTTTTCTAAAGATTTGTCTTTAGCAAACTCGGGATGCGAGTGCTAATAAAAGATTAGAACCTAATTAGCACTCAGTCAAGGCGAGTGCTAGTGATTTGCCGATAGCGTTGTGCTGTGAGCCAAATCGACCAGCTTCTAACCTCAGAGGGACTCGCTCTGCTGCGATCCCTGGAAGAGGCTGGCTTTGAAAACGACCCGCTCAAACTCGTCGGTTCTCTCAGAAAACAGGGTGCATCACCCGAGCTGTCGGCTCAGGTGGTAAGCCAGCTGAAACTGAGAAGAAAAGCCACCACAAAGTTTGGACCGTTTGCCAAGGACATGCTGTTTACCGAGGCTGCGTTGGAGCAGGCAACGCGCCTCTCGGTTGCTGCTCATCATGCCGGTCGCTTCAAAGCAGCGGGCATTAACTCTGTCACGGATCTTGGCTGTGGAATCGGGGCGGACTCCTTAGCATTTGCGGCTGCGGGACTCAAGGTCACCTCTGTCGAGCAAGACCCTCAAACTGCGGCCCTTGCTACTTTCAATCTGGCTGGGTTTGAAAATGCCAAAGTGATTCAATCCGGCGCTGAGCAAGTAGAGCTCTCCTCCGAGGGCCTCTGGTTTGACCCAGCACGCAGGGACCTTGGCCACACCGGCGAGCGACACAAGGTTGTAGGGCCTGAGGATTTCTCGCCTAGTTTGAGTTGGATTTTTGATCTCGCGAGAACCAGGCCTTCGGGGGTAAAACTTGGTCCCGCGTTTCCGCTTGAACTCATTCCGGAGGATGCTCAGGCCGAATGGGTCTCGCACGACGGCGATTTGGTCGAGCTAACCCTCTGGTTTGGCTTTGGCGAGTCAGGGGTTAGAAGCGCTCTGAAGCTGGGAGACGAAAGCCATCGCTATCGAGCGAACCAGGCAATAGCCGCCGAGGTTGAGTCGCTCGGGAAGTATGTGTATGAGCCTGACTCATCGTTGATCCGCTCGGGTTTGATGGGGAATTTGGCTTCCGAGTTAGGTCTGCATCTGATTAGCCCTCAGATTGCCTACCTGAGTGCCGACCAGAAAATTAGTTCACCCTGGCTCAAGACCTATGAGCTGATTGAAGAGCTCGCTCTGGATGAAAAGAGAATCGCGGCCTGGTGCCGGGCGAGGGAAATCGGAATCCTCGAGATCAAAAAGCGCGGGGTTGACATTACCCCAGAGCAACTGCGCCCCAAATTGAAGTTAAAGGGAGCGGGCACCGCCACCTTGATTCTCACCAAAGTGGGCGGTGCCCGCAAAGCACTTTTCTGCAAGCCAATCCGCTAGATGGCTCTCCTAGCGGAGTGACTAACGATCACGCCACATGTGCATGCCGTCGAATCCACGCTGGAATTCGAAAAATTCAGGCCCACCCGGCTGGAGTCCGAGTACACCCGAATAGATCAGTGCCTTAGTGATAACACCGAGTGCCACGAAAATAATCCAGAATGCGATGTGGATATATCCAACAACTACACCCGCGATTGCAAGACCACGTCCACTCTCACCACTTCGCTTGATCTGAGCCAGGGAAACGTGCCCGGTGATTACAGCGATCAGCGCACCGATACCGCTGATTGCCGATGCTAGTGAAACTACAGCCAGGGTGTTTAGTTTGGTGAAGTCAAACTTCTCGCGCTTTGGAGCGACTGTCTCTACTGGCTCAGCTGCTGGCTGAGACTCTTTCTTTTCTGCCATTTCAAAACTTCTTTCCGTTGTGGTCAACAACGCCAAGTAAAGACCTATTGGCTGGAGGTTCTTTGGGAGAAGTCTGGGAGAAGCTAGAGAGTCTGAACCGTGGTGACCTCGAGGGTCGATTCGGCACCAAATCCGATGGAGCTTGGCTCATACCCAGCCATCACAAGCTGGGCACCTAGGCTTGCGATCATCGCGCCGTTATCGGTGCAGAGCGAGAACCTGGGGATTCTAAGCTCAATACCCTTTGCGTCACAGCGTTGCTGGGCAACCTCTCGCAGTCTGGCGTTGGCCACCACTCCACCTCCGAGCAAAAGCCTGGGAACCCCATAGCGTTCGCAGGCATCTAAGGCCTTGGTGAGGAGAACATCCACCACAGCCTCACGGAAGGAGGCTGCAACATCCGGCTTGGAAATCTCATCACCATTGAGCTCAGCTTTTTCAACGTAGCGAGCGACTGCAGTTTTTAGACCGGAGAAAGAAAAGTCGTAGCGGTGCTTCTCCATGTCTTTAGGAAGAGAGAGCCCTCGTGGGAATCTGATTGCGTTTGGGTTTCCATCAGCTGCCAGTTTGTCAATTTGAGGACCGCCGGGGTACGGCAAGCCCAGCACTCGAGCCACCTTATCGAATGCTTCACCTGCTGCATCATCGATGGTTTCACCCAATAGCTCTGCATCGCCAAGCAGATCCCGAACCAATAGCAGCGAGGTGTGGCCGCCGGAAACCAGTAGTGCAATGGTTGGGAGCTGAACGTAGCCACGCTCCAAAACATCAGCACCAACGTGACCGATCAGGTGATTCACCGCGTAGATCGGCTTGTTGTGAGCTAGAGCTAGGCCCTTGGCGGCTCCGATCCCAACCATCAATGCACCAGCTAGGCCTGGGCCATTGGCAACTGCGATGGCATCGATGTCTTTCAGCTGGACACCGGCCTCCTGAAGCGCCTTGTCCAGTGTCGGCGCAATCGCCTCCAGGTGAGCGCGGGCTGCAACCTCGGGGACCACACCACCAAACTTTGAATGCTCATCCATCGAGCTGTGTAGAGCGTTGGCCAGCAGTCGGTTTCCACGCACGATACCGACACCGGTTTCGTCGCAGGTGCTCTCGATACCCAACACAAGAGGCTGGTGAACCTTCAGCCTCATGATCAGCGCATCGACATCGTCCGGCTGGTAGTAGCGCTTTCTCACATCGATGCGCTCGAAACCAAAGCTCTGATAAAGCTTGATGGCAGACTCGTTATCAACTCTGACCTCAAGCAGGATCTGCTCTGAGCCCAGCTTCTTTGCCTGGGATACCAGGTTCTCGAGTAGCCGCTTTCCCAGACCCTGACCACGGTAGGAATCCAAAACTGCGATGGTTTGGATGTCCGAACTGAAGCTTCCCGGGACCGTTGCTAGTCCTGCATACCCAACCAGCTCTGGGTTGAATAGCCCGATGTAGTATCCGGTTGCCGACGAGAGTTCAGAAGCCATCGATTCCTGGCTCCAAGCATCATTCGGAAAGGTGGCATGCTCGAGAGCCATGACCTGTGATAGATCATCAAGCGTGAGAGTTCTGAGCTCCATCAGCCGCTCACCTTCTTTCCAGGCGAAGGTGAGACATCCGGTGATCTCAAATACAGCGCTGAGGTGTCGCTTAGGTCAATCCCGAGCGCCAGGGCATGCTCGGCATATATCCCCACCTTCGCAGCATCGCTCACCGCTGGCAAGATCTCAAAGCCCTCAAGCTGTTCAAGCTCCGCAGGTGTCATCACGGTCGGACCAAAGACGCGCTCTGAATCCTGGTAGCCAGCGACGAACAGCTCTCTGCGCTTGGCATCAGAGTTGAGGGCAAACTTGCCCCTGCCTATTGAGTGGGCCACAGCATCTAGAACCATGACTCCATAGGCCGGGACTTTTAGCGCACTCGCTATACCCAAGCCGGCAGCCATACCGACGCGAAGACCGGTGTATGGGGCGGGGCCGCGACCGATTGCGACCGAGGTGATCTGTTCCATCGACACGCTGGCTTCGGCGAGCGCCGCCTGAATCGCCAAACCTATGTTTTCGGCGTGGCCGAAGGGGTCTTCAAAACTACTAAGGGAAAGAACTTCGCCCGAGACCACAGAGACGCTGGTTCCGGCGCAGGTGTCAATTGAGAGGAGCAAGTGCCTCCCCTTCCCACCGAGCACCGGATCCGACAATCTCGACCAAGCGAGACTCATCTTCGGCCTCACGATTGATGTTCACAGTCAGCCAGTGGTCGGCAATACCGTCGACATAGTCCCTCGCCCACTCAACAACAACGATCGAGTTGGCAAAGTCGATATCCAAATCGTCTAGCTCCATAGCCGAGCCCAATCGATAGGCATCGACGTGGACAAGCTTGGGACCTGCCGCTGTTTTGTGGGTTCTAGCCAGCACAAAGGTTGGGGATTGCACGGTTCCCGATGCTCCTAAACCCTCACCGATTCCTCTGGTGAGGGTTGTTTTTCCAGCGCCGAGTGGGCCGTTTAGCAGCACAAGGTCGCCCGCCCTCAGCACCTTGGCAAGCCTTATCCCAAGCTCGTGCATTTGCTCGGGGGATTTAATCTCAAATCTCATCGCTGGATGTAAACCCGATTAGCTCTACCACCAATCCTGGTGACGATCTCGTAGTTGATGGTCTGGGCACTCAGCGCCAGTTCATCACAGGAGACCGTTGGTCCAAAGATCTCGACCCTGGATCCGAGTGGATACTCGTCCTCACCGAGGTTGATAAGAAACTGATCCATGGCAACCCGACCAACAACTGGGTAACGCTTTCCAGAGATAGCAACTTGGTGGCCGACTGAGATTCTCGGCATTCCCTCCGAACAACCAAATGGCACAAGACCAATGTTGGTGTCGGCATCTGCAACGAAGCGATATCCGTAGGAAACACCCTGGCCCCTGCTAATCCGTTTTTGATTAATCAGCTCAGCACTGACGCTCATCGCAGGCGATAGCCAATCGACTGCGCGATCCTCAAATGGGCTGAGTCCATAGATGCCAATGCCGATTCGAACCATATCGAAGTGCATTTGCGGGTAATCAATAAAACCGCCGGTTGCGGCAAGGTGGCGCTGGAGGATTGTCACCGAGTGACCCGCTGCCATCTCACTCGCCTGTTCAAATAGCTTGAGCTGCGCCAGGTCTGCCTCACGAGAGGTATTTGAGAGGTGAGAGAACAAGCCATAGATCTCCATACCGGCGATGCGCTCAAATAGCGTGCCCCAATCACTTGGAGCAAAACCGTTTCTGGAGAGACCGGTGTCTACCTTGATGTGGATCTTGACCCCCACCTGAAGCGCCTTTTCCAAAACTTCGAAGGTTGAAACTCCAAGCTCAATGTCACTTTGAGCAGCCAATTCGAAATCGTCTGCTGGGGAAAGTAGCCAGCAGATGATCCTGGCTTGAATTCCAGCAGCACGAAGCTCCAGTGCCTCGTTTAGATCGGCAACCGCCAAGACATCAACCCCGGCCTTATCCAAGGCCTGGGCAACCTCATGCATGCCGTGTCCATAAGCATTGGCCTTGACCACCGCGCAAACCTGTGCCGAGGTGCGTGAGCGAAAGCTGCGATAGTTACGAACTATCGCATCCAGGTCAATCGCTATCTCACGCACCTAGTTAGCCTCCACCACTACAAACGCACTTGCAAGTTCTTGCTCATGAGAGATGCTGACTAAAAATCGGTAACCCAAAGTGTCCAGTCGAGTTTTGGTGTCTCCGTAAAACTCAAACTCTGGCTTTCCGTTTGCATCCTTGGCCAGTGCAATCTCGTTCCAGACCAGAAGCCTTGGATCTCCGAGGGCTTTGGCTATGGCCTCCTTGGCTGCAAATCGAGCAGCCAACGAGTTGGTTGGTAACTGGTGCTCAGAGGTGTGAAAAAGTCGATTCTTGAGATTCGGGGTTCGCTCCAAAGCCTCACTCAATCGCGAGATTGAGCAAAGATCCGTGCCAACCCCAACAATCACTACTCGACCGTAACGCTCTTTGCTAGGTTGCGTGGCTGGTCAACATCCAGGCCCTTGGCACTGGATAGCTCGAGAGCGAAAACCTGAAGTGGAATCACCGAGAGTGGCGCGGAGATCATCGGGTGCAGCTCTGGTACATAGAAGACTTCCTGAGCAAACTTTGCAACCTCTTCATCGCCGCGCTCGGCAATTGCAATCACGTGAGCACCGCGAGCCTTGATCTCCTGAATGTTGGAGATCACCTTTGAGTGAATGGCATCTGGAGCACTTGGCGATGGCACCACCACGATGACCGGCTGGCCCTGATCAATCAGAGCGATTGGACCATGCTTGAGCTCACCAGCAGCAAAGCCTTCGGCGTGGATGTATGCCAGCTCCTTGAGTTTTAGCGCACCCTCCATGGCAATTGGGAACCCGGTGTTGCGACCGAGGAACAGAACCGACTTTGCGTTGGAGAGTTCTTTACCGAGGTCGCGCATGCGGTCCACGGACTCAAGAACCTCCTTGACCGCGCGTGGCAGCTTGAGAAGCTCCTTACCCAACTCGTTCAGCTCCGCCTGAGGCATGCTCTGACGAAGGGAAGCGAGAGATAGCGCTACTAGGAAGCCAGCGGTGATCTGAGCGGTGAAAGCCTTGGTGGATGCAACAGCAACCTCAGGGCCGGCATGGGTGTAGATGGTGGCGTCGGACTCACGAGCCAAGGTTGCACCCTGGGTGTTACAGATGCTGAGCACCTTTGCACCGCGCTCTTTGGCGTAGCGAATTGCCATAAGGGTGTCCATGGTTTCACCCGACTGGCTAATTGCCACCACCAGAGTCTTGTCATCGATTACCGGATCTCGATAGCGAAGCTCGTGTGCAAGCTCCAGGGAGGTAGGCAGCTTCGCCCATTTCTCAATTGCATACTTGGCCACTTCACCGGCGTAGGCAGCAGTGCCGCAGGCGGTGATGATGATTCGGTTGACATCCTTCAGGGTGCTTAGGTCGCCGAACTCACTTAGCTTTACCGAGCCATCGGAACCAAGTCTGCCCATCAAGGTGTCGGCAACTGCCTGAGGTTGATCGGCAATCTCCTTGGCCATAAAGGATGACCAACCACCCTTAGATGCGGCCGATGCATCCCAGCTGACGGTGAACTCGTCCAGTTCAACCGGGTTGCCCTGAAAATCAAATACCTTCACTGAGTTGGCTCGAAGCTCAACGATCTGGTCCTGGCCTACCGATGCCGCACGCTTGGTGTGCTCCACGAATGCCGCAACGTCGCTACCTAGGAAGTTCTCGTTCTCGCCAAAGCCGATCACCAGCGGAGCATTTCTTCTGGCGGCCAAGATGATGTCTCGGTGGTCCTCGTGAATGCACAGCAGTGTGAATGCACCGTGTAGTCGGTTGACCACTTTTCTAAATGCAACCGATAGATCTCCGGTTGCCTCATACTCACGAGCAACTAGGTGAGCGGCAACCTCGGTGTCGGTCTCAGAGGAGAACTTCACACCCTGAGCCAGCAGCTCAGATTTGAGTTCGGAGAAGTTCTCGATGATGCCGTTATGAATCAAAGATAGTTTTTGGTGAGCGCCACCAAGGTGAGGGTGGGCATTGCCATCGGTTGGAGCTCCGTGAGTTGCCCACCTGGTGTGGCCAATACCGATGTGAGCATCCTTGATTGGATTGACCTCGAGCTCTTCGACTAATACCGATAGCTTGCCGGCCCGCTTTCTTGTCTGCAGTCCGACCTCCGGGTCGATAACTGATACCCCCGCAGAGTCATAGCCTCGATACTCGAGCCTTCTCAGGCCCGAGATAAGAACATCGAGGGAAGACCCTGGACCTACATAGCCCACGATTCCACACATGCGTCTAAATCTACGGCAGAATTAGCCCTTGTGAGTGGAGCCCACGGCCTAGATAGCCTTTCCCCCTACCTCGCCATCGAGCGCGAGGACTGGGCAGAGCTAGCCAAATCCTCTACCCTGCCACTTAGCGAAACTGAGGTGGAAAACCTTCGCGGACTGGGTGATTTCCTCGATCTCAAAGAAGTCCGCGAGGTTTATCTGCCACTTAGTCAGATGCTGTCGATTTATGCCGCTAAAACCCAGGACCTTCACCAGGCAACCAGCAACTTTTTTGGCGAGCGTGCTGCAAGAACCCCCTTCATCATCGGGGTCGCCGGTTCGGTAGCAGTAGGTAAATCGACAGTCTCAAGATTGCTTCGCGAGCTGCTGCAGCGCTGGGATGAGACCAAGCACGTTGAATTGGTCACCACCGATGGATTTCTTTATCCAAACGCGGAGCTGGAGCGCCGCGGGATCATGCATCGCAAGGGCTTCCCAGAGAGCTACGACCGCAAGCGCCTGCTCCAGTTTGTGAGCGAGATCAAATCTGGCAAACAGGGAGTTACCGCTCCGGTTTACTCACACCTCTCCTATGACATAGTTCCCGGAGAGGTTGAAGAGGTCACCACCCCGGATGTTTTGATTCTCGAAGGCCTAAATGTTTTGCAGCCACCGGCAATTGGGCAAGAGCTTGCACTGAGTGACTTCTTCGATTTCACGATATTTATCGATGCAGACATCAAAAACATTGAGTCCTGGTATCTCAGCAGGTTCGAGCAGCTGTGGGAGTCAGCATTTACGAACCCCCGCTCCTACTTCCACAAACTCACTACAGAGCTCACCAAAGAGCAGGCGATGGACCGAGCACGAGGTTTCTGGAAAGACATCAACCTGCCAAACCTTAGAGAGAACATCGAGCCCACTCGATCACGTGCCACCCTGGTGATGCAAAAGGGTGACAATCACCGAGTGGAGAAAGTTTTAATCCGTAAGGTTTAGAAGTCGAACAGCTCTCCCAACAAACTCTTTTTCTTCTTGCCGTAGTAATACTGCGGCTGGGCCTGGGTCGGCATTGGCTGTGATGGGGCTGGCTTATAAAAAGCCTGCTCGGCATCTATAAGGTGCTCTAGCTCACCGCGATCAAGAAACACACCGCGACAAGAGGTGCACTGGTCGATGTGAATTCCGTTTCGCTCGTAGGTGCGCATTCCAGCACCACACTTTGGGCAAATCAATTCCATGAAAACTCCTTCAGCGGTTGCAGTAATTAACCGCTAGCAAGCTGGGAGATTTCTTAGAGAGTCTTAGTCACAAAACCGACATGGGCTTTGAGAAGTGCTGCCGGCATTTTGCTAGCCGCCATGGTTCGCTCGGGAGAGTTCGAATACATGGCCTCGGCCTCAAGGAAGGCATCCTCGGATCCTTCGAAGGAGGCAAGCCAGGTAAGTTCAGACTTATCTGAATTCAAATACATCCACTCGGCCCTGAAACCAAACTGCTTCCTAATCGGCATGACCTCGTTTTCAACCCAGGCCAAAAAGGCATCGGCCAGCTCTGGGTTTAGTTCATAGCGACGCAGCTGATAGGTGATCAAATTGCTAGCCTGCGCTCGACCAACAGGGCAATGCGGTCTGCCCAGCTCTGAGCTGTGCCCTGATCGGAGGCCTCGACCATTACGCGAACCAGGTTCTCGGTGCCGGATGCTCTTAGTAACACGCGACCTCGGTCACCAAGCTCGTGGGTGGCCTGCTGCACCAGTGCCTGAAGCTCCTCGTCGGAGTCAACCCTGGTCTTGTCTACCCCTGGAACATTTACCAATACCTGCGGGAAGTTTGGCATTACCGAAACGAGCTCCCTGAGCGACTTACCCGTAGCCGCAACCTGGGCAGCTAGGTGAAGACCGGTGAGCACTCCGTCGCCGGTGGTCGCATACTGCGAGAAGATGATGTGACCGGACTGCTCGCCACCTAGTGAGTAGCCACCCTCGCGCATTGCCTCTAATACGTAGCGGTCACCGACCTTGGTGTCGATGATTCCAACACCGGCGTTCTGCATCGCAACCTTCAGGCCGAGGTTACTCATCACAGTGGTGACCAAGGTATTGCGAGCAAGCTGACCGGAGTTCTTCAGAGCCAAAGCCAAGACGGTCATGATGTGATCGCCATCGACAATCGCACCGGTGTGATCAACAGCTAGGCAGCGGTCGGCGTCACCATCGTGAGCAATACCCAGGTCGGCACCGTGGGCAACCACAGCCGATTGCAAAGCCGAAAGGTGTGTGGATCCGCAACCCTGGTTGATGTTGTTGCCGTCTGGGTCAGCACCGATGGTGATTACCTTTGCTCCAGCATCTGCAAAAGCTTGCGGGCTAATTGCACTCGCTGCACCATTGGCGCAGTCAACAACAACCTTCAGCCCATCGAGGCGATTAGGGATTGTTCCAAGCAGGTGAAGCAGATATCGATCCTCGGCATCCGCAAAACGGGTGACGCGGCCAACCTCAGAGCCGATTGGAGTCAGCGCTTTTCCAAGCGCTGCTTCAATCCTGTCCTCTGTGGAGTCTGGAAGCTTGTGACCACCGCGAGAGAAGAACTTGATTCCGTTATCCGGAGCGGAGTTGTGGCTAGCGGAAATCATCACACCGAAGTCAGCGTCTAGATCGGCAGTTAGGTATGCCGCACCCGGTGTTGGGATAACACCAGCGTCAAAAACATCAACCCCAGATGAAGCTAAACCTGCGGAAACTGCGGCGGAAAGAAAGTCGCTGGAGATTCTTGGGTCATGGCCGATAACCGCCCTCGGACGATCACCTCGGGAGCGAGCCTCCTCCGAAAGGACAAAAGCCGCAGCCTGCGCTAAACGAAGCGCAAAATCTGCGGTTATGTCTTTGTTGGCGATGCCTCGAACACCGTCAGTGCCAAATAGCCTGCCCATGGCAGAAGCGTATTCGTTAGCGC
>JACCDY011042528.1_pt1 | contig 10465 bp, 9 predicted proteins | sample 7446391 | NCBI WGS metagenome assembly JACCDY01 (sample SAMN15323451, study PRJNA562643) | freshwater metagenome | isolation source: river surface water | place: USA:Blue River Watershed | collected 2017-08-18
AAAAATTAAAATGATGTCAACTGGTGCCACACATGAACTCTTAGATATTGGAGTAATTTCACCAGAACCAAAATCCACAAAAGGATTAGGAGTTGGAGAAGTTGGATATCTAATAACTGGGGTAAAAGATGTTCGTCAATCACGAGTGGGAGATACGATAACTGATTCCAGCAAACCAGCAGACAGAGCTCTATCAGGATTTCGTGATCCAAAGCCAATGGTTTTTGCTGGGCTATTTCCAATTGATGGAAGCGATTATCCACTATTAAGAGATGCGTTAGATAAATTGCAACTAAATGATGCTGCCTTAGTTTATGAACCGGAATCATCAGTTGCATTAGGTTTTGGTTACCGATGCGGCTTTCTTGGGCTTTTACATTTAGAAATAGTCAGAGAAAGACTTTCTAGAGAATTTGATTTAAATTTAATTTCTACTGCCCCAAGTGTGGGATATCGAATTGTTATGGAAGATGGACAAGAAATTTCTATAACAAATCCAAGTGAATTTCCAGATGGAAAAGTGAAGGAAATTTTTGAACCTATAGTTAAAGCAACAATTTTGACTCCGAGTGAATACATTGGACCCGTTATGGAATTAGCGCAAGATAGAAGAGGTCAGATGCATAACATGGATTATTTATCTGAAGATCGAGTTGAATTAAGATACACCCTTCCATTAGCAGAAATAGTTTTTGATTTTTTTGATCAACTTAAATCCAAAACCAGGGGCTATGCTTCATTTGATTATGAGCCATCTGGTGAACAAAGTGCTCAATTAGTAAAGGTTGATATTTTGCTGCACGGAGATCCAGTCGATGCTTTTTCCTCAATTGTTCATAAAGATAAGGCTTATACATATGGAGTTGAAATGACTTCCAGATTAAAAGAGTTAATCCCAAGACAACAATTTGAAGTTCCAATTCAAGCAGCGATTGGCTCAAGAATTATCGCAAGGGAAACTATTAGAGCTATCAGAAAAGATGTTTTAGCAAAGTGCTATGGCGGCGATATAACGAGAAAAAGAAAACTGCTTGAAAAGCAAAAAGAGGGTAAGAAAAGAATGAAAATGGTGGGTAAGGTAGAAGTTCCACAAGAGGCATTTGTGGCAGCACTTCAAACTTCTTCTGAAAATGGCGCAAAAGAAAAAAATAAATAAGGAATAAAATGGCGCATGAACCAAATGGAGATATCGCGCCACTTGATGGAAATCTTGAAATAGATTCAAATAAATTGCTCGACAAGCCTTTTTCTGTTTATATTCATGTGCCTTATTGTAAAAAACGTTGTGGATATTGTGACTTTAATACATATACACCTAACGAATTAGATGTAAATGATCAAATAGAAACTTGGGCAAGAGCAACTGTTAAAGAAATAGAATTTGCCAAGAAAATTTTAAAGAAAGATTTAGTCATTGACACAATTTTTTTTGGAGGAGGAACGCCTTCTTTGCTGACTGATAAAGAACTTTCTTATTTGTTTGACGGTTTAAAAGCAAATTTTAATTTTGCAAAAGAAGTAGAAATAACTCTAGAGGCAAATCCTGATGATATTAATGATGAAAAAATTACCAGCTGGATTGATAATAAAATTAATAGAATTTCAATAGGTATGCAAAGTTCATCGAAAAAAGTATTACAAATACTTGATAGAACTCATGACATCTCAAATATTGAAAAATCAGCTCGCCTACTTAAAAAACATGGCTTGACTAATTTTAGTTTTGATTTAATTTATGGAACTCCTGGAGAAAGTATGAATGAATTCCAAGAAAGTATTGAATTTGCACTAAGTTTATATCCAACTCACCTATCCGCTTACTCATTAGTGATTGAACCTGGTACAAAAATGGGTAATGATTTAAAAATAAATAAAATTCAAAATGTTAATGACGATATAGCCGCAGACAAATATCTTTTGGCGGATGAAATTTTGGAAAAGCATGGTTTTTCATGGTATGAAATTTCCAATTGGAGTCTTAATAATTTATATTCTCGACATAATTTAAATTATTGGAAGAATAATAATTGGTGGGGCTTTGGTCCAGGTGCTCACTCACATATAGAAGGTTATAGGTGGTGGAATTTAAAATTACCAAATCAATGGCGGGAAAGATTAGAAAAAAAACAATCGCCTGCAAAAGCTCGAGAAGTTTTAACCTCTGATCAAAAAAATAGCGAAGAAATAATGTTATCTTTACGCTTAAATACAGGTTTGGATTCAAGAAAATTTAGTTCTGCATCAATTGATAAATTACTGAAAAACGATCTAATTTATTTCGTTGGAAATAATTTTGTATTAACAAAAAAGGGAAGATTGCTTGCCGACCAGGTTTTTATGCAACTAAATAATTAAAAGACATATTTTCCACACAATTAGCAAGGCAAAAGTGGCAGCAAAAATAAAAATAAAGTAATCTAGCACTTAACGGGTTTAAGTGCTAATTAATGATGAAATGGTGATTTTTTGGACGAAAGAAAGTTTGCAGTTCTAAGTGCAATCATTGAAGACTATGTAGCGACACAAGAACCTATTGGATCTAAAAGTCTTGTGGAAAGACACAGTTTAAAAGTATCTCCTGCAACAGTACGAAATGAAATGGCAGTCTTGGAAGATGAAGGCTACATAGTTCAGCCTCATACAAGTGCTGGACGCATCCCAACTGACAAAGGTTATAGAACTTTTGTCGACCGTTTAAATGAAGTAAGACAACTTTCTGCTGCTGAAACTCGAGCTATAACACAAGTTCTTGAAGGTGCAGTTGATTTAGATGACGTTATGCAAAAAACAGTTAAATTACTTTCACAATTAACCGGACAAATTTCTTTGGTTCAATATCCAATTTTGTCTGGATCAGTTGTTAGACACATAGATTTAATTTCAATAAATGAAAAAAGAATTATGATTGTTTTAGTTGCAAATAGTGGAAGACTTGAGCAAGTAACTGTTGAGTTGGAAAGTAATGTTGACGACATTACTTTAGAATTATTGAGAAAAAAATTAAAAAATACAATAACAGACAAAAAATTTATAGAAGTATCAAATTTAATCAATAGTTTTGAAAATGATAAAGAACTAAACAATAAAAATTTTGTAAGAAAAGTTATAGAAAAATTAAAATTAATGGTAACTGAAAAATCAGATCAAAAAATAGTAGTTGCCGGAGCAAGTAATTTGGCAAAACTAGATTCAGAATTTAGTAAAAAATTACTACCAGTATTAGATGAAATTGAAGAGAATGTTGTAATGCTTAAATTAATGGGTGAAATGGTTAATGAGGACGAGCTTTTTATTAGAATTGGACATGAAAATAAAGTACCTAATTTGCATTCAGCCTCTGTGGTTTCTTCAGGTTATATAACTGGGGATTCTCTATCCAAGCTTGGAATCGTTGGACCTACACGAATGGACTACCCAGGCACAATTTCAGCGGTGCGCGCAGTTGCGCGATATTTGGGAAGAATTCTAGGAAATAAATAAATGGCAAACGATTATTACGATATTTTAGGCGTTGACACTGATGCAAGTAGTGATGAAATAAAAAAGGCTTATAGAAAACTCGCCAGAGAACTACATCCAGATTTAAATCCAGATCCAGTAGCGGCAGAAAAATTTAAAGAAGTTACTGCAGCTTATGAAACATTGAGCGACGATCAAAAAAGAAGAATGTATGATCTAGGTTTTTCTGGTAATGGTCCAAGTGCAGGCGGTTTTGGATTTGGTGGCCTGGGAGATTTTGTTGATGCATTTTTTGGTTCAACTCAACAACGTGGTCCAAGATCTAGGACTCGAAGGGGCCAAGATGCATTGATTCAAATTGAAATTGAATTAATAGAAGCATTTACAGGTTTAAGCAAAGATTTAACTGTTGAAACTGCAGTAGTTTGTTCTGTTTGCCAAGGAAATTGTTGCGCACCTGGTACCTCGCCAACAGTTTGTTCAATGTGTCGAGGTCGAGGTGATGTGCAAGCAGTTCAACGATCACTTCTTGGACAAGTCGTTTCAAGTAGACCATGTCCACAATGTTCTGGATTTGGAACTGTTTTACCAAGTCCTTGCGCAGAATGTTCTGGTGAAGGAAGAGTAAGAACTCGGGCAACATTAAATGCACAAATTCCAGCTGGAGTTGATACAGGAACAAGAGTTCAACTTGTTGGACGAGGAGAAGTTGGCCCAGGTGGTGGTGAAGCTGGAGATTTGTATTTAGAAATTATTGTAAAACCACATAAAACTTTTCATCGCGAATCAGATGATTTACATAGTTTGATTAACATTCCAATGACGGCTGCTGCTTTAGGTACAAACTTTATTTTTAAAACTTTTGACTCTGAAGAGAATATAACTATTAAACCCGGAACTCAATCGGGCACTGTAATTACATTAAGAGGCAAGGGAATGCCAAGACTTAGAAGAGAAGGCAAAGGAGACCTTCATCTTGAAGTTAATGTTGAAACTCCCTCTGCAATAAATGAAGAGCAAAAAAGTTTATTGAAGAAGTTAGCTGAATTAAGAAAAGAAGATAAATTAAACATTGAACCAGAGAAAATAAATGACACAGGATTGTTTTCAAAAATCAGAGATGTTTTCTCCAGATAAAAATGCAACCTGCATATTTTATAGCTTCAACTGAAGATTTAAGTCAACCAATTATCACCTTGAATGGAGAAGAAGCACATCATGCGATAAAAGTCAGAAGAACCGAAATTAATGAGATTATTTTTGTTACAGATACAAAGGGATTAGTCATTGAAGCTAAAGTAGTTGAAATTGGACCAGGCAAAATACTTAAAGCAGAAATTTTAAATAAAGAATTTCATCAAATAAAAAATCCCATAGTTTGTGTTGCCCAAGCAATTGCTAAAGGAGATAGAGCCGAATTGTCCATCGAGCTTTTGACAGAAGTAGGAGTGGATCAAATAATTCCCTGGCAAGCTAATAGAAGTGTTTCAAAATTAGAAGATAAATCAAATAAATTAATTCAAAAATGGCAAAATATTGCAAGAGAATCAACAAAACAGGCAAGAAGGGCATTTATGCCTGAAATATTAAACTTAGTTAATACAAAAGATTTAGTAGAAGAATTTATAAATTTTGAAAAAGTATTAATCTTAGATCCTGATTCACCGAATCATTTCGCAGCAGAAATAAAAAAAATCTCCAATAATGTTTTGCTGGTGATTGGACCAGAAGGAGGGATAGATGAATCTGAAAAGCTTCTATTCAAAAATGCTAGAGCAGATTTTGCAACTCTTGGTAAGTCAATTCTTAGAACATCCTCAGCAGGTGCTGTAAGCGCAGCGATTTTACTTGCTCAAACAAAATGGATAAAATAAGCAAATGACTGATTGTTTATTTTGTAAAATTGTTTCGGGTGAAATTCCTTCAAGCAAAGTATTTGAAAACGAAGAATTTTTGGCATTTAACGATATAGATCCAAAAGCTCCAGTTCATATTTTAGTAATTCCAAAAAAACATTTTGAGAACATTTCAAATTTAAGTTTTACAGATGAAAAATTAACTGCTGGACTAATGAATGCTGCGTCAAAAATTGCGGATCAAGAAAAATTATCAAAAGGATTTAGAATCGTTATTAACACTGGCGTAGAAGGTGGTCAATCAGTTTTTCACGTTCATGCCCATGTTTTAGGCGGCCGTAGCCTAACTTGGCCACCAGGCTAATTGTCCAATTTATTTGAGCAAATATTATAAAAATAGATGACCAGTCTTAGTAGCGATTTTCAATCTCGCATAATAATTCCAAATTCGGTTTCGATGATTTCACTTCTTGGAACCAATGATGAGAATTTAAAAATTGTAGAAAAATCCTTTCCGGAAGTTAGTTTGCATGTTAGAGGAAATGAAATAAATATAAATGGAAATGTAAATTCAGTTAAACTTGTTAATCAACTTTTTGCTGAGCTCATTTCCTTGATCAGAACTGGCCAATCATTAAATGCCGATGTCATTGAGAGATCAATTAGCATGTTGAATTCTGAAGAACAAATTATTCCTAGCAAGGTATTAACAGTCGATATTTTGACTTCTCGTGGTAAATCAATTAGACCTAAAACTTTTAATCAAAAAAAATATGTAGACGCAATAGATAAAAAAACAGTAGTTTTTGGAATAGGACCAGCAGGTTCTGGAAAAACTTATTTAGCGGTAGCTAAGGCCGTTCAAGCATTGCAGGCTAAACAAGTGAACAGAATTGTTTTAACAAGACCAGCTGTTGAAGCAGGAGAACATCTCGGATTCTTGCCAGGAACATTGTCGGAAAAAATTGATCCTTATTTAAGACCACTTTACGATGCATTACAAGACATGATTGACCCAGAAAAAATTCCAAAACTAATGACAAATGGCTCAATTGAAGTTGCTCCACTTGCATATATGAGAGGCAGAACTTTAAATGATTCCTTTATAATTCTCGACGAAGCACAAAATACTTCTCCAGAACAAATGAAAATGTTTTTAACAAGACTTGGATTTGGTTCTAAAATGGTTGTGACAGGCGATGTTACTCAAATTGATTTACCTTCAGGAACCAAATCAGGTTTAAAGGTAGTTCAAGATATTTTAGGAACAGTTGAGGATTTAGAGTTTATTAATCTAACAGCTGAAGATGTGGTTAGGCATAAATTAGTTAGTCGAATTGTTGAAGCTTATGAAACTTGGGATCAAAAATCAGATAAAGGAAATTATCGAAAATGATTGAAATAGAGAACAAAAGTTCATTCGGAATTGATGAAAAAAAATTAAAATTTTTCATCAATAAGATTTATTCTGAATTAAATATTCCAGAACAATTTGCATTATCCATTCTTTATGTAAACGTTAAAGAAATGCAAGAACTTCATTTTAAATGGATGAAATTAAATACCCCAACAGATGTTATGAGTTTCCCAATGGATGATGTTAAAAACTCAGGCAGATCAAAAGATAAAATCCTTGGTGATGTAATTATTTGCCCAAGTGTATCTTGGAGTGAAGCAACTTTTAGAAGAGAAAATCCTGCAAGATATTTTGTTTTTTTACATGTGCATGCGATTTTGCATCTTTTGGGTCATGATCATCAAAAACTTAGACCAAGAAAAATCATGAAAAAACTTGAGAAACAAGTGATGGATATGATTGAGAAAGTTAAATAGTTGAATAATCAAACCAGTTTGATTCTTGTTGCTATTGTTATTGAAATTCTTGCTGCAGTGTTTATTGCAACTAAAACTGCTATATCTAGAACATCTGAATCAAGAGTTGATACATTTGCCAAGGAATCCGGCAAAAATACATCGAAACTTGAAATTGTCATTAGTGATAAAGCTAAACATGTTGCCTCTCTGCAACTTCTCGCACTTGCGTTAACTTCTGCGGGAGGGGTTTTTCTTACCTTTGTAATCATTAAAATTTATTCAGCGAATTCATTTTCTATATTTTTATCGACAGTAATTGTTTCTTTACTCGGTTTTATCGTTTTAGGTGTAGCTCCAGAGACTTTGGGACGCCAAAAATCAGATTCAATTGCTTATTACATGTCACCCATTTCTTTATTAATCAAACCTATTATTTGGCCAATTGCAAAAATTCTTGTTTCAATTGGCAATGCATTAACACCCGGCAAAGGTTTTAAGGACGGTCCTTTTGCAACAGCGGAGGATTTACGTGACTTAGTAGATCAAGCAGAAGAAGCAGACGTAATTGAAGACGAAGAGCGTCAAATGATTCATTCAGTATTTGAACTTGGTTCAACAGTTGCTCGTGAAGTAATGGTGCCAAGAACAGAAATGGTTTGGATTGAAAAGGGAAAAACTCTCAGACAAGCTATTTCATTAGCACTTCGTTCTGGTTATTCAAGAATTCCTGTAATTGGTCAAGATTCAGATGACATTATTGGAGTTGTTTACTTGAAAGATATTTCAAGAAGAATTTTTGAAAATTCAGAAGCTGAAAGAAATGAATTAGTTGAGCAACTTATGCGAAATGCTTACTTTGTACCTGATAGCAAACCTGCTGATGAATTATTGCGAGAGATGCAAGCAGCAAGAGTTCATTTAGCAGTAGTTGTTGATGAGTATGGCGGCACTGCAGGTTTAGTGACTATTGAGGATATTTTAGAAGAAATAGTTGGAGAAATTACAGATGAGTATGACACTCATATTGAAGAAGTAAATGAACTTGGCCCAAATGTTTTCCGTGTAAGTTCTCGGATACATCTCGATGATGTTGCTGAGCTAATAAAAGTAGACCTATCAAGTGATGATGAAGGTGTTGATACTTTATCTGGATTTTTAGCTAAAAAAATTGATCGTGTACCTATACCAGGCACTTCCATAGACATAGATGGTTGGGAATTTGTAGCAGAAAGAGCTGCTGGACGAAGAAATAAAGTTGGGACAATCCTGATACGTAAAATTGAAAACTCTGAAACTGAATAAATTAATACTGAATAACATTAAATTTTGCTCATCAGGCAAAATGTATTTATGAGTGAATTCAGAAGTGGCTTTGCATGCATTGTTGGTAGACCCAATGTAGGTAAATCTACTTTGACAAATCAATTAGTTGGACAAAAAATTTCAATTATTTCTAAACAACCTCAAACCACGCGTCATGCAATTAGAGGAATTGTTCATAGTGAAAAAGGGCAAATAGTTCTAGTCGATACTCCCGGTATTCATAAGCCAAAAACTTTGTTGGGATCTAAATTAAATGAACTCGTCAAGCAAACTTGGTCTGAAGTTGATGTAATAGTATTTTGTATTCCTGCAGATCAAAAAATCGGCCCAGGGGATAAATTTATTGCCCAAGAAATAATGAAATATTCAAAAAAACCAAAAATTGGTGTTCTGACTAAAATTGATAACGTTAAACAAAATGTAATTGCGGAACGACTTGTTGAATTAGATAAATTAGCAAAAGAGTTAAATTTTGAGTGGGAAGAAATAGTTCCCATAAGCTCCCAAACTGGAGAAAATTTAGAAAAATTAATTGAATTAATAATTAAATATTTGCCTCTAGGACCAGAACTTTATCCACAAGAAGTCATAACTGACGAATCCATAGAAACTATGATTTCTGAATATATAAGAGAAGCAGCGCTTGAGGATTTAAGAGAGGAATTACCCCATTCACTTGCTGTAGTCGTGCAAAAAATTGAGACAGATGAAGATAGGCCTGCTGACAAACCACTAATGAAAATTTATGCAGAAATTTATGTGGAACGTGATAGCCAAAAAGGAATTATCATTGGAAATAAGGGCTCTAAATTAAAAGAAATTGGATCAATCTCAAGAAAACAAATTGAGAAATTAGTGGGAATGAAAGTGTATTTAGATTTACAGGTGAAAGTTGCACTTAATTGGCAAACAGATCAAAACCAACTAACTAAATTGGGTTTTTAGTAAGTATCGTTATTTTCTTGAATATGAAGTTCATCAATAATTTCATAACGTTTTCCATAAGTTTGTACTAATGCAATAATTGCTGCCGCAATTGGAACTCCAATTAAAGCACCTATAGGACCAAAAAAACTAGCAAAAATAATAACTGAAGCAAAAGCTACTGCAGGGTGAATATTCATAGTCATGGATGAAACTCTAGGTGTTAATAAATAGTTTTCAATTTGTTGATAAATAGTTACAAAAATTATGACAAATAAACCATCAATAGGTTCATTTACAACTGCCACAATTGCAGGAATTATTCCACCTAAATATGAACCTATGGTTGGAATGAATTGACTAATGATTCCAGTAAACAAGCCCAAAGGTAGCCAGTAAGGAACTTCAATAATTAGTAAAAATACGGAAGTGATAACTGAATTTATCGTGGCTAAAATAACTCGACTTATAACAAATCCACCTGTTTTTTCAGTTGCAACTTTCCAAACAGTTGTGAATACAACTTGCTGTTTAGCAGGTAACCAACTGGCAATAGATCTTCTAATTTTTGGAGTTTCTGAAGCAAAGTAAAAAGCAAAAAGTAACAATGTGAATACATTAAATAAAAATCCAGCAATACTAGTTACTAATCCAAAAATTCCGCCTGCAATATTTTGAGCAAAAGTTGCAATTTGGGTGTTAGAAATATTTAAGGATTCTTCAATATTGGCTGGGCTTAAGTTCAAATCAAAACTATTATTTAGCCAAGTTGAAAATCCTTCAATCAAACTAGGAATTTGTGTAATTAAACTTGCTAATTGAGATGCCAATAGCTGACCAAAAGATGCAATAAATCCAAAAACAAGAGCAACTAGCATAAGTAAAACAAGAAAAGTGCTCAAGCCACGTTTGAGTCCTGACTTGGTAAGTTTTTCGACTAATGGAGTAATTGCAATTCCTATTAACCAAGCAAGAAGTATTAGAAATAAAAAGTCTTTACTTTTATTAAAAGCCCATTCGACAAGTTGAAAAAAAATGACAATAATTAAAACGGTAATGATACTTCTTTGAATAAACCTTCTATTAAC
>JACCDY010985767.1_pt1 | contig 10462 bp, 8 predicted proteins | sample 7446391 | NCBI WGS metagenome assembly JACCDY01 (sample SAMN15323451, study PRJNA562643) | freshwater metagenome | isolation source: river surface water | place: USA:Blue River Watershed | collected 2017-08-18
GGGTCCAAACTCTTGAAAACCCAACATGGGGTGATGTCTTCCGCTTCTTACAGTCCCGTCATTTCCACACCGAAGGAAGCCGAACGACGCCACACGCCGAATCCCTCTGGGACCATTTGACGTGCTGCGGTGATAAGGCCTATGCCAAGGCGGTGGCCATGGGGCTCAGCGAACACGACGCCCGCAAGGCGTATTTCGCGGGATTCCTACACGATATAGGAAAGCCGGCGACCTTAACACACTGCTCCAAGACCCACTTGGCCTTCAAGGGCCATGGTATCGTGGGTGGTGCCATTCTAGAGAACGCGTGGACACCTGAGCTTGGCGAGGCTCTCCAGTTCTCTGCGGCGGATTGGGCGGATATCTCCATGCTTGCCGATGTCCACATGTGTGGCTATTTCCCCCACCAAACGGAGCCGAAGCATGCCGTGGGATTCCAGATACTGCCGCCAAATGTAAAGCGATTGCTTCCCGCTCTCCGATGGGGCGACATAGCCGCGATGCAATCTGTAGATAACGACCAATTCCCCTCGGATCCCGCACCAGATGAGGCACGCTTCTTGGCTACCCTCCACGACACTCTCAACATCCAACGGCTCGTCCAAGAACGCCCCTGCGGTATCCTCCTTCAGCTCTGTGGGGCATCGGGTGCGGGTAAGACGTCGTTGGCACAATGGCTCAAGAAGCAATTCACCAGCCGCGGCTGTCAAGCGCATATCCTCACACGCGACGTTTATACTGTGCGGGAATCCATGCGACGTATGGGGCAGCCATGGGACGGCCAAATACTACCAGACATTTACCAAAAGGCCTATAGCTATTATGTCGCCTCTGGAAAGGCCTACAGTACCGATATTAACGAGGCCATTAAGCGGGATATTCAGCAGGCACTACAAAAGGGCCACATCGTCATTCTGGATACCCTGATGACCATGTATCCTGGTGCTCTCAAGTCTATTCTGCCAGAATGTGCCCAAAAAGCCTTTCGGGTGAACCTGTGGGTACACCGCAACACCTTGTTTACCGAGGAGGAGGCTACGGGTCGTCTCGGCATGTCGCTGGCCGAACAGATGTCAACACATGGGAACACGGGTCCCGCGTGGAACCCCTTTCCTTCAGGGTTAGCCTGGCACGGCTTAGTTTCCGCGACGGAGTAGGAGAGGAGGGAATGTTGGGAGCCTGGGTATTTTTGGATATAATGACGGAAAAATTGAAACCCTTTGCGCGCCTTAAGACCCTCTGTGCGCCCACTTCCTTCCACCAAGCTAGCAACAATGTCCGATCTTTCCCTTTCCGTAGGCCGTCCTGGTCTCAAACAACAAGCCCTCCTTCCCATTCTGGATACGCTGGCCGAGATGTATCATTGCGGCCAGACACTCCCTCGTATTCCTGAACTCGCCGACACTTCCGACATGGACCTACGCACCCTGTTGGAAGTCCTGTTTCGCCTAGATGGTATCGTTACCGTCAAGGAATTCTTTACAGCCCACGCCTATCGCGTCTCCCAACCCTGCAAGGGTAGCCGTTTTGAGGATGTCGTAGTGGGTATCAAGTACATTGACGGTCTCAACAACCTCTGGCGTCCTCGGTGGTCCCGTGAGGCCCGCGGTCGCTTCTATTACTACGATACGGCGACTCGTACGGTCCTGGCTCTTAAGGAAACAGTCCAGCGCGGTGTAGAAGTCCTCACAAAGGCCCATACAAGCGCGGCTATCACTGAAACGCAGGATATGCGCCTCGGTGCCTACGAGCACTTGGACGATGCTCAACAGGCCTGCATTGCCGCCTTTCAACAGGTGAGCGCTCCCATGGATGCTGTGCTCACCGGTAAGGTGGACGGCTCCCTCATGATTGTAAGCGTCTATCCCCGCGGTACAGCCGAATGCCGTATCATGGAGGAGATTCTCGCGACGTGTGGGGACGCCTTTGCACACCAGCTTGCCGATGCATGTCGCAAGGATGAGCCACTCATCGTCGTGGCAACGCAGGGGACGCTGTTCATCGGCAGCGATATGCAGGACTATTTCCTCACCGCCCTACAATCGCTTCTCGGTCCCTTACCCTCCACCGTTCAAAAGAAGGTAGCGAGCGCCTGGGCCTACTATGCGCCCCTCTTCGTCGCAGCTACACTAGCCTTTGTTGCTGCTGCAGCTACAACAGCCCTGGCGGGACGTCGCGTACACCTTTGCTTTGAGGCCTTCTGTCGCTACCGTCGCACCTTCACGGGTCATCTCCACACGGAACTCGCGGTCTCCTACGACCACGATGGATTCAACCTGTTGGGAGTCATGGTTGAAGGCGGTACGTATGTGCCCCACTTTGACTTACCGGCGGTCGTCTTTGCACAACCTATCTACCTTCGCATTTCCGACACGCGCCAGATATTCGCCATTATGGAGGATATGGATAGGGTCGTGTTGGGAGATTTGGAATCCGCAGCCTTCATGGATTATTACGGATTTCCTGCAGCAGCTACTATCCATATGGAGGGCTGGGTCCTCTTAACACCGCTCCCTGCATGCAGTGGCTATGACTACGCTAAGATTAAGACACTCCTGTACTACAAGTGCCACAAGGTACGGTCTCGTGAAGTCCCCGCCCTCCTTGCACTCCCTACAAGTTGCGATGCAACCTATCCTATTCTTACGGTGCTCCGCGAGTTCTACACAAACGCGGATCGTCGCATCGCGGAGACAGTGACGCGTGTCGTAGCGATGTTGGAAGCAGAGGTAGCACTCGGACCATCCTCGGCCTTCTACACCGCCTTGGCACCCAAGGCCCGTCTGCGCTTCGTGCCGGACCCCGAGAAGCGCGATGTCCTTATGCGTATGCTTATCAGCTGCTGCGCGGACCTCTTCAAGGCACGCCTCGTGGCGATTCTCCGCGATGTGTGGGAATTGGAGACCGTTCATGATGATATGGTGCACCTGGTACGCACTCTCCTCATGAAGCATACGCCGTGGGCTACGCCACTGAGTGCCGAGGCACGCCGTGAGGCCATGGAGGGTCTCTACAGCGTTCTCGTGGAGTCTATGACGCCTGCCTAGGTCCCAGTATCCCTAGCACCCGCTCAGCGGCATCAAACATTCCTGTAATCTTACCACCATACACACGTATCATGCCTGGTGCGACATCCATGCGCAAGGAGCGGTCGTCATCCTCGGATGACGGCTTCGTTTTCCACGATGTGAACCAGCCCATATACTGCGCTTTTTCACCAAACTCTGGTAAAACCTCTTCTACCTCGGCTTCCACGAGTGACCGTAACGTCTCAACACGCCCCTCCACGTCCTTCTCAGAAGGCGCAGCCGTTCTATCCGTCCCCCGCCAAACGACGCCGTGCTCAACACTTGTCAGAGTGTATAGGTGTTCATCTAGCTGATACGGGTAAATGGAAAAATACGCGCCATCCATGATAGTAATGCCAAATGTCTCTGGGGAGGGTATTTGATACACCAACGAACAGTACAATTCGTAATGCGACATTGGCAGGGGGTCCAGATGATTGTATGTACAATTGATGAGCCAATCTCCCGCTTCCTCACCTGCTTCCGCTGTCACCACACTCAACACGCCCCTGAGTGCCTCAACGCTCTCAAACGCCGCGGGGTCTGCTATAGGCAAGAAGACGTGACTGAGTGCGTGTTGGAAGTGCTGGGCGGCCGCGGCGTTATCAATGAACTCCTCAGCGACGGGGAACATCGTAGGTCGCACGTTGCGAATCTGCGAGAAAGGGGTACGCCCCGCAATACACAGGAGTTCACCAGGGTGCTCAAATTGGCGCGCGAACCCCGTAATCGTGGTTTGGTTTTCGGGGTCGCTAGCGATGAGATAGAGATTGTTGGGAATGGGGGAACTCAGGGTGGGATAGGCCGTCTTGAACGCGGCAAAGCCCCGTTGGCACTCCGCAATCGTCTCCGCCGAGCGGGGGTAATGATAGCCGAGATGTAGGCGATTCTGGTTCTTCGCGGAGGAACCCGCAAAGAACCGGTTGGCCTTGTCCACAATGCGGACGTCATGGCCAGCCTGTAGGAGGGTCAGGGCGATATGGCATCCATACCAGCCTGCACCAATAACAAAAACGGTCATAGTTTTTGTTGGAGTGTCCGTGTTGTTTGTTTTGTGGTGCCGCCTTATATTGTTTTACTTACCTGTGAGGACGTAGAGGACATCCTTGGTACTGCTGCGGAAATCGGCGTCTACCACGGCATCTGGAATGGCGGGTTCCTTAAGAAACTCTTCCATCTTCAGCTGAACCGTATTTGCGAAGCGTTCTGAAAGACCGAGGAATACAGCATTTTGGAGGAGATGTTTGTTGAGAGCGGTGGCTAATACGGCACGTCCTGTACGACCACGGGCTTCTCGCACAGCATTCATAAAGACATGAATAGTTGCAAGGCATATTTGATGGCATTCGCGGTTAGTCCATGAATTGTCCAAATATTTGCTGCTTTCCGAGTAGCGAACATACATAGTACGGGCTTCTTCGCGAGAGTATGATGCATAAATAGACTGTGAAGAGTTGCTGGTGGCCTTGGCAGCCAAACGGGGGGAACGGCGGGGAACGAAGGAGGGAGAGGAGGACATGTTGGGAATGGAAAGGATAAGAAGAGTTTTAAAAGCGTGTGAACACACAGGTTTCATTCGCACCTTTCACACTTGTCAATTTTTCTCCACAGTCACCAACCACTAATCATCCCCAATCATACATGTTCCAGTTCTAGGCATCTTCGTAGATGATGTCCTACTGGCTGGCACAACATCCTTCGCTACCGCCAGAAATTCCGCATCCGTCAGGACGGGCTTTTTGGCCCATTTGTTGGCAAAGACAACATGGACGGCTTCCTCCAAGAGATGGGGGACATCCAGGCGGAGTCGGAGAATCTGACCAGTCCGAAGATTCACCAGGCGGAACGCGCGGGCACCATACTCCTCCACATAGTCGCGCCCCCACATCCAGGCATATAAGACCACCTGTGTAAAGTGTTCCACAGTCAGCGTCTCTACACACTTGATTTCCCAGATGGTATCGTCATTCACGGCGTCCAGGCGCCCCGCCAGGGTTATGCGACCGAACTCCGCGGTCCGACAATCCGTTTCCACAGACTGCTCAAAAATCGTCTCGGCGTGCAAATGCGGCTTCAGGACACCGCAGCAGGCGGCCACATCGCCCTCCGTTAGCCAATCGTATCGGTCAATTTGTTGGATACGATTGTACACACGCTCCATAATGCTATTGTAGAGAACTCCCAGACGCAGGTAATCCTCCACGGATACCAGGTCCGCAGGTAGCACGTCACAGGCTGCCCGCAAAAAGCCCTGTGTCCCATTGCTGCGGAAGTCGTCGTAGGCGCGGCGCACATCCACCTCAATGGTGGCCATGTGATGTTCCGGTGAACAATGGCGTGCCTCGTATATCGCAGGAATCACGAGGCCGTTAATGTCGGCCACGTCTTCCCAGCCCGTCGCGGAAGCCACTTTGCCGCAGATGGGGACCGTGTAGGATTCGGCGGCTTCCTCCACAAAGAGCTCGGCCGTCAGGGCGCTCAAATGATAGAGCGCGGCCTCGCCCAGGAATCGCGTGATATTCGTCACCGTGTCTGTGTGTATCTCGTCCGTTTCCATGACACCTACACGTGTAATGGTCTCCTGTTGCACTTCTTTGCCGCCCGATTGGAGTTGAACGAGGTGAAGATGAGGAGCAGCATGTAGGGAGTGTAGGAAGCTGAGGGGACCCTTGGCCTGGGCCTGGAGGAGAATGAGGCGCTCTTTTGCACGCGTCGCCGCAACGTAGAGGGCTTCGGGACAGCTGCCCACTTTCTCCGCCTCCATATTTCGCTCATAGGAGGCATCAAACCCGTAGACGATGACGACCTTGCGTTCTCGCCCCTTGGCCTGATGGAAGGTGCTGAAGACCACTTTGCCACCGAGAATATCCTCGTCCGCCAGGCGGTCATCGGATGTCGGAAAGTAGCAGGGGATGCCCATCTCCACCAGGCAGTTTTCCAGCTTTCGCACAGGTGCCGACGGATTCTTAAGGGAAGATACGAGTACAAAAATATCCTCGGCGACGTAGCCGCTGCTGCTACTGCTACCGCTTGTGCCCGTGTCCAGTAAACCCGCGATTTTATTGGCGAGCCATCGGTGAACCGCGAAGGGATTGCAGACCACATATTCCACCGGTGGACCTTCATGGACTGCCCGTAGTCGCTCATAGCCCAACATATTGCGATTGACGAAGGTGGCGATATGTTGAGAGACCCGGTAGGATGTAGAGAGTGTAAGGGGTGCAAAGGCGCTCCAGTCCCAGAGGTCTGGCGCGAGTGTAAGAAAGCGTGTATCCGCCCCTTTGAAGCCGTAAATGCCCTGGTATCGGTCACCGAGGACCACGAGTCGTGGCGCTTTCCGCAGGTCCCCTACAAACTTCCGCACGAGCTGAAAATACGTCGGCACCATATCCTGTGTTTCATCCAAGACCAGTATATCTACAGGTCGTATCGTCGTCCGTAGAGGGGCAGCCTTATCTAACACGGCCTTAATCATATTGTCGTCATACCCTCGGCCTGCGTAGTAGGCTACGGCGAGGCTATGGAATGTGTGGATTTCCAGGTTTGTCAGACCCGCCTCTACCGCCTTGGCGCGCACCTCGGTCTTCAGTTGGGCGTTGTAGGTGACCTGGAGAATACGCGAAGCAGGATAGCGTTGAGCTATTAACAGCACCGTCGTTGTTTTACCCGAACCGGCGACACAGTCGCCGAGAACATGGTCGGTTTCTATGGCCGTCAGGAATGCCTCCTGCTCTTCGGAGGGCAATGGTATCATTCAGAATTAGAAAGATTGGAAGAGGAAGTTCCAGACTTATCATATTTACGCGTACGTACATTTAGACCAGTGTTGTGGAAAAATAATAACAATGATAGTTAAAAAAGACGCCAACAGCAATGGATGTTCTGCATATTCCGTGGCCCCTGGAAAATTACCTTTTCATGGGCTGTTGGAATAAGAATGGATGCTCCATCAACCGCGCGGGGCAAGAAGCGGTCGCCAAAGCCATTCGCAGGGAGCCTGCAGATTGGCCCCTCTTTCTCGGCGGTGACAATGTATATCCAGATAAGATTGACGGTAAGAAAACCTACGATAGTCAACGTGTGTTGGATGGTCTGAAATGCCTGCAAGGTTCTAAATGGCGACATATATTCGGAACGGTGGGAAATCACAACATTGCCGATAAAACCGTGCTCGCCACGGAACTTCAGGCGGCCGCCTGGACAATGCGCACAGACCCCTATTGCCTCCTATTTTCCAATAAGCGAGCTATTATATTCCTGAACAGCAATTGGTTGGATGACGACGCATTAGGGGATGAGGGACGCGATATGTTGGAAGCTCTAACCGCAACCCTTCACCACCTGGGTACCGCCGGCATTTCCTACACACTCGTTATGCATCATCCGCTTATCAGTTTAAAGAAAGCGGGATACTACATTTTGCCACAGCATGCAGCACTTTTGGACTGTCTCATAAAAGCCCCAGTGCTGCCAACAATGCTCCTGGTTGCCGATACACACAATTACCAACGTGGCATTGTGGAGTGGAAGGGACACACCATACGCCAAGTGGTTGTAGGAACGGGCGGTGCGGATCTGGACCCCATTACCGTGCGCAAATCACCCACACGATCACCACTCCGGTTTGGCGGCAATTACACAGCAGAAGAAACCGCGGTATCCTATGGCTATTTGCGCGTTTTAAGCACGGCAGCAACAGCCGAGTTTGTGAGTGTCCGACCAACACCGACTCGCCGTACAAAATCCCCATCCCCTTCAAATAAGCTATAAGCGCCCGCCCATGGCCTTCTCAACAACTCAACATATTCACCACGGCTTCTACCTTGTCCTGCTATACCTACTCATTTCGGGCAACTACCTGAATCACCTGCTCGGCTGTAAAATACACGCCATCCTGGAAAATACCCTGTGGCTCAAACATCTCCTCGGCTTCATGACCACGTACTTTCTCATTATATTGGCCGTGCCACCGGATGTATTCGGACACAAGGAGACACTCGGGTTCGCCGCGGGCATTTATGTATGGTTCTACTTAACAACGCGTATGAATGCGACGTTCTGGGTGCCCATGATTACCCTGGCCACCGCCGCGTTCTTTTTGCATATGTATGCGGGTCAACGCAAAATCAAGGACGCCTTTGCGTCGCAGGCGAAATACATTCAAACCGCAGCCATTTTGGCGGCAGCACTAACCCTTGTTGGTGTTGTGGTACATTACGGTGAGCGAAAATACGCCCAAGGGGCACGCTTCCGCGCCTGGGATTTCTGGGTAGAGGAGGCACGCAAGTGTAATGGGGACTCCTTGAAAGAAAAGAATGTGCCGTTCTGGACAAGCTTGCGAACAGCCTTTTCATAACCAATGCAACTAACAAACTAATTAAGTATATTTGGGAATTGTATTCACAAATATAGTTTATTCAATATTGAAGGTTACACGCGCACCCAGTGGTTCATGTAGATATCCTCCCATTGCTTTGGACCCTCTGGGCCGAACCAGGCCGCCGGTGCTATGACCGGATTGCCCTCGGCAAGCCATGCCGTCCACCAGGAGTACGAGGAATTCGCCACAATGAATGCCGAGAACTGCTGGAGTAGGGCAAATGTTACCACCTCATCCGTCTCCATGAGAATACGGAAGGCGTGCTGTTGGAGTTGCGGGATTTCCGACATGACCTGCATCCACCACATCGGTTCGTCACTCACCAACAAATATAACGGATTCCGCACCTTCTGTTGTGTGCACTGCATGGCCCGCTCATAATAGGCCGGTTCCAGGGGGCCGTGGTGGGCCGCAGCCTTCACATAGTCCCCGCGGCGCGCATGGACAACCACGACACGTTCCCGCATTTCCAACAGGTCGCTGTAGCGTTCCCGCACCGTCGCGAGGCAATCTGCGCCCGGTGCAAAAAGCGCCCGCAACTCCTTGCTAGCGCTCTGGAAATACTTGGGCGACTGGTAGTAGCCCATGAGTCGCTGGCCAAGCGAGCACGGCCTAGGAATCGCGGCATATTCGGTTGCCGCCGGCTCCCAATGGGCGGGTTTTATGAAAAGAGGAGAGGGACCAGCATGTAGGAAATGCCGAAATCGCCACAACACGCTGGACCAGTACATGGGTCGCCCATCCTCCACCTGTTTCGCCTCCGCTAGCACCAGCCGACCTCCGTGGCGTCGTGCATGCGCGTAGGCCGCGGCCACCTGAAAGAGCTGATTGCCCAAGCCGCCCATCAGAGACACCGTGATGGGTGGAGGTGGTGGAGGACCCATATACGTGTAGGAAGTGTCGCGTTCTAGGGGGGTTTCCGTGCCTTTGGCAAGCAGGTACTCCTGGAAAAACCAGTGGTCGCCCTGGCGCGTCGTCGGCTTCGCAATGAAGGCCAGCGTGGTATCCTCTAGGTATGCCGAAAGCATGACGGACTGGTCCTTGCCCGCAAAGCGGTCCGTGGGCGCCGTGAAATACCGAATCAACTGGGCCTCGTAAGCCGCCAGCCAGCGTAAACAGGCGGGACCCGTGCCGCCCCAGAGACCTCCTACAATACGATTCACGCACGTGAAATCGCCCCAAATCCCATCGGGGTACCGACGGTGTTCGGCGACGTCCATGGGCGCCACGGAATTCAGGAGAATAGCGGGGGCCACCTGGCGCAGCCGGTCGGCGCAAGGAAACGTCGCCAGTATGGACGGCGCAATGGTGGGGTCACGGAAGGCACCAATATCGCACCAGTAAAACGTATCCGTGCCGAACGGATTCGCGGCCACCACCTCGGCCACAAAGAACGGCTTTTGGGCCCAAATGGCGTAGAGTTCCGGTGTATGGGCCGCCGCCTCGTGGTCCAGCGTATGCGCCTTGCGCCATTGGGATTTGTAGAGAGTCCAGGTGTCCAGTTCTTCAAAGGGACGGGGCACGATATGCATAGCTAGACCAGCAGGCCGTAGCGCCGCGAAGGTGTCCGCGAGGGACGGTTCCGTGAAAAGGACGATAGGAGCGGCGAGCTGTAGGAAGCGCTGGGCCCATTCCAGGTACTGCTGGGGCGGGAACTTGGATTTGATGGGATAAAAGGCCGTAACGACGGTCGCCGTTGTTGTTTGCGCCATACTTATAAACTACAAAGCGCGACGACCTTTATGCCTAAAGTTTGAGGAGCTCAGTGGACATGTAGGAAATGGTGAGACGTTCTGAAAGATTGGCAAAAAAACACGAACGCGAACGCGCAACACCAGAAGCCTTTTTGGAGAGACCAGAAACGTTAGATTCCTTCATATCCGTAAATTTCATTCTAGCGATTGTTGGATTACTCGCTGTTCTTGCACTTTGTGTGTAATGTCTGTCAAACCGGCCAAAAATGACGGCATACCCGCGGCCACCAGCCCCACTTAAATACATCCCGTTTCCTACA
>JACCDY011380396.1_pt1 | contig 10462 bp, 9 predicted proteins | sample 7446391 | NCBI WGS metagenome assembly JACCDY01 (sample SAMN15323451, study PRJNA562643) | freshwater metagenome | isolation source: river surface water | place: USA:Blue River Watershed | collected 2017-08-18
CAAAACAACTAAGGCAAAAGCCAAAGCAGAAACGGTTGAAGTCGAAACTCCCGTTGAGGCAACGAAGCGCGAACCAAAGACTGAAAAACCTGCCGCAGCCGCTGCACCTTCACAGTCTCCGTTAACTGGAATTCCAAGACCTGGCAATAATCCATTCGCATCAGCTCAGGGAATGGGTATTCCTCGACCAATGGCAAGACCTGGCAACAATCCATTTTCATCTGCCCAAGGCATGTCCCGTCAGCGTCCTGGTGGACCCAGACCTGAAAGAACTGGTGGTGCTGGCGCGAGACCACAAGGAGGTGCACCACGCGGACCACGTCCTCCGCAGCGCACCGGTGGGGGAGCACCAGGCGGATTTGCCCCAGGTGGAAAGCCAGGAGCATTTCCATCGAGACCAGGTCCGGGGGGACGCGGCGGTCGCGGAGCTGGAACAGCTGGCGCATTTGGTAAGGGCGGCTCCAAGAGCAAGTCGCACAAGTCAAAGCGTGAGAAGAAAGAAGAATTTGAACTAAGAGAGGCGCCATCGCTAGGTGGTGCAATTGTTCCACGTGGAGATGGCACAACTGTTATCCGTTTGCGCCGCGGAGCATCTATTCAGGATTTTGCAGACAAGATCGGCGCCAATTCAGGTCAGCTAATTACAGTTTTGTTCCACCTCGGACAGATGGCTACCGCTACCGCTTCACTTGACGAGGACACCTTCCAGATTCTGGGAGAAGAGCTCGGCTACAAAGTTGAGGTTGTTTCACCGGAAGATGAAGAGCGAGAGCTATTTGAAGGATTTGGCTTAAACATTTCTACCGAATTGGAAGATGAGGACGAGAGTCTTCTTCAGCCAAGACCACCTGTTGTAACCGTTATGGGTCACGTTGATCACGGTAAGACCAAACTGCTGGACTCCATTAGAAACTCAAACGTAGTCGCTGGTGAGGCTGGTGGAATTACCCAGCACATTGGTGCTTACCAGGTTCACGCTAAGCATGATGGAGTAGACCGAGCAGTTACTTTTATTGATACCCCGGGTCACGAGGCTTTCACTGCTATGCGAGCTCGAGGAACCCAGGTCACCGACATTGCGATTTTGGTGGTTGCAGCCGACGACGGCGTTATGCCTCAGACCATTGAAGCTCTAAACCACGCCCAGGCAGCTCAGGTGCCAATCGTGGTAGCTGTCAACAAGGTTGATAAAGAGGGTGCCAACCCGGCCAAGATTCGCCAGCAGTTGACTGAGTTTGGCCTAGTCGCCGAAGAATACGGTGGCGATGTGATGTTTGTGGATGTCTCTGCTCTGAAGGGCATGGGTCTCGACAAGCTGATTGACGCAGTTCTGCTAACCGCTGACGCGGCGCTTGATTTGCGGGCTAATCCAGATCGCGCTGCACGAGGTGTAGCAATTGAGGCAAACCTAGACAAGGGTCGCGGCGCAGTTGCAACGGTGTTGATCCAGTCGGGAACTCTTCGCGTTGGTGATGCAATTGTTGCCGGCTCATCTCATGGACGCGTGCGCGCCATGTTTGATGAGAATGGTGGAGCAGTTAGCGAAGCTGGTCCTTCAAGACCAGTTCAGGTATTGGGATTGCAGTCAGTTCCACGTGCCGGAGACAAGTTTGTAGTGGCTGATGACGAGCGTCAGGCAAGACAGATTGCGGAAAAGCGTGAAGCTGCTGACCGCAACGCGCTTCTTGCCAGAACCCGCAAGAAGATGTCACTAGAAGACTTCACCAAGGCCTTAGAAGAGGGCAAGGTCGAGTCTCTCAACCTCATCATCAAGGGTGATGTCTCTGGTGCTGTCGAAGCGCTGGAAGACTCTTTGCTCAAGATTGACGTCGATGCCAGCGTTCAGCTGCGGATTATCCACCGCGGTGTTGGTGCGATTACCGAGTCTGACGTGAACCTTGCAACAGTTGACTCTGCGGTGATTCTTGGATTCAACGTGCGACCTGACAACAAAGCCAAGGAGCGAGCAGATCGAGAAGGCGTTGACATTCGTTACTACAGCGTTATTTACAACGTCCTTGAGGACATTGAGAAGTCGCTGAAGGGAATGCTGAAGCCCGAATACGAAGAGAAGCAAATGGGAAGTGCCGAGATTCGAGAAATCTTCCGCTCCTCGAAGTTCGGAACAATTTCTGGTTCTTATGTACGCAGCGGCGTTATCAAGCGCAACGCTCTTGCTCGCGTTATTCGCGATGGCGCTGTTATCAAGGAAGGCCTGAAGGTCGAGTCATTGCGCAGATTCAAGGATGACGTCACCGAAGTTAAGACTGATTACGAGTGCGGTATTGGACTAGGCGATTTCAACGACGTGCAAGTTGGCGACGAAATTGAAACCTATGAAATGGTGGAGAAGCCGAGGGTCTAGTGGTTGATCACGATCGTGCTCGCCGACTAGGGGAGCGAATCAAAGTACTCGCAGCTGAAGCGCTAGAGCGAGGAGTGAAAGATCCTGACATCGGGTTTGTTACGTTTACCGATGCCAGAGTGACACCAGATCTTGCCCACGCCAAGATTTACGTCACCGTCTATGGTTCAGATGAAGAGCAGCAGAGGACCATCGACGCGCTTGAGCGAAATCGGGGGCGTCTCCGCGGAGAGATTGGACACCGGCTTGGCATCAGAATTACCCCAACAATTGAACTCATCAAGGATGAAATTCCGGCAAGCGCTGGCGCTCTGGCCGAATTGCTCGCTGAGGCTAAGCGAAGAGATGAGGAATTGGAGCGGATTGCTAAAAATGCCAAACCAGCTGGCGATGCTGATCCGTATCAAAAACCTAAGTCGCAGGGTGAGTAATTGCCAAGCGGCATCCTGCTGATTGATAAGCCCATTGGGATAACCTCCCACGATGTCGTTGCTCAGCTAAGAAAAAGACTCTCGGAGAAAAAAATTGGCCACGCAGGCACCTTAGATCCATTTGCGAGTGGGCTACTTTTGATGGGAGTAGGTTCTGGCACTAAGCTTCTTCATCATCTATTTGGTTTAGACAAGCAATACGAAGCAACCATCAGACTCGGACAGTCAACCACCACGGATGACCTCGACGGGGAAGTTATCGCAGAGCATTCAGCTTCGCAGATCACCCTTGAGCAGATACAGAGTGAAATTAAAAATCTAACTGGGCTAATCAAGCAGGTTCCCTCAAGCGTTAGCGCCATCAAAATCGATGGAAAAAGAGCCTATGACCTGGTTCGCGAGGGTAAAGAAGTCGAAATCCCGTCAAGAAATGTTCATGTGTATCACTTTCAGTTGCTGTCAGAAATTAGACACGCTGGGGAGTTTCTAGAGTTTGATGTTCGAGTTGATTGCAGCTCAGGAACATATATTCGCGCCCTCGCAAGGGATATGGGAGCTGCTCTAGGTGTGGGAGGCCACCTCCGAGCCCTAAGACGAACTCGGATTGGGGAGTTTTCGGTTCAGGATGCGAGCTCGATCGAGGAAGTCGGTACCCCATTCCCGCTTCTTGCAATTGCGAGCAAGATCTTTGAGAAAATTGAACTAAACCAGGAGCAGGCTCAGGCAATTGTTCACGGGAAGAGAATCGAACTTGACTCCAATCAGTTGGTAGCGGCCAGCTATCAAGGTCAGTTACTAGCGGTATTGGAGCCGATTGGCAATAGATACAGATCACTGACTGTCTTTCCGGAGGTTTTCATTGGTTGATTGGCTTTTTTCCTTGGTACTTGGGCAGGCTGTCCTTGTCGGATCCGTACTGGTTTTGCTGGGGCTATTTGGGGTGAAGCCGATTGGCTATTTAGTTTTGCTGCTTGGAACTGTTGAAGTTTCATTGCTAGTTCAATTGGCAGTTTCTGTGGGGATGGCCTTGGCAGGACAAGCCGCAGCAATTAGCACGATCGAGTTTTTTGGTTACTTGTTAGTTGCTTTGTTGGTTCCCGTGGCTGGAGCCCTTTGGGGCTTAGCTGAAAAAAGTCGCTGGTCCACTGTGATTCTCGGAGCTTCGTCTCTAACGGTCGGGGTAATGCTAGTTCGTATGTGGCAAATTTGGTATGGAGCTTATCCTTTCTAGCCCTGGCAAAGAGATTTCTACTCAATCGCTACACTTTGGACAGTGGAGAAAGAACTTGGACCCGGTCGAATCCTGATTGCTGTTTACGGCATCTTCGCAATCTCTGCTACAGCCAGAGCGCTTTATCAACTAATTTTTGAATTTGAACAAGCCCCGATTGCCTACAGTCTCTCTGCCGTGGCGGCTTTTGTTTACGTGGTTGCAACTGTTTTGATGGCAAAACCGAAACTAAGAAAGTATGCGATTTACGCGATTGGATTTGAGCTATTAGGGGTTATTGCTGTTGGCTTATTGAGTGCAGTATTGCCAGACTTGTTCAATCACCCATCAGTGTGGTCAGGATTTGGCATTGGGTATGGATTTATTCCGCTGCTACTGCCAATACTTGGGATTTATTGGCTTAGGAGGGTAAGTGCTTAGATTAAACGGCCTCCTGCCGCAAGAGCATGCGGACACTGCTGTGACAATTGGAAAGTTTGACGCAATCCACCTCGGTCACCAACAACTTCTGCATGAGCTGGTTGAGATTTCTGAAGAAGCTGGTTTAGCTGCCGCCGTTGTAACTTTTGATAGACATCCAAAAAGTGTTTTGCAGCCAGACTTTGTCCCTCACCAAATCATTGGCCAGGGACAGAAGGCTGCACTGCTGGAGTATCTGGGAGTAGACGTTTTGAGCGTCTTGCAGTTCGACAAGTTATTGGCTGACTTATCGCCTGAGGCATTCGTCCAACAGCATCTGGTTCCCCTTCGGGCGAGAATCGTGTTAGTTGGTGATGGATTCCGGTTTGGTCGCGGGGGCGAGGGAGACTTTGAAATTCTTCGGGAACTTGGGGTTCAGCATGGTTTCCAAGCGCGTCAGGCAAGAAATGTCGAGATAAACGGACAGAAAATTTCCACAAGTGAAATACGCAAATTACTTGAACAGGGTCGAATCGAGACAGCAAATCTTCTGCTAGGTCGTAATCACTCAACCGAAGGAGTCGTTGAGCACGGGCGAAAACTGGGGAGGAAGCTGGGATTTCCGACAGCCAATCTTTCGCGGAATTCGGAAGGCATGCTTCCGGCGGACGGTGTCTATGCGGGATATTTGATTTCAGAAGGCGTTCGTTATCCAGCGGCGCACTCGATTGGGACAAATGATTCGATTGAGGCAGTTCCAAGACTGCTGGAATCTCACGTAATTGGCAGGGATGATTTGGATCTCTACGACAAGACCGTAGTATGCGAGTACGTTGCCCAAGTTAGGGCCTGGGCGAAGTTTGACTCGGTCGAATCTCTGACACATCAAATAGCTACTGACGTTAAGCGAGCTGGCGAGCTGCTGGAAGGCTAGGGTAGTTACATGAGCTTTACAGATGCCGTGGTGTGTGGTTTTCGAAACTACTTCAACTTTCGAGGTCGCGCTAGTCGATCAGAGTTCTGGTATTGGTTTTTATTTACAGTTTTGATCAGCGTCGTTGCTACCACAGTTGAATCTATGCTTTGGCCAGTTCCGATGGCTCAAGACGAGTGGCTTCAGCTGCAAAACGCTTTCTCACAGCCGACTCCTATTACTAACTTTTTGTCGATAGCTTTATTAGTTCCCAATCTTTCAGTTACCGCAAGAAGATTCCACGATGCCGGGTTTTCGGCAAAGTGGCTACTTTTGCAGCTGGTACCAATTGCCTATGCCATTTTTGCTGCTATCGGTGCAATCTCAATTCTCTCCTCTTCTAACGGACTGCTCGCGCTCTCCACTGAAGATCTAATGTCCTTGGTATTTCTAGTGATTCCTATCTTTGGCCTGTTTCTGGTGGTCATGGTGATTTACCTGGTTTTCGCGCTCAAACCCTCACGCAGTTTCTATGACGGCAATAAGTATGTAGAGCCCGAGAATCCAGCCAGCTTGCAAGAGGGAACCACCGCCTAGCATTTTTCCGGGTTTATCCCTAGGCTATTGCTCGCCGTTTACCGGCCGCGGATAAAGAGAGCTTTAGGCATCCTGCCTCTGGCGCCGCGCAGCGGATATGAAAGGACCAGCAATGGCACTTGATTCAAAAATCAAGCAACAGATTATTCAGGAATATGCAACAGGCCCTGGTGACACCGGAAGCCCTGAAGTTCAGATCGCGGTTCTTTCACGCCGCATTTCAGATTTGACTGAGCACCTCAAGGATCACAAGCACGACCACCACTCACGAAGAGGACTTCTTCTATTAGTTGGTCAGCGCAGACGACTTCTTGGATATCTGCAGAAGATTGACATCGACCGCTACAGAAAGTTGGTTGAGCGTCTAGGACTTCGCCGATAACTAGCGAATTTAGAAGACCCCAGGCATATTGCCTGGGGTTTTTTACTGGGCAAATCGTTAGCTCTTCGTTAGGCTTTAGGTAGGAGGAGACGAAGGCGGGTCCTCGGTGGAGGATTCTGGGTCACTGCCCCAGATTTCTTGACTGACGACCAGCGCTTCCTCCTCTAGCACGTAAGACCCATTTGGGGTCTTTGTTTTCGTGCGCAATGAGGATAAGGAGGGGCCATGGAAGGCCCAGAAATTAAATACGCAGAAGCCGTTATTGATAACGGAAAATTCGGCAAGCGAAAGATCAGATTTGAAACTGGTCGACTTGCCCAACAGGCAGCTGGCAGTGCAGCTGTTTACCTCGACGACGAGACCATGCTGTTTTCAGCGACCACTGTCTCCAAGCAGCCGAAAGATCAGTTTGATTTCTTCCCGCTAACAATTGACGTTGAGGAAAGAATGTATGCCGCTGGAAAGATTCCAGGCAGCTTCTTTAGGCGCGAGGGAAGACCGTCAACTGAAGCAATTTTGGCCGCGCGACTAATCGATCGTCCGCTTAGACCATCCTTTGTCGACGGTCTTCGCAATGAAATTCAGGTTGTCGCAACTGTCATGTCAATTCACCCAGATGAGATGTATGACGTAATTGCCATCAACGCAGCCTCAATGTCAACTCAATTGGCGGGTCTGCCTTTCTCGGGACCAGTTGCTGGTGTTCGAGTAGCGCTGATTGACGGCCAGTGGGTCGCATTCCCTCGCCACTCCGAAATCGAAAACGCTGTTTTCGACATGGTGGTTGCAGGTCGAGTCATTGAGGAAAATGGCAAAGAAGACGTTGCAATCATGATGGTTGAAGCGGAAGCCACCGAAACTTCTTGGGACTTGATTCAGGGCGGAGCGAAGGCTCCAACCGAAGAGGTTGTTGCAGAAGGCCTCGAGGCAGCTAAGCCATTCATAAAGGTTTTGGTTGAAGCTCAAAACAAGTTGGCTAAGGACTCCGCTAAGGCAACTGCAGAATTCCCGCTCTTCTTGCCTTATTCCGATGAGGTTTACGAGGCTGTCTCTGCAGCTGCTGCTGCAGAGCTCGGCAAGGTTTACCAAATCGCTGACAAGCAGGCTCGTCAGGAAGCTGACGATGCTCTCAAGGCGAAGGTCAAAGAGGAGCTAACGGGCAAGCTAAGCGAAGAGCAGATGCTTGAGTTTTCAGCTGCTTACAAGGCCGTCACGAAGAAGGTCATGCGCACACGTGTTCTGAAAGAGGGGATCCGTATTGATGGACGTGGCTTGAGTGACATCCGCGTCATCGACGCAGAGGTTTCAGTCATTCCAAGAACCCATGGCTCTGCCATCTTCCAGCGCGGAGAGACTCAGATCCTTGGTGTTACCACGTTGAACATGCTCAAGATGGAGCAGCAGATTGATGCGCTAACGCCAGTCACCACCAAGCGCTACATGCACCACTACAACTTCCCGCCTTACTCAACCGGTGAGACTGGTCGAGTTGGCTCACCCAAGCGCCGCGAGATTGGTCACGGAGCCTTGGCTGAGCGTGCTTTGGTCCCGGTTCTACCGACCAGACACGAGTTCCCATACGCCATCCGACAGGTGTCGGAAGCTCTCGGTTCAAATGGATCTACTTCAATGGGATCGGTTTGCGCGAGCACTCTGAGCCTTTTGAACGCTGGTGTTCCTCTGCGTGCACCGGTTGCCGGAATTGCAATGGGTCTGATTTCAGACTCGGTGGATGGAAAGACGCAGTATGCAGCTCTGACCGACATCCTTGGCGCCGAAGACGCTCTTGGAGACATGGACTTCAAGGTCGCTGGTACGCGCGAATTCGTAACCGCTATTCAGCTTGACACCAAGTTGGATGGAATTCCATCGGCTGAGCTAGCAAAGGCTTTGACGCAGGCTAAAGAGGCACGTCTATTTATTTTGGACGTAATGACCGAGGCAATTGACTCACCAGATGAACTATCGCCATATGCCCCAAGAATCATCTCTGTGAAGATTCCAGTGGACAAGATTGGTGAAGTAATCGGCCCTAAGGGCAAGATGATCAACCAGATTCAGGAAGACACTGGAGCTGAAATCAGCATTGAAGACGACGGAACTGTCTTCATTGGTGCGACCAATGGACCTGCCGCCGAGGCCGCCAAGGCGACCATCAATGCAATTGCTAACCCGCACGTTCCAGAAGTTGGCGAGCGATTCCTGGGAACAGTTGTGAAGCTTGCAACCTTCGGTGCATTCGTTTCCTTGCTTCCTGGCAAGGACGGGTTGCTACACGTTTCTGAGCTGAAGAAAATTTCAGGCGGAAAGCGTGTTGAGAACGTAGAAGACGTGCTTGAAGTTGGTCAGAAGATTTTGGTGGAGATTGCCAAGATCGATGACCGCGGCAAGCTATCGCTGGTTCCTGTAGTTGAGGACGAAGCAAAGGCAGAGTAACTAGTTGCTACTGCCACTAAAAGCTTCAGTTGAGTTCACCGCTGACGAGGCCACGGTTTCAAAAACCGTCCTCGACAGCGGTGTTCGCATCTTAACTGAACACATCCAAGGTGCTCCATCGGTTGCTATTTCGGCTTCGGTTGGTGTTGGTTCCAGAGATGAGTCCCATTCTCACCTCGGATCCACTCATTTCCTCGAGCATCTACTTTTCAAGGGAACAGCCAAGCGTTCGGCCCTTGATATTTCGATTGCCTTTGATTCAGTCGGTGGATCGTCTAATGCAGCCACCGCCAAGGAATACACCAGCTATTACGCACGAGTTCAAAACTCTGCACTCGGCCTAGCGACCGATCTACTTCTTGACATGTTCACATCGGCAACGATTGAGCAGGCAGACTTTGACACCGAGAAGACTGTAATTCTCGAAGAGCTTGCCATGAACGAGGATGACCCGGAAGATGTTGCGCACGAGGCTTTCGCAGATGCTCTAATGCCTAATTCAGATTTGGGAAGACCAATTGGCGGATCTAGGGAAAGCATTCTGGCTGTGAGTAGGCAGCAGGTTATCGATCATTACAAGCAGCACTATGCGCCAAATACTTTGATTGTTGCCGCCGCTGGCGGTGTGGACCATGCACAGCTGGTCGAACTGGTTGAAAGACAACTAGCTGAGGTTGGGTGGACATCTAAAGCTGACCCGGTAGCTAGGCGCGAACAGAGCTATCGCACGCCGCCCATGCCTGAGCGCTTCAGGTACATCGAAAAAGATACCCAGCAGTCGCATTTGATTCTTGGTTTCCAAAGCCCTCACTCGATGGATGAGGATCGATTTGCTCTTGCGATCTACAACACCGTGCTGGGAGGTGGCATGTCCTCCAGGCTCTATCAAGAAATTAGAGAAAAGCGTGGACTGGCCTACTCAACCTATTCATATCAACATGGCTATTCCGACAGCGGTTTTTTTGGGCTCTACGCCGGCTGCAACGCCGAAAACAGCGAGGACGTGATCAAGCTGATGCGCGAGCAGCTAGACAGTCTTGCCGAGCATGGGGTCACGGACCAGGAATTTGAGTTAGCCCTTGGCAACATCACCGGATCTTTGGCCCTTCGCTTTGAGGCCAGCCTTGCCCGAATGAATCGTCTGGTCGGGGTTGAGCTTGGCTCGGGGGAGTACCTATCGGTTTCAGATGTTTTGCAGAAGTTCTCTGAGCAAACCAAAGAGGATGTCTTACGGGTTGCCAAAAAGATTGCTGGGGCTCCAAGCAGCCTGGTTGCAGTTGGTCAAAATCTTGGTTCACTAGCCAACTTGGCTTGATAGGTTTAGCGCATGATTTCAGTGGCAATTGTTGGTGCGACAGGACGCATGGGTCAACTCACCAAGGAACTGGTTGATTCAGATTCAAATCTGAAATTGCATACTGCCCTGGACTCTAAGTCGGATCTCTCCGCTGTTATCGGTGCAGACGTCGTCGTTGAATTCACCAATCCGGAATTTTCAGAGAGGGTCGTGGACTTTGCCATAGAGAATTCTCTCAAGCTATTGGTGGGGAGCTCAGGCTGGTCAGAAATCAAACTGGCAACAGTTTCTAAGAAGCTATCGAATTCCAGTTCTGGGGTTGTCGTCGTACCGAATTTTTCTATCGGCTCAATGCTCGCCCAAAAGTTCGCAGCTGAAGCTGCTAAGCATTTCCACGATGTAGAAATCATC
>JACCDY010681574.1_pt1 | contig 10457 bp, 11 predicted proteins | sample 7446391 | NCBI WGS metagenome assembly JACCDY01 (sample SAMN15323451, study PRJNA562643) | freshwater metagenome | isolation source: river surface water | place: USA:Blue River Watershed | collected 2017-08-18
CTGTGTTGGCTTGCCGGGCTTTATGAATTCCAGCTCTACGCCGCGCTCTTCAGCCCATTGTGCCAAAGTGATCGAGATGAACTCCGGCCCATTGTCCATTCTCAGCTTTTGAGGTTGGCCGCGCCAGCTCACCAATCTTTCCAGAACCCGGATCACGCGTTGAGCCGGTAAGCTCAGATCAATCTCAATCGCCAGTGCTTCGCGGTTGAAATCATCCACTACATTGAAGGTGCGGAACCTGCGACCACAGAACAACCCATCACTCATGAAGTCCATCGACCAGCACTGGTTCGCCGCCGCTGGAACACACAAGGACTGAGGATGACGAGTAGGCAGACGCTTCTTCCCTCTGCGTCGTTTGTTCAGCTTCAGATCGCAGTAAATGCGATGGACGCGCTTGTGATTCCACGCATGTCCCCACCGACGCAGTATCTTGAAAGGCTTGTCGAAACCATGTGCCGGATAGCGCTAATTGGCTTGCTGTAACTGCTGAATCACTGGCTCGTCTCGATGCGGGTCGCTCTTGTAGCGATACAACGAATCACTGATGCCAACCACTCGACAGGCTCTGCGCACAATGGCGCAGTGCGCCTCTCTGGCGTAATCCACCAGCTCCCTTCGAATCGCTGGCTTTACAGCTTTTTTCAACAATGTCCTTGAGAATCTTGTGATCCAGGCTCCGCTCGGCGTACATCTGCTTCAGTCGACGGTTCTCTTCCTCCAGATCATTGAGGCGCGCGACGTCAGAGGCTTCCATGCCACCGAATTTGCTTTTCCAGTTGTAGCACGTCGCATCTGAGATGCCGTTCTCACGGCAAATCTCTTTGACCTGCCTTCCGCCTTCAACTCCTTTCAAAATCTTGACGATCTGTGTTTCGGTAAATCTCGACTTCTTCATCTCGGTTCTCCTTGTTGCGCAGTTTACGCCGGAGAACTCCAATTACGAATGCCACTATTTTAGGGGAGGCTTACACCGATACTTTTGGTGAGGCTTAAACAAGGCCAACTACTTGATGTTTGTTCTTACTAACTTGCGCGAAAGGAGCGTTCAGGAATTTTTCTATTGGCTATCCAAGTTGAAAGCAAAAAGGCCCCCGTCACTACTGTGGCGGGGGCCTTGCTTGGTGCAATTGCTCTTCTGAGTAGAACTACTTGTCCGCAGTAACTGTTGAGGTCTTCTTAAGATTTGAGAATACAGAGATTGCTTCGAGGATTACCAAAATGCTCGCAATCAAAACAGCAATACTAAGTACAACAAGCAGCCATTGCTCATTGGCGTAGAACCTGGTCATTTGCACTGCGCATCCCCAAGAAGCGATGATCATGACTAGAGCCATCGGTACTAAAGTGTATTGAGCTGGTCGTCCTAGTTTGATCAGGAATATTGAAATTACGAGCAGTGTCAAACTAGCGAGGATCTGATTTGTCGCTCCGAACAACGGCCAGATGATATTGCCGCCATTTCCAGTAGGACCACCTGCACCAAACGCTAGTGCCAAGCAGCACCCTACGGCTACCAGCGTTGCAATCACATTGTTTTCCAGTGCTTTTATATTATAGATGGCTCCCCACTCTTGAATAATGTAGCGCTGCAGACGAACACCTGCATCCATAGTAGTGCTGGCAAATAGAACCACCATTGTGGCCAGTAGGGTGTTGGCAAAGACCACGGGCAATCCCCACGCGTTCGCCAACAGATTTCCGCCCCCTGTAATGAAGGCGGAGGCGCCACCTTTGTTGAACTGATCATACAGCACGTGCCACTGCTCTGGAGAAGCCGCGTACATGGAGCTACTGACAACAACAAGGGTAATCAGAGCAAGTGTGCCTTCGCCGAGTGCGCCAAGGTAGCCTACGAAGCGAGCATCGGGCTCTTTGTTAAGTTGCTTGGATGTGGTTCCAGAAGACACTATCCCGTGGAATCCAGAGAGCGCGCCGCACGCTACTGTGATAAATAGAAGTGGGAACATGCTGGGTGTGTCTTCGCGCATCATGTCGTTGAAAGCTGGTGCTGTCACTTCAGGCATTGCAAAGAGCACTGCAAAATACAACAGGATCAAGCCAACAACCAGTTGTGCACCATTGATATAGTCGCGCGGTTGCAGCAAAAGCCAAACGGGAAGCATTGAGGCAATGGCGGCGTACGTGAACAGAATGAGAATCCAGGCAGCGTCGTCACTGAGTCCAAAGACTGTCTCAGGAAGCGCGAGGGGGACTTCGGAGCCCACCCAGATGCTGAAGTAAAGAATCGATACGCCAATTATGGAAATGAGAAGAAGATTCACGTTCTTGCGGATTAGCACCCCGATGGCAATAGCAATGGGAATCACGATCCAAGAGGGGATAACTGCCGTGTCAAACTCGATCATCTCTGCTGCGATAATGGAGCCGAATACGGCGTTGACCATCAAAAGGAGCAGGAAGATAACAATCATGAACAAGGTGCGCGTTCTTTTGCCCACTACGTCCTCGGACAATGCACCAATGGACCTGCCCTTGTGTCGTGCGCTAGCCCAAAGAGCCCCCATATCGTGCACGCCTGCGAAGAAAATGGAGCCCAAAGTGACCCAAATTACAGCAGGAACCCAGCCCCAGTAGATTGCGATCGCTGGTCCAACAATTGGTGACGCGCCTGCCACCGACGTGAAATGCGCGCCCCACAAGACGAATTTATTGGTCGGAACGAAGTCCACCCCGTCGTTGACTTCGTGTGCGGGTGTCACGAAGTTTGGATCAAGTCTATAGATCTTTTCCGCGATGAATCGCGAATATACAAACCAGCCGAAAGAAAAGCCGGCAAGACCTAGGATGACTATCATTACCGAGGACATAGATCACTCTCCAGAGGATTTTATTGTGAGAAAACGAGCTTGCATGATAACAAGGAGCTCTGGCGAGACACAATACGAAATGCTTTGAATTGCTTGAGAAAACAACCATTGAGCCAGTAACCGGTATCGTAGTGTTTGCATCGATTCTCTAGACCTATGCGATTGGATAGAAACTCGACGTGGGCGTAGAATTCCACACATTCAGAGTGGCTGATTGCAGCATTATGGTGAATATTTTGAAGGAAAAATTGAAAAGGCCCGACGCTTTTCGTCTTGATGTTGTGCCCGCGATTGCAAGTCTTGTCTTAGTGCTCGCTTGGTCTTGTGTGGTCCTGTTATTAGTCCATGTTCTCTTGACTGTGTTGCACTACGAGATAATGGAACTGCCTTGGCTGGTAAGGGGGCTGTTTGATGTTGATGAAGAGGAAAGCGTGCCTACTTGGTTTTCTTCCATGGTTTTGCTGCTTACGGCTTTCTATCTGACTTTTGTAAGTTTAATCAAGTTGCGTGTTTCCGATCTACAAGCGCGCTCGTGGGCTAGCCTTTCACTTGGTTTTTTTTTCCTATCCATCGATGAGGTCGCTGGCTTTCACGAGGCAATCAATAGCGTAATGGATGCTTCATGGGCAGTTCCAGGTGGATTGCTTGCGCTGATTTTGCTGTTTACGTTTGCAAAGTTCTTACGAACGCTTCCTGGTTGGACTAGCAGAGGATTTATCTTCGCAGGTGCGATTTACGTAGGCGGTGCCATAGGCGTTGAGCTGGCAACAGAACCGTATCTGTATAACGATGAATTGGACACATTGGCTTACAACTTGTGGACAGCTGTTGAAGAGGGCATGGAAATGGGCGGAGTCATATATTTTCTATATGTTGTCAATCAATATGTAGACCGACATCTAAAGCCTGTGCTTAATCTTTGAATTTAGTGCCTTAGCGCTTACCGTATTGCCCACATGCTCCCTTCAATGTATGTTCAAGGCTGACTCTAGATCTGCGCACTACGGCGTATGGATTTGATTGCGGCCGGAAAATAACGATAACTAGACCTGTACGCCTCCAACCGGATGCTGATAACCCGGGAGAATCGATAACAATGAATCAGCAATTGCTTCAGTTAGCGCAGTGGATGGAGAGCCTGTCTTGGAGTACTGCTCTTCACGAGTCCTACTATATGTACAACTGGATTGAATCCACGCATGTACTGGCTCTCTCACTTTTTCTTGGCATGCTCTTCTTCATTGACTTCCGAATGCTGGGTTTGGCCATGACCAATGTGCCGGCATCCAAGATAGCAGCCCGTTTGCACACTCCGATGATGATTGGATTCGTGGTCATGATAGTCACAGGACTGCTTCTTTATTTTGCTGTCCCTGTCCGCGTCACTCAGAGTATATGGTTTCGAATCAAATTCGTGCTTCTTGTCCTTGCAGGTATAAATGCCTGGTATTTCAACAGCAAGATGAAGAAATCCGCCACTTCCTGGGAGGAACAGGAACGCGCTCCCAAGTCCCTTAGAGTGTCTGTGACCCTATCTTTGACACTCTGGGCCGGAGTCATTACAACGGGGCGATTGATTGCATACGATTGGTATGACTGCTATCGAGTGCAATCCGAGTTTATCGCTTGGGCGGCGGGTTGCATGGCTGAATAGCCCTAAGTGCCGTAAACCGGCAGGAGGCAATATGGAACTTTTGGGCTATTTTGAATGGATGGAAGCGTCTTTGCTCGGCTCCATAGGGAAAACCTATGGCGGTATATATGCAATCGCTCAATCTTTGCATCTTATGTCGTTGGTTGTGCTTGGCGGGTCCGTTATCGTTTCCGACTTACGATTGCTTAATGTCTTACTTAACGATGTACCTTCTGAAACTGTTGTCCATCAGGCAGAACGCTGGTTCCGAGTGGCGCTTTTTTCAGTGATTGTCACAGGCGTGTTCATGGCAGCGGCGGTAGCGCTCCGTTTGTACTACAACCAATTTTTTTGGGCCAAAATGATTTCTTTGCTCGCCGGTGTGTTATTTGCGTTCCTGGTCAAACGACCATTGCTTAATTCAGCACCGCATTCTCAGCTTGCTCCAATCGCAGTGAGGAGTGCTGCGTTGGCGTCATTGGCTGTCTGGTTTACTGTGGCAGCGACGGGACGCTGGATTGGCTTCTCGTGATTGCAAGTTCTATCAAAGGCCCTGATGGGACTCACGCTCTCTTGTTCTGCACTTAGCTGAAGAGGTACCAATGAAATCAGTGGAAAAATTATCGGTTATTGTCAGCTTTGGCATTCTTGCGGCAGCGTTTGTCTTCTGGACAATACAAGTGCGCGGTGTCATGGAGATGCTTCGTTTGGCTTACGGTTGAGCGCAATTCCCGTCTCAAGTAACTTACACAATATTGTTTTGGAATTTGTAGCCTTCGGCGCCGAAGCAAATCAGCGCCGAAGCATTGTTATATTCCCTAGAGCACTTCCATGAGGAAATAGTCATCCAATATCAATGAGTTGACTAATCGATCCAGGGTGGCCCTGACAGCCTCTTCAAGAGTCGCGCCAGAAGAACGGCCGAAAATAACAGTGTCGAATGCAGTCTGGCTGCCGCGCCGCAATGTCACGTGGGTTCTTATGGTAACTTCTACCCCGCCATCTTTTTCAGTTACCAGCACTTCCGTTACTTCACCATCAAGCGTGAGGGCCTGACCCTCTTGCACAAGCGTCGCTCCGCCTGCAGTCACGGCTTGAACGAGAGCATTGCTGACAATATCGGCAACAGGCTGATCTGCGATTGAATCCCCCGCCAGAGTTCGAGCATCTGCGACGGAGCGCGCGTCGGTAAACTGGCCTATTTTCATTGGGCCCTTTGTTGCTTTGCTGAAGTCCACTTGCGGATTTTGCTTGTACTCGTATCCGATGGAAACTTCTGCTGCTAAAAGATTTGTTGAAGCGAAAGAGATCAGCAAACTTGTGAAGGCACTGATCAATGACATGGCTTTCATGGTTACTCCTCCAGAAATCTAAGGTTTTTGCAAGGTTGCGAAGCTGAGTAGACTTGTACAGAGGTCCAAAATGAACAAGCCACCAGTAGCTAATGCTGACCGGTGGCTTGTTAACTCAAGCTTAACTAACTAAGCAATTACAGCTCGCTTGCAGGCCAAGGCGCACCTTGGTGACCACGCGCTTGCTCTTTCAGGCCTTGGTACACGAACTTCTGTACGCGCTTGCCTTCATAAGTTTCGGTGGTATAGATGTTGCCTTGGCCGTCAGTTGCTAGGCTGTGTGGTGCATAGAACTGGCCTGGGCCTCGACCGCCGTGGCCAAAGCTAGTCAGCACTTCCAGAGTCTCGCGTTCAATGATGTAAACCTTGAAGTTCTGGCCATCAGCGAGATAAAGGTACTTCTGCTCGGGATCCTTGGAGAAGTCGATATCCCAAGTGGAGCCTTGGTTCAATGTCTGAGGCGCAACTTGCGCTTCCTTCACGAACGTGCCGTCCTTGCGGAATACTTGAATTCGGTCTGAGCCACGGTCACAAACGTAGAGCAGGCCGTCGTTTGAAGGAATGGCGCAGTGAACGGGACCACGGAACTGTTGCGGCAGAGGTGCGCCGGGTGTGTAGTCTACACGTTCGTCTACCGGGCGATTACCGTAGGCACCCCAGTAACGCTTGAATGCGCCAGTGTTCAGATCGAGAACGGCTACGCGCTTGTTGCGGTATCCGTCGGCCAGGAACACTTCATTGGCTTCAGCATCAATCGCGACTTCCGCCACTTGGGCGAAGTGCGTTGTGCTGTTGCTGTCAGTATCGTTGCCCGGCTCGCCGTATTGTGCAACGAACTGTCCGTCGCCTGTGAATACAAGTACGTGCGAGTCGCCGCCACCGTTACCGCCAATCCAGACGTTGCCATTGGGAGCAACGTCGATACCGTGGTTGGAAGCGGGCCAAACAAAGCCTTCACCCGGGCCGCCCCATGCGTTGACGACATTGCCCTCCGGATCGAACTCGATGATGGGCGGTGCCGGTGTGCAGCATTCACTGACACCAAGCTTGAGGCCGATTTCCGTGGCGCCACCGAACATGGAGTCCTGGTCGCGGTGAACAATGAAGACGTGGTCACGAGCGTCGACGTCTACACCGATGGTACGACCGAGGATCCACTGATTCGGCAGCGGCTTCGGCCAGAACGGATCCACTTCGAAAGCCGGCGCCATGATCATGGAGCTTGCCGCTTCTGCGGGCTCCTGCAGTTGGGACTGGCTCACGCCGATGGCAGCCAGCGCAACCGCGAAAGTGGCTCCTGCCGCATACTTGATATGTCTTGTCATTCTTCTTCCTCCGGGGGTAAGTCTCTACTGAGGCTTTGTTTTTTTTAGACCGGTGGGCAGTATACTCACTTATTGCTGGACAGTATACTCGGAAAAAAAATTCCGCTGACCTGGCCTTGCTTTCCGAATCTGTTGTTCTGATTCTTCTGCCAATGGCGAAAAAGTTCTAATAATTACAAGGGCTTGAAAATGTTTTTGGTAAAGAATGTGAAGGCTGTCATCGCTTTCCTCCTATATTTTGCATTGGTTGCTTTGGTAATGGGGGTGACGTCGAGCCGACAGGCTTTGGCTGATGATGTGCCTTTGCGCGTAGCTGTTCAGGCGTTCATAAAGCCTCAAGGTTCCGAGCTCTCTGTGCTCATGCGCGTGCCGATGGATGCGCTTGGTGAGATTGATTTTCCGACAAGAGGTATACCGGGATCTCTGATTTTTTCCGAGGCTGACAATGCTCTCGAAACGGCTGCATACACCTACATCATTGGTTCTGTTCAGCTGTACGAAGAAAACAGGCTGCTGACGGACTATACGCTCAGGAAAGTCAGGGTATCGCTTCCCTCAGACCGCTCCTTCAACTCTTATGAGCTCGCTCTGGAAAACATAAACCAACCTAAGCTGGATGACAGTGTTGATCTGTATTGGCGCCAGGGAATGCTTGACCTGCTAGTGACTTACAGGATCGAATCCGAGACATCGCGATTTTCAATAGATCCGCGCCTTGCCGGACTTGGTGTTGAAACGAATACGGTTTTTCGCTATGTCTTGCCAGATGGCGCAGAGCGAGCCTTCAATTTTGTGGGGAATCCGGGTCTTGTATATCTTGACCCCAGTTGGTTTCAGGCCTCCTGGCGGTTCATAGTGCTTGGGTTCGAACACATTCTTGAGGGCACAGATCATCTCCTCTTCTTGCTTTGCCTCGTCATTCCGTTGCGAAAAATTCGCTCCTTGGTACCTGTGATCACGTCGTTCACGATTGCACACTCAATTACGTTGATTGGGTCCGTTATGGGTGTTGTGCCTTCCGTGCTCTGGTTCCCTCCATTGATCGAGACGCTCATCGCCTTGTCGATCGTTTACATGGCGTTCGAAAACATCATAGGTTTCGATCAAAGAACGCGCTGGCTTGTGACCTTTGGATTCGGTCTGGTTCATGGCTTTGGATTCTCATTCCTTCTGACCGAAAGTCTTCAGTTTGCCGGCGGCTACCTGGTTACATCTCTGCTTTCGTTCAATGTCGGTGTCGAGTTGGGGCAATTGCTGGTTCTGTGTATCGTGGTGCCTTTGCTGGCGATGCTTTTCAAAAAGCTGCCATCTGAAAAGGTGGGTATTATTCTGCTGTCGGCACTGGTCGCTCACAGCGCCTGGCACTGGATGGCCGAACGGTTTGATGCGCTGATGCAATATGACATTCGCTGGCCTGTGATGAATTCCGACTTCTACATCGGGTTGGCGCAATGGGGACTATTGTTGATTGTGGCGGGTGGAGTGTTGTGGGTGATGAACGGCTTGTTTCAGAAACTTGGGGTAGAAGATGATTCTGCCACGTCAGAGCAGAAGAAAGTCGCAGCCTGAGCCCTGCTGTCGAGTGGAATTGCCGGCAACGCCTTGAAGTGATTCGATAAAGCCGGCGGGCCGTTGTAGTCTCTCAAGGGACTCTTGAGTAACGGCGCAGCATTCGTTGCGCCACTTCGGCTGCGAAGATATTTCCCCTGTCGTCAGCGGTAATTCCTTCTGCTCCGCTGCTCCCATTGATTGTGTCTGCGCTCAAATCCGGGATGAATGCCGATACGAACCCAGAGATTGCGCTCCCAGTCCTTATGCCTCGGTGCCATCCTGTATTGCGACCAGGGCCGGAGTTCGACTCTGAGTCAGCGACATACAAGGTGTCCGTTGGGTCGATGAAGATTCCGCTGGGTCGTCCGAATTGGGTCCATGTGTCTATCCATTGGCCGTCCTGGTCAAATATCTGAATTCGATTGTTGCCTCGGTCGGCTACAAAAAGACGTCCCCTGGAGTCCATGGCAAGATCGTGCGGTACATCAAACTGACCCCGGCCGCTGCCTGCTTCTCCCCATTCCAAAAGATATTCGCCAACGCTGTTGAATTTTACTATCCGATTGTTGCCGTCTGAAGAGTGGCCGTCGGCCACAAAGATATCGCCGTTTGGAGCGACGAGGACGTCGTTCGGCTGATCAAAGACGCCATTGCCTTTTCCTGAAATGCCCGGCAATCCCAAGCTCAACAGCAATTCTCCGTCAGGGCTGAACTTGTGCACTTGATGGCCTTTGCTTCTTTCAGGGTCGCCTTTGCCATCGGCAATCCACACATTGCCTTCGGCGTCGACAAACATGCCATGAGGCCAGACCAGCAATCCTGCACCAAAGCTCTTTAGAACGCGCCCGTTGCTGTCGATCAGCAGGATGGGGTCAAGGTCTGGCGTCTCGAGGCAGTTCTCATCGTCCCCGCATCGCTCTGCGACCCAAATGTCGCCTCCACCTGCATGATACACGGCGCTGGTGGCGCCCCAGACTCTGCCGTCTGGCAGTGCTGCCCAGATTCCAGGAGTGACTTCGTAAGGGTTGGGGATGACATTCGGGTTCTCCAGCTGCGCAAGTCCGCGACCACTCCATAGGGAGCCGAGAATTGCTGCGCTTGCAACAAAAGTGTTGAGTATCGGTCTCATCGGCTTGATCCACAGTCATTACCAGAAAGCGCGTGCCTCGCAAATGCTGAGAGATGGCAATCCTTGAGTCGCAGGATCGGCCGCGAATTACGCGCGCTTCGTCGATTATGCAGAATCGACAGGGCCGGGTGAAGTAGACTGCGGCCCACGTTGCACTGGCTGCCGGCCAGGGCATCGACGCTGTTCTCTATATGGCGCGGCACAATTTTCCAAGGCGCCTGAGGAGTAACGGGCTTGACTGGCGGATTCCTGCCAATTGAGCCGATCAATAGTTGGATGGATTTGCGGGGGGAAGAGCAATGAAGTGCTTCAAATCAGTTTTTCTATCATTAATGTTGTTGCCTGGGCAGGCGTTGTTTGCAGCTCCGGAGCGAGCTGGAGATTTTGCGCTGCTTGATCACACTGGTGAGTTTCATCAGTTCAGTCGCTATGGCCATGCAGAGGCTCTGGTAATTTACTCGCACTCGATCGGTTGCGAGGCCAGCGAGACCGGGATTTCAAAGTTGACCCAGCTTCGATCGGAAATGGCTGACGACAATGTAGCGTTCTTCCTTATGAACTCGGCAGGGGAAGATTTGGATGCGGTTCGCGCATATGCAGAGCAGCAGGCAATAGATATCCCAATACTCATGGATA
>JACCDY010408793.1_pt1 | contig 10454 bp, 3 predicted proteins | sample 7446391 | NCBI WGS metagenome assembly JACCDY01 (sample SAMN15323451, study PRJNA562643) | freshwater metagenome | isolation source: river surface water | place: USA:Blue River Watershed | collected 2017-08-18
CTGGCTTCTTGGATGTCAACGGTCTTGGCTGTGATGCTGATGTCGCCGCTACCGGAGGGGCCTTTCGAGCCGGGTGCGAGCACGTCGCTGCCCACTTGCTTATATTGATTGCCAGCGGTGATGGCGACGTTGCCATTGATTGAGCCCACCGTGCTGGCTGCGGCTGTTGTGGTGGTGTCTTTTCCATCAACGCTTTGTTGCTGCTTGCCATAACTAATGCTCAAGCCGCCACCGCTCATCAGGCCCGATCTTGTTTCGTTTCTGTAGCTGCTGCTACTGCTGGTGTTTTGCGCGGCTTCAATGCTCACATTGCCCCCTGCGGTGAGTGTGGTGCCGTTATCGCTCACCACGTTAGAGCCTTTGACAGCAATGTCGTTGGTGGCTGTGATGTCTACCGTGGCTCCCCCAAAACTGCTGCCTAGTGCTGTGGTGCTGCTGCGCGTGTCTCGGGTCGTTATGGTTTTGCTGCTTAAAAACCCTTTGCTGGTTTGTTGGTGCGCTTCGTCGTAGTTGCTGGTTGCAAGACCTGCTTCAATGTTGACGCTGTTGCCTGCTTTGACGCTCAGTGCTTGGCTGGCTTGCACATCGGCAGCTTTGGCTGTCAGGTCTTTGCCCGCGCTCAGGGCAACGCTGCCACCGCCTGTGACTTGACTGCCCACATCTTGACTGGTGCCATATTTGAAGTAGTTGTTTGCGTTGCGCACGCTGTTTTCTTGCACTTGGGTGCTGAGGGCTTGTAGGTTGAGGTTGTTGCCTGCGTCTAAGCGGGTTGCACCGCTACCTGCGTTGCTCACCACGCCTGCCACGATGTTCAGGTCTCGGCCTGCGCTGGCTACCAAGGTGCCGTTCGCCCCCGAAACGTACAAACCCGCCACCCGGTCAATACCCGTGCGACTAAAACTTGAGGCACCCACTTGGTTGCTAGCGCTTTGCGTGGTGGTTTGAATATTCAAGTCTCGTCCAGCGGTGGCGCTTAAGCCTTTGACTGCACCGATGCTGCCACCAATGTTGTTGAGGTCTTGTCGTGCGGCCACGCTCACATCGTTGCCGCCAATACGCCCACCTAAGTTGTTCACGTTTTCTGCGGTGAGGTTCACTACGTTGCGCCCAGCGATGGTGCCGCTGTTGGTCAAGTCACCGCTCAGATTTAGGTTCACGTCTTTGCCTGCCAGCAATGTGCCGCTGCCGTCCAAGTCGCCGGGTCGGACTTTGACATACACCTGCGGGACAAGCACCTTTTGGCTAGAGCCATCGGGCAGACTGACGGTTTGCTCCACCAACCACACGATGTCGCTAGTGAGCTGCGCGATTTGTTGGGCGGTCAAGGCGATGCCGGGGCGCAGGTTGTATTGGTTGGCAAAAGTGATGGCACTGTTCATCAGAGCTTTGTATTCTTGTTCGTCGCTGGTGTAGTCGGCCAGGAAGCGGCGACCTGTTAGTTCGGCCACTTGTTCGCGGATGAGTTTTTGTTCGTAGAAGCCATCGCCTAGGCGTTTTTGAGTGACGTTGGGGTCGAGGCTTAGGCTCTGCGTCATGAAGTCGCTGCCTAGCCATTTGTTGCGGTCAATGAAACGGGGGTCTGTTTCAATCAGATAAGCAGAAGTGAGCGATGGGTTGTTTTTATAGAGGCTTGTTGTGGGTAAGGTTGTATTAGCTGACGTGCTGCGTATAGAAAACCCTTGAGGCGTTTGAACACTTGTAGTTTGCGATGTGGCACGACTACCCGCCGCCTGATTGACTTGATGGGCAGCTACTTGTGTCGTTGTCGTGTTGTTTTGCACAGCGGTATTCGTGCGAACACTGGCGCTACCTGCGCTGGCAATACTTGTATTGACCACCGAATTGCCTCGGGTCGCTACTTGAAGACCACTGCCAGTGGGTGTAGTGTTTTGCAAAACTTCGGTCACAGCTAGGGTGATGCTTTGCTCTTCATCGGCTGGGGCATAGGCAACAGGGCTATTCCAGTTTCTCTGGTGGTAGCGCTTAAATCCGCCACGCCATTGAGAGGTTGTGTATTGACTAGTACCCACTTCGTGCGTGACATGAACACCTTGGCCCTGTATGTTGTTCAAGTTCATAAGGTCGCCATCTAAGACACCACCGCTGACGATGCGGCTTTTATCGTTGGTGAGATTTGTGCCTTTCAAAGTCATGTTGCGACCAGACAGTATTTGACTTGGATCTGAGCTGGCTACTTGGCTTTCACTTTGAGTGTTGGTAACTGCATACTGGGTCCAAGTCCGGATGACTGCGCTGGCGTAGCCATTGTTATAGGTTTCGATCTTGTTATCCAATGCGGTGTACAAGGCATCGGTTTCTGTCTGCCAAGTGGCATGTGCACTGTCGTAATTGGCCCAAGCTGTGTCGTAAGCGGACTTTAAAGTGTTGTACTGAGTGAGTGCATTTTGGTAGTTGGTACAAGCACTGGCGTTGTGGCTTGCTCCAGCTTGGCATGCAGTTGCACCCGTTGCATCTGGCGCAACAGGCAAGGCTAGACTAGGTTTTGTCGGCTCTATGGCGGGCGGGGTGATATTGAAGTACGCCCAAGCGGGATCTGTTCTTGGATAGTCCGCACCGGCTATGCGTGTGCATACTTCATCAACACCACTACCTGTACAGGTTTGTTCACCTACACGGGGAACAGGTGAAGCACCTAAAACCCCACTGTCGTTGACTGGCGGTGTAGTTTTATAGCGATACTGCCCAGCACGGCTCCAGCCTTCCCATACAAAGTTTTCAGCCAGAATTTTGTTTGTGCTGCCAGCTGGTTGTATGTACAACAAATCAACAGGCCCGCTCACTTGCACAATTTTGGTGGTGAAGTGTTCATTTTTATTGTTCAAATACAGACTGCTAAGGCTCAAATCTCGACCCGCTTCTATAGTGGCGCTGTTGTTGTTGACGGTGTTGGCTGATCCTGTGGCGCGACGAGTTGCATCCAACGCCCCACCGATTGCCATATCCCCCACGCTGTAGATGAGAGCATGTTCTCGGTTGGTCAATGTCCCGCTGATGCCTAGGTCTAGGCGGTCACGCGCTGCAATGGTGCCTGCTTTGGTCACACCTCCAACGGTTTCTGTGTCGTTCGTGAGATTGACTGCTGCAATGCTGAGGTGGTCGCCATAGATTCGGCCTGTGCCAATGTTGCTCACCGTGCTCGCGTTGACTTGCGTGTCCACACCGTCAATCAAACCTCGGTTGGTCAAGGTGTTGCTGGCATTGACTTGGGTTGTATTGGCCGAGATTTCGCCTGTGGCTGTGTTGTCTATGTTGTTGGCCGTGAGGTTGAGCGTATTGCCTGCTTGCAGTTTGTTGCTATTGCTCACGTTAGCACTGGTGATGAGTGTGGCGTTGTGGTTGGCAATGACCTCTCCACTGTTACTGAAATCGGTGTTGAGCGTAACGCTGAGGTCATTTTTAGAGAGAACTTTGCCATCACCTCCCAAGCTGCTGGCGGCGAGCGTGAGAGTTTTGTCGGCAATCAGCGTGCCATCTTTGTTGATGATCGCCAGTGTTCGACTGGCTTGCGCTTGTGTATCTTGCAAGGCAAGCGCGTTGCCGGCACTGATCAGACCCAAGGTGTTGTCTACTGTGCCTGAGCTGGTGACGGACACATTGTTGTTCGCACGAAGTGCACCTGTGTTGTTGTTGAGCTTGGCAGTGGCGATGCTGACATCTTGACCTTCAAGGCCTTGGTTAGTTCCGCTGGTGCTGCTGTTGTTGACTTCACCCGCATTCAAGCTTGCGGTGGCTGCACTGCGAATAAGGCCGCCGGTGTTGTTGAGGGTGCCTGTGGTGCTGCCGTTTCCTGCAGTTAAATTAAGGTGATCAAGCCCCTGAATTTGTCCTTTTTGGTTACTGATGTTGGCGCTCGTTGCTGTGAGCACGCCTTTGCTGCCGATGTAGCCTGAATCGTTATTAAGGTCACCTGTGATCAGCGTGGTTGTGCCTTGGGCTGCAATACCGCCTTTGCCGTTGAGGGCCGCATTGCTGCTGGTGTAGTTGGTGGCATTGGTGTTTGTTAGTGTTTTGCCGTGGGTATTGATGACCAAATCGCCGCCTACCTGCATCAAGCCTGCATCGTTATTCAACGCATTGGTTTGAAAATTGGCTGCTTGACTTGCAGCTAACGTCCCACCTGCGTTGTTAAGGTCTTCCGAAGAAAGTTTGAGGTTTTGACTGGCAACCACCGTGGCATTGGCGGTGCTCAAATTGCCAGCTGTTGTGATTCCCAAGTTTTTGGCACTGGTCTGACTGCCCGACAAGTCAACACTGCTGCCTGTCAATGTGATGTTGCCTGCGGCTCGGTTTTGACCATTGGCAGTCAGCGCCTGCGTGGTGGCGATGTTTAAGTTTCCACTGCCGGCCAGTGAACCATCAGTTTTAATGCCCGCACCCACAAAGCTGGTTGAGGTGCTACTCAGACTGTTGGCTGTGATGCTGGTGTGGCCTTGTGCGGCAATGACACCGCTGTTGCCAATACTGCCCGTTGCATTGAGAGTTTGGTCGTTACTGGCGTAGAGCGTTCCACTGTTGGTGATGTTGCCTTGTGTGGCGATTTGAAGGTTGGCACTGGCTTGCAGAGTTCCAGTTGTGGTCAACCATCCATTGTTTTGCAATACCAAATCGCCACCTGTGGAGCTAATAGTGCCTGCACTGCGAACGCCCAAGCCTTGCTCGGTACCAATGAGGTGGATCTTGCCTGCGTACATGCCACCAATTTGGGCCACATCCAGCGCAAAACTGGGCACAGTGCCTGTGCCTGCAATGGTTGAGGTGATAGGGGTTGCGTTGGTAGCAAGACTGGCTGCAGCAATCTGGTTGACACCTGTAACCACTTTGAGCTCATTCGCCCAGATGCCTGCGTTGACCTCTACAGCACGAGCAAGAACGGCAGAGTAGTCTGTGGTACGGAGGTCTAAACCCTTGCCATTGATGCTGATATTGCCAGCTTGCACACGGTAGCCATCCAAACTGCCGCCATTGACGATCGGTGTGCCCGTGGTGAGCGTGGCTTTGCTGGTGTTGATGAAACCTCCGCCATTCACGCTGATGCCCGAGGGGTTGGCAATGACGACCTCTGCGCGTTGCCCAGCGACTTCCACGTAACCATTCAGGTAACTGGGATTGAATGAATTCACCTCGTTCAAAATGACACGGGCACTGCCTGTGGCTAACCACGGATTACCCTGTACCCAGCCAGCTTGCTGGGTTAATACGTTGTTGCGACTGTTGTTGAGGATGACGCCGTTACTCTGCACATCAAACTGGCTATAGATGTTGTGTGACACGCCTGCGGCACTGGGCGTTTGAATGTTGATCTGAGGTACCCCATTGGCGGTTTGCAAAATAGTCGCCTGTTGATTGCCCGGTGCATTTCGGTAGGCCACCACTTGCGCATGAGCATTGGGCGTAGGCAATGCCCAAAGTACAGCACCTAGCGCACACAGCACCGCAAAACCAAGGGCACTGAGAGCGACTGTAGCGCTGTCAGTAATTGCTGGCTCTCCAGAGACACCTGTTTCTCCTATGGAGCCCTTGCCCTGCGAAGATGAGGTTTCTGCCACAGCCATGAGCTGCCCACGTCGTTTGTTAAAAATGATGCGGAATAAATTCTTGTTCATGGCGTCAACCCCTTGCTGTCAATATCTACAACTGAACTCAATGGCGAACACGGAATACGTGTTCGCCATTGATAAAACACACTTAAAAGTTAGAAGCGTGTACCTACAGAGACGGTGAAGCCTTTGGCACTTACTCCGTCTTTTTTGCCTAAGTCCATGTAGTCAACTTGACCGTAGATGTCTCTAGTGAATTGAGTTTGAACACCTAAGCCGTATGCCAATTTTGTAAATGAATCACTGGAATCGCCTGCAGAACTATTACTTTTCCAAGAAGTATGAGATACACCAACACGGGCAAAGATTTCCGTATCTTTTGCAATCTCCATCTTTGGTTTTGCGTAGATACCTAAGTGCTTGCCAGATAACTCGCCCTTATTCGCACCTTCCTGCCATGTATCTTTCGATACTGTGAAAGCAGCCATGCCTTCAAGGGCTAAATTTTCATTAATGTTTTTACCAACAACGAAACGTGCCAACTGGGGTGTCAGCGTTGATGCTCCATCATCAAATTTCAATGCTGAGTAACCCACTTCACCGTAGTAGCCTTGGTTAGACATGGATTGGGCAGAAACCGAGCCTGCTGCCATCGCGGACAACAAAGCGATCAATGCGTATTTAGAGTTTTTCATTTTTAGTCTTTCAATTGAAATGTGGCTAAGCCACGGTTACATAAACCCTGAAAATTTCAGGAACATTCGCAGCGAGGATTTGCATCCTCTGTCTACAAAACTTGTTGCGCCATTCATCAAAAACTCGCACTCAGGCTAAAACCTGCTGTGCTTCCTGATGTTTTGAAGTTGTCGGGCTTATTGACAGGTGCGCCAATGAAGAAGTCGTAATTCAGTTTTTGAATTGCGCCGCGCAAACCCAATACCGCGCCTGTCAGTCGTGTGGCTACGAGCAGTTCACTGCTGGGGCCACCAACTTGCCCCGTATCTAAGCCTGCATAAAACTCTTGGCCGCTGTCGCCCAAGGCAAAGCTCAAGTCGTTGCGCCAGAACCATCCACGCTCGGCGCTTAAAACAGTTTCACCGTCATAGCCACGCACGGTGTAACGACCACCAATGACAAAACGGTCTTGTGGTGTGAGCGGGGTTCTGTTTTTCTGAGTGCGCCAAGTGCCGTTGTAGCGAATGCGTTGAGCATCTAGCTGGAAAGGCAGAGCTAAATTGACATCTGCGGTGACCAGTGCAAAACGCGAAGCACCCTCGTCGAAAGCCTCTTCTGGTACTGGAATTGAACCGAATGCACCTGTGCCACGTTTGTAGGTGAGGTTGCTTTCAAGCGTTGCTTCGTGGATGAAGACTTTGTGATTGAGTGTGCTGTCCCAGCCACCCACCACACGGCGTTGCACATTGACTTCGGTGTCATCGATGTAGTTATTGCTCTTACGCTGAAAAGCACGAATCGCGAAGTTCAGTTTTTGTTTGCTGTCGCGCATGAGCAAACGGTTGAGCTTGATGTCGTTGTTTTCGCTGCTGCCTCGGTAAACGTAACTTTGACTGAGCCCAGCAACCGTTTGGTAGTAGCTGCTGGTACTAGAAGTTGCACCGAGCATCCAATAGCCAATTGGCAACGAGTAATGAATGATGTTGGCGTGAGTTCCCCTGGGCCCACTGTCACCACCACCCATACCATTGGTGTTGGTGACATAGAACAAGTCGTTGAGGGTGAGTGCGTTGTCGTAGCTGAGGGTCACACTGCCTTGGTATCGACCTGTGGCTTTGGTTCCGCTGTCATCCGCATTCACAGTCAGCCTGAAAGGAAAAGGCTGACGGTACGAAACCACCAAATCACTGTCACCCAGCTGAGCACCATCACCTTGTGCTGGCTCGATTTGAATATCCGCTTCTGCTGTGGGAACACGCTTGAGGTTTTCTAAAGCTTGTTCAATGTCACGCAGGTTAAGGATGTCGCCCACTTGCATGGGCAGGGCATTGCTTAAATTGGCGCGAGGATCTACTGGGTCTGCCAGTCGAATGGCACGTATGCGTCCCGGAATGACGGTGAGCGCCAAGATGCCTTGGCTCATGTCTTGTTGCGTAGCAAGAACCCGTGACGTTACAAAACCACGATCGACCAAGATTTTTTGTGTTCGCTCAATCAGCCAAGCCACACCTTGTGCGCCAACGCACTGCCCGATAAATAAAGGTGCATCGGGTGCAGTAAGTTGCTCACGCACCCAATCGAATTCGGGAAGCGGCACGCCCGAGCTGTTTTGAAGCTGAAGACGCTCAATGGAAAAACATGGCGTTTCGATGGGCAGCGTCTGCGAAGTCGCTTTTTCAGGGGCCGTGAGCCTGACATCTGGAACATGCTCTCGTTGTTGCCTCCGTTGCTGCTCTTGTTGCAGTTGTCTTTGCAACTCTTGCTGGTTACGAATACCAATGTCGCGTTCTTGCGCAGGGCTGATCTGGGCCGTAGCACTGATCGAAACACATAGACCCGTTAGCAGTCCAACAGCATGCTGGCCAAACTTGGGCTTTTCTAGTGACACAAAATAATTAAGCATGAAAAATTAACTCAACCAAAGTATGAGTATTTTTAATGCTTACAGCCTCATTAGCAAGTATTTAAGTATTATTTTTATAAAAAGTCAAAAGTATCACCACAAGGTGTTTTAAACACCGTCTGGTGATACTTTCTGTGTTTTACGTTGTAACAACCAAGTATTTCACTCAGGTTTGCGACTAGGTTTCGCGCGTGGCCCAAGCCTGTACAAGTCACGCATGAACTTGGGCACCCAGGTGCGCACGGCTATGCACACCGACAACGGGGGGCGGTCCTCCAAGGGCAGATGTGCATCGGCTCTGGCTTGGTCTTCGTACTCCAAGGCAATTTGCTCTAGCCTTGCTTTGAGTTGTTCCTGCGCTTTACGCGAAACGCGCATGTTCATGATGCGCAAAATCTCGCCTTCGCCATCAAAACCATCATTGAAAAAGTCGTCACTGACGCTTTGCACCATCTGCATGATGGGGCCGCCACTGATCCATCCAAAGCTACTGGCCACCAACAGCCGGTAGCGGTCAGAGGCTTGCACTTCTAAAAAGCCCATGTCATCCAGCCGCTTGAGTAGCTCTTGAACTTGGCTGCGTGTGAATTGCAGATGTTTGTGAATGTCTGCCACAGGCCAATGGTTGAGAGCGCACACGGCCACCATGAGCAATTTGTGGTCTTGGGCAAACTCTTGCTCTTGGGCCAAGCTCAATCGGGTGATGAGTTTGCGTTTGCGTGGCGTGGTTTTGAAAAGGTCTGAGAACTCAAGGTGTAGGTATTGGCAAATTTGCTCTAGGCGGTCTAAGCCACAGTCGCCGCCCGTGAACAAGCGCTTGATGCTGGGCTCTGATAGGCCAATGGCTTGACCGAGTTCTTTGTAGGTGATGTTGCGGGCTTTGAGGTGCAGTCGCAGTGCATCGATGATGTATGTTTTTGACATTTTTAATTCTTATTTATTTTTAGAAATATTTTTCTAGCGCTATTTAATTCTTTATGTCATCGCACTCATAAAACTTGGCTCACGTTTTGCTAGGTAGTTGCCATGTCTATCCATGCTGCCCTCCACCACGTCACCCACTATCGTTACGACCGCTTGGTTGAGTTGGGCCCACAAGTGATTCGCCTGCGCCCTGCTCCGCACTGTCGTAGCAACGTGATTTCTTATTCGCTCAAGGTCGAACCCACGCACTTCGTCAACTGGCAGCAAGACCCGTTTGCGAACTACCAAGCGCGTTTGGTGTTTCCCGAAAAAACGAACGAATTCAAGGTCACAGTGGACTTGGTGGTGGAAATGTCGGTGTACAACCCATTCGACTTTTTCCTTGAGCCGCACGCCGAAACCTTCCCCTTCAACTACGGCTTGTCCTCCGCCCTTGAGCTTGCGCCGTACTTGGTCACCAGCCGGTTCACGCCCAAGTTCAAAGCCTATTTCAAGACCATTGACTTCAAGGCTTTGAAGCGAGCTCCCATCCGCACCATCGACTTTTTGGTGCAACTCAACCAACAGTTGCACCAAGACATTGCCTACACCATCCGCATGGAGCCTGGTGTGCAAACGCCCGAAGAAACGCTGACGCTGCGCAGCGGCTCGTGCCGTGACAGCGCGTGGCTGCTGGTCAACTTGCTGCGCCACTGCGGTTTGGCTGCACGCTTTGCCTCGGGTTATTTGATTCAGCTCGCCCCCGATGTGAAGTCGCTCGACGGTCCGAGCGGCACCGAGGTGGACTTCACCGATTTGCACGCGTGGTGCGAGGTGTATCTGCCTGGTGCAGGCTGGATTGGGCTGGACCCCACCTCGGGCTTGCTCGCGGGCGAAGGCCACATTCCGCTGGCGTGCACGCCACAGCCATCAAGCGCTGCGCCCATTGAGGGTTTGATTGACGAATGCGAAGTCACGTTTGAACACGAGATGAAGGTGACGCGCGTGCTCGAATCGCCCCGCGTGACCAAGCCCTACAACGAAGATCAATGGACCGAGGTGCTGGCCTTGGGCGACGAAGTGGACCGCCGACTGCAACACGGCGACGTGCGATTGACCATGGGCGGCGAGCCCACTTATGTGGCGGTCAACGACCGCGACGCACCAGAGTGTAACACTGACGCCCTCGGCCCCACCAAACGGGGGCTGGCCACCGAGCTGGTGCACAAACTGCGTGCGCAGTATGGCCAAGGCGGCTTCTTGCATTTCGGCCAAGGCAAGTGGTACCCGGGCGAGCAGTTGCCACGCTGGGCGCTGGGCATTTACTGGCGCACCGACGGCCAACCCTGCTGGCACAACCCCGCCTTGTTTGCCGACGAGCGCGAGCCCAGCCACTACACCAGCGAAGACGCGCA